>Ga0325414_1000269_pt1 | contig 38476 bp, 19 predicted proteins | sample PopdelMetagenome_8_FD_206183 | JGI IMG/M metagenome (GOLD analysis project Ga0325414, IMG submission 206183) | Populus deltoides microbial communities from Bellville, Georgia, United States - Leaf-PdKOR-R3 | ecosystem: Host-associated > Plants > Phyllosphere > Phylloplane/Leaf | place: USA... | reverse complement strand
CAAATCTGCAGTCAACCTGAAGGAAAGTTTACGAGAAAAGGCATAAACAGGACTTGTACTCGATAATATTGTGTAATGGTCATGGTTTTGCAACATCCTGACAAATTACCTTTCTAGTATAATCATCAGTCTTCTAAATTTATGGATGCATGCATGCAGCTTGAACACTAACCACATATATCCAAGACACAGAAGCTCATAAATGAAATTCCTTCTACATGGAAAATCAAAACAGTTGTAGAAAGAAAAAAAAATACAAGCAAATACAAACTTACATCATCCAGCAGCAGACTGTTGCTGTCAAAACCAATGTTAGGTGGAGCCTGCAATGAAAAAACCCAAGATTAGCCATATTGCATAAGAAGAAGAGGAACAAGAGGCTACCGTACAGAAGTTGTATTCACTTAATTAAATCTGATTAACTTAATGCACACGCAGCCTTCTTTATCTGCTAATTAAAGAGATCAGACAAATACAAAGGTCTGACCATTAAAATTACTCACAGTGAATGAGATAATGATACTTAAAATGCATGGGCAGTGGATAGTACTTTAATGCAATCTCTTATTGAGCAATTGTATCATGCATGCTTCAACACGGATGCAGAACTTGAATTGGGGGCTACAAGAATGAGCATTCCCGGAAAATGTTTCTTCATGCACAGGGTCAGTACAGCATAAAGGTGTGATGTTATGCAGGGGGGTAGCATAAAACTACAAGCACTTGCGTTTAGTCAATAAAAAACAAAGAGATGGTTTATGATTTTATAAAGACGTTTCCCTCTATCCAAAAGTTTGACTTTTGCAATGTAAAGCAGTAGAGGAGTTGTCTTGATGGATGAACTGGATATACACAGACAAGTGAAAAAACAGAAAGTAGATACAATCAAATGTGGGTTTTCACCACGAATTGAAGAAACAAATAAAACATAACTGGACAGGAAGCAGTGATTTTGCTCATCAAAATCACTGCTACTGACACATGCAATTACAGATTCGCAACATCAAAAGGACTAAAACAGATACAGGAAGATCATTGCTTCTTATTTAATATAGTGTGGGGAGAAGGAAGCAGAAGAAAACCGAGATTACAGCAGTCTATTTATATCAGTTTAAGCCCCAGGAAGGAAATATTCTAAAAAGTCACAAGCATTAAGTAACCCCTGATATAAAAATACTAGAAATATATATAATAGAATAAATTCTGAACAAAGCTCCTGCGTAATATTATTATTAGTTGCAGAAAATCAATTCCAACAGAACCACCTATGAAAACAGTCTGCATTTGGAAATGCATTTACAATTCAATTAAATGGATATGGCAACCTCTTACAAGTAACTACTTTTCTTTGTTCTTCTTTTTGAAAAGAACAATAGCAGCAGTTTAATTGAATCACTCGCATCCCATGCTTTTTCTTAAGAAAAAAAAAACAAATAAATAAATTGAAGTGATAAAGAAAAGGAAGCATACAAATTAGTGGAGGGTCCTCTGTTGCAGCAGATTCTGGTACAAAGCGAAGCGATTATTCCGACCACTACGAAAATCAGTGTCGTTACCAGAAACCCCATCTCTCTTTATTCGATATCCAGATTTCTTCCTGCAAAACAACTCCATCAGACAGCTTTCTGACCCACGATGAAATACTTGTTTAATAAGAAAGTCGGTATCGGATCTTACTTGGGGATTTGATGGTGAAGCTTCTTGTTCAGGCTCTCGCTTCGCTGTTGCTTGCGAGATCCAGCTTTTCTGTCTCTCTCTCTGCATTTGGATTTTAGGCGATGATGCTAATTACTGCACCCACCCATTACTCCTGGCCCAATTCTTAGTTAATCAGACTTTGCGTGATTTGGGTTATTCAGGCCCATATCATTGCGTCATGGCAATTTATATCATTACTCAACTTCAATTTATAAACTACTAAATAATTTTATTTATTTTATCATAATAATTTATATTGCTACTCAATAATTTAATTAATTATTGAACTTATTAATATTATTATATACTTACTCTATCGTACACAATATCCCAGTATTTTTATAAATTTAAAGGCACTATAATTTTAATTATAATGTCTTGTAAGTAATCATAGCAGATCCTCCTCCTACTTTGATGTCAACAAAATCTTTTCATCTAGTAATTTTGGGATTTCTCAATTGTTTGTTGTTTTCTTAAGTTTTTCGGGTTGGTTAACTGTTCATCTAATTAACGGACCGAATTAATATGTTTTTCTAATTATTTAATAATATTTTCATGTTATCTTGATCGCAGATTTGATTTGTATTGAAAAAATAATTTTTTTATTTACATAGCAAGAAGTAGGAAATAATCTAAACATTTTTGAAAATGTGATTATAATTATTTTTTAAAGTATTTATCATTCAGAAATATATCAAAATAATATATTTTTTTATTTTTTAAAATTATTTTTAATACTAGCATATCAAAATAATCTAAAACTATAAAAAAAATATTAATTTTAAAAAATAAAATAAAAATAAAATTATTTTAAAAACACTTTAAAAAAACAAAAACAAACCTGTGGTGCAAGTTAATTATAATTAGCCCCTATATTTTAGCAAAACTAATTTAACTAGTCCCCATAGTTTCAACAACTATAATATTTGATCCCCATGTTTTTTAAACCATTTATTACTTAATAAATTTATTTTTTCCTTAAAAAATAGAAAAAGCCAGTATCCCGTATTTCCATTAGCATTAAAGTTTTACTCTTCAATTTATAAATACACCTAAAATAGTTTACATTTTTTTTTATTAAAAAAAAATCTTAAAATAATTAATTCCAATTATTTGAACTTCATATCAAACATCAACTAACAATCTCTTCTTATTAGCGTATTCAAGTATCCGATTTCAATAAAGATTCAAGAAAAAATTGTATAATGATGCTCTACATGGACTCCATCACACGCAAGAAGATCACAACGTGAAGAACACCAATAACCCCCTGAGTTCATCACACGTTAAAAATTGTTCTCATCAGCCGTCCCAGCATCTTTGTTCTATGCCGTCTGCAAATACAAGTTGTTTAAGCTACATATATAAAACCAAGTGCTGGAGACATCCTTTGAAGGGCAGACTTTTTCATCAACAAGCAAATCAAACTAATGCAGTAAAGGATGGCAAGAGGCCTCTAACAAGCCTGATTTTGGTTTTATATTCTTCAACCCTTCCCGTTTGAATCATTTTAACATAGGATACAGAGAGAGATGAAACAGGAAAACCAACAAAATTTACCTCAATTTGAAACACTCTAAATTTATATTGTTAGCACCCAAATGTTGAAGGCTGAAGTAAACAATTCTTGCTGCAATTAAATGGTTTAAACAGCATGAAGAAGAAGAAGAAGAAGAAGAAGAAAGGGCAAATTCGCCCTAGAATTAGATTAGACGAACATACAACATTGACTTCTCGCTAGAATAATAGGACAAAAATGTGAAAAAACTGTAACGAGGGAGAAAAAAGAACAGGGGTTGGTCTCTCTCTCTCTCTCTGTGTTTGTTTTCTTTTCTTTTTTTTTTTTGGTAGATTGATTTGGATAACCAATTATCACTTACCACGATCAGAATCTGAACTGGGGGTCAACGTCCATTGCCCAAGTAAACTTCGCTAGGAGAGACTTGTTGAATATCTGTAACAAAGGCATATGGTAAGAAACAACTTCACTTCAACAGTCACTGCTGCGGTACCAAATTGAGGGCACTAAGAGGCATAACTGTTGATTAAACTATTGCATTAAAAAAGCAATTAGCTCAATTTATCCTCGTATTTTGTCTAGTCTCCAATCTGTACTAAATAGTGGGCCACTCTCCATTTCTATCCTTGTATCAGGTATTTTCATCTAAACTAAAAAAAAAAAAAAACACCATACCATCAAGCAAGACTCAAATCTAACCTAATTTATTTAAAAGGAAATTCACAATATGACAATTTGGTGTACCTTTTCAAATTATTTTTTTAATAAATTAGATAGGGTTCGAGTTCTCAAATGAGGGTATTTGCATCAGTTTGCATAAAAATATCCATTAGAATGGCCGCCTAAAATATAATGCTAGATAGAAAGCAATTAGATTTGTAAGGATACCGCAGAGTCTGACTTAAAAAATAAGGATAAGTTGAGCTAATTCCTCAAAAATAATTTTAGAAGCAGTTCACCTTCTCAATAGGAACTTCATGCCGCTTGCACCATGCAACTGTAATCCTAGGATCAAGGTAATTAATTTTGGACGTGCCCAATGCTACCGTTTTCAGATCCTCTTTGGTCTTCATGGACAGTTCCATTTTCTCAATCTTTTGATTGGTTGTTGCTATCTTCTTCTCTATGCTGTAAATCAATTCAGCAAATCAAAATGAACCATCAAAACATGCACATAACACTTGAGCAAAAGGGCACAAGTTGTATTACGCTTCAGGAGTCAAGTTCCTCTTTTGCTTTCCATCTGCATCCTTCAATGGGGGCTTCCCCTTTTTGGCCCTGTCCAGATCAGTTTTGAACTCCTTCAGTGTGCCCTGCAAGCAGAATGATGAATCAGCTCAAAGCATGGACTTCACAAACACAAGCATCCAGGAACGGGCAAATTTTCCATATGCAAAGGGGCAACAATACGCTGAAGATAGCTGGCTTGCAATATACACAAAACAAGCAGCCAGAAATGGGCAAAGTTTCCATTATGCCAGGAAGTCCTCATGGCAGATTTTCCCCAAATTTCTCAAAAATGAGGGCCCGAAATTCTTGTTGAGTTCTAAAATTAATTACCTTAAGTTCCTCAAGTTTCTCGGTCAATCTTGACATTTGTGCATCATGAGATTTTGAAATAGTACGTTGATGATTACAAATGATTGCAACCTGCAGAAGAACAAGAAGCCAATATTAGAGGTGCAAGAGCTGCAGCTAAATATTGCAACCAAATATTCAGTGAAATTTTCTTGCAACAAACTGGCTTCACCTGTTTGTTTGCTTGGTTATAAATGACAAATTTTTCAGCAACGTCACCATCTTCTGTCTCCTCATATAACTGTTATCAGACCAAACATAACCCCAGAGCATATAAATTCACATACTTCCAAGTGGCCCACAGGAAAAACTTCAATGTAGTAATTGACCCCAGTTTGCAACTTACCTTTTCATCCAATGTGATAGATGCATTGTATGTACGAAAAACTTTTGCTGTAAGGCCAGGCATGAGTTCTTTTAGGTGAGCATTTAGTTTACTTGTATCCAGAGAGTCAAAAAGATCATCAGTTGGCTTTTTTGCTGAAGAAGAAAAAATTGTTCATCAGCCCTCACATAAGATAATTACCTTTAGTAACATAATCTTAACAGCCATTTACTCACCAACTTGAAACTGTCTAATTGCCTTGTACACAGGAAGCTCAACCTCGACTGTGTTTTCATATCGAATTGAATCTTTACCAAGGAAGTCAAACTGAACAATCATGCAGAAGCAAGTGTTAATTCTAGTAATTCACTGTTATATGTATATAGCCAATCATATTTAGGTAACTCAAAGTATGTTGTTTCGCTTGTACACTTCCAAAATTAGGCCCACTACTGCAGCTACCAAGTACAGAGACACTACACTTGAAAACTATGGTTAATAAATATAAAAACCATCATACCTTCAACTTATTCGGAGGGATGCACTCAACATTTGCTACTTTTAATGTGCAGCAACCAACAGTATCAGCTTCATCATCGTCCTGCAGGTTCCCAATTACAGAATGACGGAAATGTGATAACATTCTCACTTGAAGTGTATATAAGATCTATAAAGTTAATTGCCACAGGAAATCCTCAATACTGCTAAAGAAACATGGTAACAAGCAAACACAAACCAGCATAACAAAATGTCTCAGAAACACTTGCTAAGTTCTAAAAGTAAAATAGAACACATACTGAATATACTATTCTGGCAATTAGGTCTATGAAAAACATCCAATGAGTTTCAATTATCCTAGGAAGAGGTATGACTTTTGGTAACATTTCTTCAGAATCAAATGCAATTTTAAATTTCTAGAATCTGATCACATGTTTCCATTATTGTGCTGTTCACAAAAATCCAAAAAAATAGCTGTTTATTCAACTTCACATTGGAAAACCTCTTAACAGAAATAAACCTAAATTGTTGTCCAAAGACAGGCATATAATTTATTCAAGATTGAGTTTCCACAGAGAAAGGGGAAGATAAGAAAGATTCGAGGCATTTTGAAAAGCAAAAGTGGCATGTAAATCTGAAGGATACAATTCTTGATAAACTGAGCAAGTGACATGAGCAAAATCAAACTAATTTAAGGCCTGAATCCATTCTTATCATTTGGCTTTCTACAAACCATATTGATACCCGAAGGCTCAGATTAACTGGTAAATTTAAAGCACCAGGTTCATTATGTGAGTAAAAGCCTTATTTGTCTTCAATAATTATATCCTCATCTGTGAAAGAAGACTCCAATCACAAGGCAATAAAACATTCTCCAAATAAAAGGTGCTACATCCAATCTAAAAGGCCCAAATCAACTGCCAAGGGGTCAAGAAGCTTGTTTAGCCAGTTGTTATACCTTCTCATTACCCGCCCTAAGAGCTAGTTTATCAATAAGATAGGTTGCCACTGCTATTTGCCGCTTTGTAATATCTTTACTTGCAAAATCCTTTGTGTAAGCTGTTCTGATGTTGTGTATATAGTCCTGCACTCAAAATACAGAAGCTAAAGGCAAGCTCCTCAATCATATGACAGGTTACAACAACCAGAAGCTCATAGATCAATACCTTCAACTTCCTTGCTTTTTCATATTTCTCCTTGTCACTTTGCCCCTTCAAGGAACTGCTGGCAGCCAAGAATACATATTTGAATTCCTTTGGATTGATTGGATCATTCCAGAATGCCAACCATGTAACAGTGTTATCATGCTTCACTTCTTTCCACCTGCCAAGCCCAAATTCTCACAATTTTCAGCTAAATCCAAACAATACTTAGTTATCAACAGAAGCTAAAGTGGTGTCTCCCTTCTATTTCCCCAATTTGAAAGAGACTGTATGAACCCAAACCTTTCACCAGGAATAGGACATTTTGGGATTGGGGCATCCTTTCCAATATTTATAGTAATGTCACTGGGACGAATACGGCTTTTCAGCTTTCCCATCTGGTAAATACCAACAGTCAGTCAAAGGGAAAAAATGAGGTAGAGGAAATTTAGTCATTCACCATCATGAACATCAAAATAAAATTTAGTCAAAGCTGAAAGCTCTATATCTCAGTTAACGGTTAGAAAGATGTCACTGGAACCTTTGGATGCTCTCCCCGTCCTCGAAATAGACCAGGTGGTTCAACTCTGAAATTCCCAACCTGAGATTGAGATAACCATCAGAATTGGCACAGTTAAAATGCAGGAGATGAGAAGTCCATTAAGAAAACAAAATGCACAGAGTTCAAATAATAAAATCAGCAATAAGGAACCCATTATTGATTAGAATGTATGCCATAGAAGCAGAAACCCGCATGTGCACAAGAGCACGCACGCTCTTTTGCATACAAATGTTCACTAGATATAGCATTTCCCTTATAATGCTAATAAAAGCACTTGATCCACAGATACTTACCTTCTCTTTAACCCCATTAACAATCGCCCACATATACTTCTCCTCTTGCTTCAATTTCTCTTCTCTCACAGCCTTCTTCTCCTACATGGTCAGACAACACTGATAATCAAAGAGAATGACAATATGTGAAACTTATTCTCAAAGAATATGGCGGAAGTACTGGGCTTCTACACTGAAAAGCTACCTTTGGTCACATGTGAAACTGAAATGATGATACATTAGAAAGGGGGATTACGTTTTTTTTCTCAAGTCTAAAGAGGGATTACATACATGCAAAATTAATCTCTAAAGACACTAGAGATCAATAAGATGCAGGATGGCATATTTTAGTGCGGGTTATTTCCATGAAGCAATTGAAACTGCCACGGTTACTGCTTCATTACAGATAGAGGATGAAAAGATTCCATAAGGCTCTTCAGCAGAGAACAAAGGAATGGGTGTACTTCTACAATTTTACACAACAATAGCAACACTCCAACAACATATATCAAGCATTTGAGTTGGCATTCAAGTTCAAAGGTACGTGCAATTGATGGTAATTGCTCACTTTCACAACATACTAATGCTTTGCATCTCAATCACACAAAAGGCCATACATCTACCAACTTACTTCAGTACTCATTTGTTTCTTCTTCTCCTTTTCTTTCTGATGCCATTCATATATTGGGTTGAAATCACAGGCCTCTAGCTTCTGTATTACATGATTCTTCCCAAGTAATGGACGCCAATCATTCCAAAAGTTTTGAAGGAATTGTGCTTTTTGAACATATTCTGTATCTTTCATCACCGCAAACATGGTTGCAACCTGTGGTTAAAAGATCAAAGTTTAAATGCAGCTAGCACCAAACATATAGGGAGAAATTTGAAACCTTCCAATGTACAGAAATTCAAACAGACTAGGAGCAAGCGATAGAAATTAACTTATGTACACAAATGACATAGTAAGGCACCATAAACTAATTGAAACACACCTCCTCCTGTTCAGGAGTCAAATCAACTGGTTTCCCCTTGTAAAGCATCTTAACCCCATGAGGCTTGTATGGAGGTGGGAAGATGACACCGTTGTGAACCAAGGTTTTCCATTTTTTCTGCCCATCACTGGAGCCAGGTTGTACTTTTGTTGACTTTGAATATTTTGAATTTTTCATTTGTTTCTTGTTATTCTTGGCCGTCTTCTTGGATGAAAAAGAAACAACTTTTGTTACCTTTTGCTTCACAGACAATGATTTGTTAGATGAGGAGCTTGCTTTCTTCATTCTCTGGGAAATTGTAAGGTGGTCATCATCATCTGCCTTCAGCTCAGCCTTGACAGTAACTTGCTTCGTTGTAGACGCATCTGAAAGTTTTGGTTTTTTAGCAAAAGACTGGTTTGAAGGAACCTTATTATCCATAGGTCTCTTAGTTGGCACAGCAGAAGATTTTTGTTGCTTGTCCTTTGCAGTAGAACCATTTAGCTGAATTTTTGAAACCAACAATATCTTCTCACTAGAACTGATAGTCTTACAGCTTGATGACCCTGCATTTGACTTTGCTGCAAACCTCAAGGATAAAGGGACTTCATCATCATCTGAATGTTCATCCTTGACACGAGCAGGTACAGTAACCCCTTTGTTGGCATTGTTAGTGCTCCCCTTAAATCTAGAACTCAAGGGCTTATCATCCTCAGAATCATCATCATCCACAATCAGTTTGGTCTCCTCCTTAACGGCATTTGAGACAACCTGTTTAGATGCCTGCTTCGACTGATCAATTGAAGAACTTGGCACTCTAGAATATGTCACTGGTGGCTTCATTGGGGATGCCTTGGCAGATGAAGCTGATGCTTTAGGGCTCCCTATAGGAGATTTCACAGGGGATGCATTGGAAGATGAAATGGGTGATTTGCCTTTGTGGGCATTCAAGCTTTGACCATTGGAATTCTGAGAAGATGAAGATGGTTTCTTTGCTTCAAGGTTTGGTTGATTTTGCTTAGAGGTTGAGTTACCACCTCTCTTGAAAACTATGGGCCCGTCGTCATCGTCGTCGTCATTAAAATTATTGAGAATTGGCTTTGGAGGTGCCTGAACAACCATTAGAGTCCAACTAGGGTCTGTGTTGGCATGCATACCACATTAATATCGGGATAGAATTTACAATTTTCATTCAACAATGCAATCCACAATAGCACATTGACTAGATTCCTAGATGCAGTACCATAAGCACAAAAATAAACAAAGATGGCCTATGCTTTAACATGCTGACTCGAAACTTAACTAAATCCATAACAAAAACAGTAGATTGAACCACCAATTCATTTTCTAAAAAGAGGCTAAGCTAATCCAAACCCAAATTTATACATCATAATAAAAAAATCAGTGAGCTCGAGATTATTACTATTACTTCTAATTAAAAAGAACCCAAATTGAAACTGAAAAGAAATCTAATCTTTCAATATTAATCGAATTTAATAAATTAAAAACACCCAATTATCGACAGCAATAGTAATTCCCAGTGATATCAACTAATCTTTCATTCCCCATTGAAATTGAACAGAAAAAAGACAGCTGTTTTATGCGTGTATAAGAAAAAGAAAGAGCGCCTACCTAAACAGGGAAGAATTAAACAGTTTTTAGTTTGTTCGTTTGTAACAGAAGCAGTGTGGCGGTGGAGCAGAGGGGAGCAGCTAACTATTGCAAAGTGTAGAGAGAGACCACATACAAAGCTTATTAAGGTGAAGGTGGATTGTAGTCTGTTTTTCACTTTGCAGACCCCTTCCTTCTCCTGCTATGTATTCTTTGTTTCTTCCTCTAAAACGGCTACGTTTTCGACGACTTCAGTCTTTTTCTTTTTTTCCCTGACTCAACAACCAGGCGGCGAGTTTTCTTTTCTTTTCACGGTTTTTAACCGGCTTGCCCGGGTGTTCCGGGCTAATCGAACCCGACTCTGCTTAACTAGCAGGCCCGGAAAACTCACAAGGGCGGGTTACCTGGTTAACCCACCGTGCTTAACCGGTCTAGTTAATCTACCTTGTTATCGATCTATCTTCTACAAACACTAGTAAAATGGACGTGGTAAGTTGTATGGTTTTGATACGTAGACTAGCCATGCGTACAGGACTTTTCAGAGCTAATCAATTGAAAGCAATCAAATTATATTATTTTCCAACCACTTAAATCATAAGCTTTAATCACATGTTAAAAATTAACAATATATATCCTAGGTACCTCTCGCCATGTGCAATTGTAATCATGCATCAAAAACCCATAATGTTCATGTAATATGTTATTTAGTTTGTGACCGGATAAAACAGTCTTAATCGAAAAGATTTAAAAACTTTTTAATAATAAAATCAGTATTTTTATGAGAAAAACAATAAATAACTTAAAAAAACTTTAACTTCCTAGAACAAATTATGTTTGCTCTTGTTTCTCAGGGTAATTAATACTCTGAAATACATCCAAACTCTTAGAAAATAAAAAAGGTTCTAAATCTTTACTTGAATGGTTCAAGGGATATTTATGTTAAATAATATTTATCTAGTCTTATTTATTAATGATAGAATAATATTTTCAGTTTAACCTATATATAATTTCTTTGTATTTAGGTTAACTTAAGCACTCATAATAAACAAATTATTGAGAATTCTAGCCTTCTTTTATGTTTGATCTGAATTACTTTAACATGGTATCAAAACCTGGTTTGTCGAACCCTTGTCTTGCTAATTTTATGGAACTCACTGCCCCTGTAGAAATCATGTTCACCAATGTCAGAGCCACTGTTGGTATCAAAATCTTTATCATCATCCACTTCATTCCCTGTAGGATGTTCCAGCACACTCAATGCATTCCTTTGAAGCTTAACTTCAAATCTATTTTTCAAAACATCAAACATGGGTTGTTTGACCTATTAAAAGATGGAGGATGAAGATCAAGTTTTGTGCTTGCGGTTGAAGAATTAATATCTGAACTTTTATTTTGGATTCTTCGGCTTCTGTAATTTGGTATTTCTATTTTGTCTCTACAATTATTTTGGTATTTCACCTTTTCTTCAGTCTCTGCAATTTAGTATTTGCATTCAGTTTCTGTAATTTTTTTTGGAGTGATATTTTGTCTTTTACTTCTGCAAAATCTGGTATTTCGACATTCCTTCAGCTTCTACAATCTGGTATTTCTATTCTGTCTCTGCAATTATTTTGGTATTTCGTCTTCTCTTTTGTTTCTACAATTTGGTATTTGCGTTCAGTTTCTGCAATGTTTTATGGAGTGATATTTTGTCTTCCGCTTCTGCAAAATCTGGTATTTCGACATTCCTTCAGCTTTTGCAATTTGGTATTTTTGTTCTGTCTCTATAATTGTTTTGGTATTTCATCTTCTCTTCAATTTCTGTAATTTGGTATTTGTGTTCAGTTTCTGCAATGTTTTTTGGAGTGATATTTTATCTTTCGCTTCTGCAAAATCTGGTATTTCGACTTTCCTTCAGCTTCTGCAATTTGGTATTTATGTTTTGTCTCTACAATTGTTTCGGTATTTCATCTTCTCTTCAGCTTCTGCAATTTGGTATTTGCGTTCAGTTTCTGCAATATTTTTTTTGAATGATATTTTGTCTTCCGCTTCTACAAAATCTGGAATTTTGACTTTCCTTCAGCTTCTACCATGACATCTACTACCAAAGAGATTATTTGGTTACGTTGGTTACTTGCTGATATGAGAGTTTTCTTTTCTCATCCTACTCCTATGTATAATGACAACCAGAGTTCTATTCAGATTGCTCACAACTTGGTTTTTCATGAGCGAACTAAGCACTTGAGATCGATTGTCATCTTATTCGTCATCATCTCAAGCATGACACCATTACTTTGCCTTTTGTTCCTTCTTCCTTGCAGATTGCAGATTTCTTGCGCATTCCATCTCTCGTTTTCGTTTTCTAGTTGGCAAACTCTCGATGCTTTTAGTTGTCGCATTGTGAGTTTGAGGGGAGATGTTAAATAATATTTATCTAGTCTTATTTATTAAAGGTAGAATAATATTTTCAGTTTAACCTATATATAATTTCTTTGTATTTAGGTTAACTTAAGCACTCATAATAAACAGATTATTGAAAATTCTAGCCTCCTTTTATGTTTGATCTGAATTACTTTAACAATTTATACCCATTAAACGTTGTCGTTTTAAGAGAAGAGAATGACTAAAAAGTTCATTGTTTTCGGTGACATTAATGCAAGACCCATTTTATTATAGACTTTTTTAAATCTTAAAAAGATACGCCAAAAATAATTACCTTATCAAATTGAAAAAATAAAATTTCAATAAAACAATAATTTTTAAAGAGAAAAAGAAAGTAAGAAAAAATTTTATACGAAAACTTTAAATCAAGATTTTTACCTGTTGTTTTTCAACTAGTTGTAAGCTTAAGTCATAATTTTAACACCAAGGTAAAAAAAAAAAGAATTCTAATTCTTTAAAAAAGGTAATTATTAAAAAAATTGTAATGGTATATAAAAGTTAAATTATATAGCATTTACATCTGTATTATTTTTTACTAAACCTTTTACTAATAAAAAATTAAAATTATGTAATATAATTTTGAAATATATCAATACTAATTAAGAATTTAAATTAAAAGGATTGCAAAATGCATGTGCCTTTGATTTAATTATTCATTTCAATCAATAAATAGCAAACAAGGAAAGTATGAAATTCTTAACTAGGGTAAAAGGTAAAAGGGTAATGTCAAGGAATCTAAATGCTAAGTAAAAATGAAAAGAAAATAATATATATATATATATATAGCCAATCTTGCCTCCTAAAGGTGGTCTTGTAGGGCCATTACCTACTCATCGTCTTGTCTTGATAGAGAAACGATACTCAACTTATAAAGAAGTTTATCAAATTATCTACTTTCATAGACTATTTTAAACAAACTTACCCCTTAACTTCTTAAGTTATGCACATCATGTGGGAATATCCTTATCGGAGATTTTTCATTACTTGACTATTATCATCACAATAAACTTCTTTAAGCAATATTACCCCCAGTTGACCTAAATATACATGTTCTTACAAAGACTATGAAAAGACATACATAATCTTCTATAAAGAACTTTACAAAATCAGTCAATGGAAATTCTTCAATAAATCTATTTTCATGTTTTGAGATCACTTCATAAATTTTAGTGATTTTATCTTTGTGTATCTCACAATTGAAATGAAATTGTTGAGATGTAAATTGAAAAGCATTTTTTATGGTCAAGACCTCAAGACGCATCTTTCAACACTAAAATTAAAATTTATAGGTATTTTGTTGATAATTGACAAAATATAGGTCAAGCAATAAATGTTAGCTCAAAACTGGCTATCCATGACTCAAATTAATTTCCCAAAATCTTAAATGTCTTGTACTTTGAATTTTTGGCCATTACGTTCTAGTTACAAGTTATTTGGCCTAGCAAAATCTACTGTTAGTTTTCCTATATGTATTATCTTTTAACTTACTAAGAATTCAATAAAGTGACCTATATTATTCATGCCCATGAATTGAACTAGGACTATGTCGTCAATGTATAACCATGCATCTATCATCACTGAATTAACCATAAATTATTTATTGTCTATTTTAACTATTTTAGTTGATCCATCTAGTAACTAAAAAAATTCAAATCTTGATGTAAAGATGACGACAAATATGTTAGCGTGTAACCTATCTCATCTAAGTGAGGCGTTGTAACTCATCTTTTCTTTCATTTGTAGCAACTCACAATGTCTTTGATGCCTTCTCTAAAATATGATAAAACCATTTCTAATAAGATTATGTCAATTCTATTATGATCAATCTTGGTGATCAAGGTTAGAGATATAATATTGAGTGATATACCATTATCAACTAAAACCCTCTATATTGATACATCGTTGAAATTTACTATAGTGTACAAAGGTTTCAAATGGTAACTTATAGACAATATTGATTTAGGAAATGCGAGACTTGAATGTTAGTCGATCATTGGTTCTAATTAGTTGATTTCAATGATATCTATATTTTTTTTCTACATTATCTTCATAATCATTATCTAAATAAAGTAGTTGGCGATGTTTGACTTCAAATGAGTATGGAAAAGTGAAAACTATGTTTATGAATTTAATTTTCTCATGTTTTCTTACTTCTACATCAAAATGTATTTCCTCTCTTATCTTTTAAAGCACTGTATTTTTTTAGTTACTGTATTAGAACTGAGAAATTTAGTTTCTTTTCTTTTTTTCTATTGTCTATTATCATTAAGAAGAGTTTTCATATCTTCATCAACCATACCAATAATTAAGAAGCCATCAATATATAATATATTTTTTTTCCTACTAGGTCTTTTATTTAGATGAAAGCATTTATCACAGGTCTGGATATTTTTGTTGTCCTCAACCACTATTTGAGTTGCTTTTCTTTTTTATAAGATATTTTCTCAAACGACTTGTTTAGCAACATTCTCTTGTTGTTGTTGTTGAAGAACTAATATTATCTTCTTATTCTATTATATTATAGACGATGACTTAGATCAATGTTAAGATGTTTGTTTCTTTTTTCAAGCTTCTTATGCATTGGATTAACACATTGGATAACTTTGTATCATTGTTATTCGATCTCTAGTTTTACTTTGGCACTAGTTTTAGTCTTTATATTTACTAGTTTTAGTCTTTATATTTTTTAACTTTTGGATGATTACTTTTCACAAACTTCTTCATTATCTTAATGATAACCTTATCTACTTTTCTGAAGATTTTTTTTTTAGTAATCTATCTCCTTAATACATCATGGTATATTACAACCTCCTAAGATGAAGATGGTGTCAAAATATGGTATTTTTTCACTATTTTCTCTGAGGTTTTTATATCTTGTGTGATTCTGTCTTTTATAAAAATCAACGTCTGATTAGTACTATTGTTTGTCTATATAGGATATGAAAAATTTTATCTAACACTAATCGATCTTAGGTGCCTCTTGTTAGTAGCTTGAATAGTGCTTGAAGTTATCTGTTATTGACTATTTTATTGATCTATTTAACATTCAAAACATGATCTTTAGCAAAGTGTATGTCTATGCACCATATCCCTTTACTAAAGTGTTTAGGCATTCTATTCTTCTAATGTAGGCTTTGGATAACTATTTTTATTTGCATATCCTTTTTAAATCTAGAAGATATTGGTTGTTTATAATAAAATTATCATCCTTTTAATCATTGGGTTTGGATGATTTCTATCGTGGCTGGTGCCTATGCCAATCATTGTTAGCTAGTCTTTTAGGCCTAAATGTTTTGACCTGACACCAAGACACTGCTTGCTACACCTTGTCCCCTAAGTCTTTCCTTTTTGGTAAAGTTATATAGTAGGTAAGACATTTATTTACTTCATTATATGGCATATCCTAGATTTCTCAAACCACCTCTTTATTTTTTTATAATCTGTATACCTTTCTCAATACTAGTATCTGTGACCAATTCTAACCTTTTTCATAGTTGATTAAGCCATAACTTTTATAGCTCTCCCAATATTGTTGTTGTATTGGGGGAATGGATGGTTATCCACTTTCATCTTTTTGTCTAGAAAACAAATATATCTAGCTTTTAATGCCTTCTGAATCTAGTTTTTGAAGACGACACAACTATTAGTTCCATGCCACTTATACTTATTTCCCTTAATTTGGTTAGTAGCGAAGATGATATGATTGCTAAAGAGCTTAATTTTCCCCATGCGTGTCAATTGATTAAAAATTTTTCTAAGGTCTTTTTTATGTTAAAATATTATTCATTTTTTTCAACCACTTTGATAGCCTATATGTCCATGCTACTAGATTTAATAGCCTTTCTAGGCTTTTTTAATATCACAATCTCAAAATGATCTTCATTCTTCTATTTCAATGATTAATGTGAATTGTTAAATGTTCTCAAACTTCTCATTTGACTCTTAATCAATTAGGGAATGCATGTTCGTGGCATTGTCTGAATAGCCAAATAAATATATTCCTCTTTCTTATTTTACCAACATCACTTTTTAAGAAACAATATCACCTGTTAGGCATAAATATCTAAGTATATAGATTCTATAAACCACTTCTTCATGTTCCACTACATCCTTTCTAAAATAAGTTTAATGCACTTATGCTCTGTAATAGCTGCAATGCACTTAGTTTTTAACATCTTAAATCCAAAGACAACTTTTAATTGACTCATTGGGTCATGAACAATCCTGGCTAAGTTAATCAGTATCACTTTGAGTTTTATTCTATATAAGTGCTTGTTTAAGTGTCTCTACCTCTTTTTAATTATTGATGAAGTTTGGTGGGAGCGTAGAGAACCAATGGAAACCCCCCCTTTTTATTAGTGATGAACTAAACAACCTTAGCTTTATGAAAGGATTCATTACATCATTGTCATATTAGCTTATGAACTTGGTGATGTGTTTCCTTGTTGATTGATTGGCTCCCGTAGATAATTGCTTCCAATTTGCAATCTTTATTCCTCTAGGAATTAGGTGCAACTTGTTAACCCAATTAGGATATAAGTAATTGTTACAGGTGTTACTATTCATCCAATTTCTAACCCCTTCTCTCTTCTCTTGTGTGTTAAGCTAGTTCCACCACATATATCTTTCCCTATACTTGCTGATGAACAACAATTGCTTGTTATACAAAGGGGATTCAGTTTTTGAATTGTAAAATAACTTATATAGCATTAAACTACCTAATAATAAGTTGTATATGATAATAGGGTTGTTGGGCCATACAATTGGCTTGTCGTTGCCTATATATTTATAGGGGAATTAGTGTATTAGAGGCTATTATGTCTAGGTTTGTTGTTGTGTCTGATACATTGACATATATTCCACTATACGAAGAATATTAGTTTCAAAAACCCTTACTATAATGACTACAATGATTATAGCTATAGAATTTTCTAGAATATGCCTCCAAATATATAAAGCTTTAGGAACGCTATACTTGTTTTGCCATAGTTCATTATTCAATTGATCAAATATGGCATGCATGGTTCATATTAGCTACCATGATATTGTTATGGTAAGCTGTGTTTTGTGCTTTTCATCTCCATTTAAGTGACCCTCATATCAACATTAAAAAGGTTTAAAAGCTAATTGAAAAAAACCCTTTTAAGAGCTATTGTTATTGGCTGGTTAACACTTGTCACAGCTAATTGTGAGCACATTACAACACTATCTAGTCCATATAAGAGGTGTGTGTATGTGTGATTATATTTGATATACAAATACACCTATAAGTTTGATGTTAAAGACCCCTATTATGCTACTTCTAACCCTAGTTGACCCATAAGGTTATGTAGAGATGGTTATAGAGATGAAATATCAAGCTCCTCACGGTTAAGAAACAAGCCCATCTATATCTCTTATACTCATTGTTCATCAAGTGTAACAACAATGATAATGATTTTATTGTATTTTTATTTGGTGGCATATTTTTTGGTTAATGGAATAAATATTAAGTCTTTCCCATTGGGCATGCTAATATGTTGACCTAGAAAGATAATTTTTGGTTAATTAAGCTACCTGGTTTTCATTTCTTGTTTCCAACAAAGAGAAACTACAACTAGAAATTTAATTATTAGCATAATCAGGTAGTAGCCTTGCAAAATCAAATAGAATATGGCGATACCAAACCTCAAACCTTAAAAAAGGTATTTGTTTCATCCATCACGTATAGAAGAAAGTAAGTGTTTAAAAAAGAAAGAAAATAAACATGATGGAATATAAAAAAAGAAAGAAATTAGTGAAAAAAAGGTAATAAGAACTAGAAAGAATGATAAATTGTGTTGAAATTGCATGTATAAAGTTAACCCTTTTTCCTAATAGCTAGCATGACCTATATATACTGTTACAATTAAGAGTTCTATGCAAACACTTAAATCCAATCCTATATAGTTTTATTCATATCAAATAAGAAAATTAAATGATAAATCCTAATACAAATTGAACATTATCTTATCTCTTTTTGTTGATAACCATATAAATCCTAACTAATTTATAACACTAATCAATTTAATTTATTACGAGCTCTTGCTCATAACAGGACTAAACCTTCTAATCGATTACACAAACTCTAACTGGTACAACCGATCATTTTCTCTTGATTGATCATAACTCTTGGTCAATTAAGGTAATATCAATAATCCTATGCCTCGAGGACCTGTTATTGACCAACAACAAAGAAAAGGATCGATATGATTGAACTAGTCATAACACAACCAACATAGCATATAGCAGGATGATAGCTAGATATTAGACCTAGAACACAACCAACATAGCATTGTCCATACCTTGAATGGTTGATCAACTCTATCTAATTCATAAAAGAATAAAATTGTTGATTTTTAAGTAGTTCTCTAGGAAATACCAGTGTCAACAAGGGAACATATTGCTAAATTCACATATTTGAGTGGTGGTGGTGTTGGTAATCCCTTCATAAAAGTAAGGCTGTTTGGTTGTTCATTAACCAAAACTACCTTCCACTTGTTCTCTATAATGCTCCCCAATTCAATCAATAGTTGAGAGGAAATAAAGGCACATTTTCATAAGCACTTTATAAAACAAAACAAGCGGTAACATTCTCTATAATGCTCCCCAATTCAATCAATAGTTGAGAGGAAATAAATGAAGAAATAAAGGCACATTTTCATAAGCACTTTATAGAACAAAACAAGAGGTAACATTAGCTAACTTAACCAGAATTATTAACAACCCAAGAAAAACCATAGGTAGCTATGCACTCCAATTTAGGACTCGCTATAGCTATAAAAGAACAAGAGTGCAACAAGTTAACTCTAGCGAGGATGTAATGAGATATTAAATAGAGGTTTATCAAAAACAAATAAATTGTTATCTATATCCTTATAAACAATGCTGCTCGGTATGAAAAAGATGTTGGGCAAATGAGCAAAAAAGTAGCCATTATAAGGAACTTACCCAGTTGGCTACTTGAATTGGCTCCTTGAATGAGGTTGTAATGGCCCATTCAATTATTGACTCGGATTCTAATGAGAAGTTTGAGGAAGATCAGCAACAGCTAATCTTAGTCCCAAAACTCAAAAAGAGAAGACCATTCGAGATAGTTGTATTAAATGGCATGATCTTTCTTATAGTGTTCGATAACTTCCTAATGAAATTAATTTTGCTAATAGAGTGTTGTAATTGTTTCTTATTTTATAGAGGTTGTGCTTCCATAATGGCTTTTGCTTTGTTTTTCTCCACCATACTGATGCAACAGAAATCCTAAGAAGTTCCCCTGACATAAAAAAATAGATTAACTATGGAGGGACTAAAATTTTACCTTGACATAAAACTCCAGGCACTATTATATATGCGCTATTTAAGAATTCAGACAAAAATTCAATGTTCATAAGACCTCTGGGATGCACAAGTAACTTACCCAGTAGTAAATGAAATAATGTGCTGAAACAAAAAAAAAAAATTGTTTACTGAGGTCATTCCCAGCATGCTTTGCAGATTAAAGACAACTAATGAATGAAATTCACACATGTGCTGTACAAAGAGACAAAAGAAAGCTTGAATTAGAAAGGGAAATAAATTGAGGTTGATTGATTCATTAGCTGTTAAGTTTGAATAAATGAAAACATAAATCAGAACCTAAAAATCAGACAGAAAAGCTCTATACACCTACATTTCACTACCAATATCTGGCCAGCATTGGTGACTTTTCATGCATGATATTGCTTACAAAATCAACCAACCAGAAGGGAAAGGGGTAAAAGAAACCGTTGATGGATGGGCAAACAATCTTCACAATCTTGTTCATGCAATCACCATCCACTGGCTTGAATGAAACATCAACTTTTCTTAGCCTAGTCTTCTAGGAAGAAATCCAGCACCTAGTACAACAATGTTCATTTCATACACATCAGGAACTGTTAAAAGTTCAATCAAGAAGAGGGAATCAAAAGAAAGAAAATATGCTGAAAGAGAGACCTCAGAACACAATGTTAAAGTTACCATAGCTACAATGTCAATGAGAATATTACGTTAGACTAGCTATTTGAAGAGGAACAGTAGTGCAGAAGATGAAATAATAAAAAATGCAAAGCAATGTAGATGATTGAGGTCATTAACCATTCTCCAGTTTCAAGCACAGCCCCGCAAAGAATGAACCAGCATAAAACAATGCACAAAAGATGGGATTTATAATAGAAAGTACCAGTTATGGGGTTCAGGGTTTCATTTTTGAGAAACTAACATAATTAAATCCAAACCATGACCAAAAAGAATGTGTCAGAATGTTTTTGTCCAGGCATCTAATTATGAAAATGTTTTTAAAATAAAAACCCTGAAATAGATTCATGAAATTCATTGCAGTTGTTACTTCGCACTTGCCATAAATAATATTTCTTCTTTTAAAATAAACAGTGCACCATTCATATTAGTGGGGGGGGGGGGGGGACATGGGATTCTGTGATATTGGTTTATGGAGAAAAGCCAAGTCGTAGCTAAGAAAGTGATATGGAGCAACTAAAAAGTGTCATGAAGTTTACCTAACTGCAGATTCACTAACTTCAGAGCTTGACCTCCACATCAACTCCAGCAGGAAGGTCAAGTTGCATCAATGAATCTATTGTTTGTGCAGTTGGGTACAGAATATCTATAAGACGTTGATGAGTTCGAATCTCAAAATGGAACCTTGCATCCTTGTGCACATGGGGGGATTTAAGAACACAGTAAACACGCTTCTTGGTTGGTAATGGCACAGGACCCATGGTCTTTGCATTGGTGGTCGTTGCAGCATCCATTATCTGCTTGCAGGAGTCCTCGATCAATTTGACCCAAAAAGATCTTAGCTTGATTCTAATTTTCTGCTTTGGTGCCATCTATAAGCAACATGAAGACAAAATGAAAACTCTATGCACGTGGATATGAAGAGTGATTACATAGTTAAGGGAGGCAAAAATAAAAGATCATAAGTAATAAGATGAGGATCATTCAGGCAATCAATTGACCACAGATGCAAAGATATTTGAACAAGTAGGCTCACTCAAGGCGTGTATATCAAAGAAAGGCTACCATTTGCAGTAAATCCTATCAACTTATAACCCAGAAATAATGTTACTTCCCACCAGCCAGGAGAAACTTCATAAGCAGCCGAACAGAGGGTTGAGTTGAGAGGGCATGCACTTTTACTCAGCACAAAACAATAAGTGCTATGGGTAAATATTTCAACATGGAAAACATTATGAAAACATGCACTCTTACTAAAATTACTTTTGATCCATTGATAATTGAAGATAGAAATAAATAGGGAAATAAACTACATATCTAATTGTTGAAGTATTTTGGTATCCCAAATAGGAATACAACAACAACACAAGCTCAGAATACCCCAAGAGACACAAGCTCATTAATTTTCTACATTCTGTGAAAACATCTAAAACGATAAGGCAGGTAGAAATATATACCATGTCTGCATCTGCAGCAATGCTGACTGATTGATGACTGGGAGTCTCAGAATCCCCAACCTACAAGATCCAGGATTAACAAGTGAATTGAGTAAAGATAATATTGATGTATTTTTTTCATCACAGGAAAGCAGAGAGCTCGTTCTCTTCATAATGTAAACTTTACTTGATTGTTGAGAGTGAAAGGAGAGAGTTAGAGAGAGACCTGAAAGGTATCAGATTCAGGTCCGTCAAGGATATCTGGAAGTGGGTCTAGAGTGGTTAGAGAATCCAAAGCTTCAGGAGCAGCAAAAACTCTACATGTTGAAAGGGAGGAGGGTTTAAGGGTAGTCTTCAAGACATTGTTGTTAAAAGAAAAACAAGAAGTCGAGAGCTTTGTTGTTTTACAAGGAAATGAAGGAGAAGTTGAGATCGTAAGAGAAGAGATTAACGTTGTAGTGAATGAAGATGCAGACATCATTTTTTGTTTTTTGAATCAATCAATCAATTGGCCACTCCTCTCTCTTCTTCTTCTTCTTCTTCTTCTTATCTTTTTGTTGTGCGCCTGCCTGAACCCCTCTACCTGTTTATTGGACTTGGATTATCCAATTGTTTTTCACATTTTTATAAATAATTTTGTTCTTCCCGTCTTGGGATCCACTTAAAGCCCACATCTGATCTGGCGTGGCTGCACACCAACTTTATTCTTTCGCATGGGCTTAGCCCTTACCAAACTCATCAACGACAGCCACACACGGGCCGTCCTTCCCCCGGAGGAAAGGACCTGGGATTTATTTTCTTGATTAATAACATTAATGAACACATGTTTTAATTCGGTGAAAGCAACATTGAACTACTCTGGCTATTCATGGATAATTTAAGTATGGAGTTTAATATTTTACACGCATCAAAAGAGATTGTATGATTCTCAAGGCCTATTAACCGTTGTCTACGCTTAGTTTTTGCGAGCATGTGTTTAGGAATTTCAAAGAGTTTAAATGTCATTCAAATTAACAAAATGACCAATTGTTTACTTGAGTTTTATGCAAATTTTAATGACTCTACACTATTTTTAGTATTAATGAAATTATATTTTCTTATATAAAAATATTTTAATAAGTTCTGATGTGTAATAATTTTTTAAAATCATAAAGTTTTTTTATTAGCTTCTTGGCCTAAGGTTTTTTTAGAGATTAAAAAGTAATATCCATGTATCTTTTATTTATTTATTAATTCACATGCTTCTTGATAACAAAAAGCTTATAGTATCTATTTTGAAAAAAAAAAGATTTACAAGAAAAAAAAATGATATTTTCACCTTTATAATCATTTTTCTTAACTTTATAATGATAACATTGTAAAAAAAAAATAAATTATAATAATAAATTAGATTGTCAATCAAAAACTTAGAGACTCTTAAAATTATTATCATTTTGTTTTAAGCAAACTAAAATAATAATGATGGTTAAGGCAGACAATGTATCATTCACAAAACCAATATTCTGACCATTATAGTAGTGGTAAAAAATAAGGGTCTAATTTCTTGAACTTAAAATTTATTTTTCAAACCAATGTTTCACACAAAAACACCTAAAAAACACTCTAAATGTTTTTAAAAAACTCGTTTGTGGTCTGAACTTGAAAAAAATTGATCTAAAATGCAAAGTCAATCTGAATGAAAAAACTTCCTTGGACTCAATCTATTTTTTTTAGGTAAGATAATGGACAAAAAAAATCTTAATGGAACTTCTCTCATTAAAAAGAGCTAGTTGACACCAAAAACGACTTTTTTCATTGTCAGAATCTTGGTCAATCGAAAACTTTTTCTTTTCTTCGTCGTTTTTTAGTGACTTTTTCTCTCCTCTCTCAAACCAAGAAATCAAAATGGAAACAAAATAAAATCTTGAACCAAAATATTTAACCCCAAAATAAAAGGACCAAAAAGAGCTTTGATAAAACCCCATGCAAAATTTAGCAAAAAAAGTGGAGGGATTGATTTTCTTATAATAGAGTTCTTCAATTTTGGTCCCTTAACTTTCAATCCTGTAAAAAAATAAAATCAAATAGAATTTTACAAAATTAAGAACCAACCAAATGAAAGGACATTTTGTCGAGACTATGATAGTTTTATAGAAAGCAATGAGGAATAAATCACGAAGATCAATTCGTAATAAACACATTATTAAAGGATTAAGTAAAAAAATAAAACTGGAGGACAAAAAAAAAGCATTATTCTAGTAAACAATGTTCTTTATGGAGAGCTAGAGGAAAAACACTAAAACATTTAGGTGTTTTGTTAATGAGATAATATATATGGATGATGGTTGAAGAGGACCAGCTATAGTAAAATATTCTTTAAGGGGTTATTTGGAAACAAAGTAATACTCCTAATTTTCTTTAAAAAACTAAAGTTATAAAAGAAAAACCAGAACTTCCTATTCAAATGCAATATTTTTTCATTTTAAAAACTGGAACAATAATTTTCTAAATTTGTACTAAGTGTGAAAAACATATTTTAAAGGTTCTTTATAGTTGTTCTTTAAAAATCTTCTATTATTTTTCAAATAAAAGAAAAAAGACGATGTGAAAAATATAATTTTTTTACCAAGCACTTTTTAGCAATGCAAAAGATTATCATATCAAGTTATTGTCATAAATTTAATTTTTATTATAAATCTAATTTTTTTTAGTTAACAATATAACTTTTTCATGATAATTTTTAATTAAAATAAAATAAATATTCTTTAATTGGATTATCACAAATATAAGATATTAAGATGCATATTATAAATTATGCTTTTGATTTTTTATGAAAATAATTGTAATCTTGATATATTTTTATTTTTTTGATGAAAAATATATCTTCCATCTCAAGAAATGAACATGTTTCCTAGTTTTTTATTGGAAAAGAAAAAGAAAAAGAAAACGAAAACTAAAAGGAAAAGGAAAAATAGCTTTCAATTAATGAATAGAACTTAGTGTTTTTGTAAATACATTCATCGTGGTCGCTGGATTTTGCATGCCTGGGTTTTAAACTTTATTTGTTTTAAAAATTGATCCCTGGATGTAGAGGTGTGAGAAAGAATGAAGGAGAGAGAAAAATTTGATGAAATCTATTCCGACCATGTAATCGAACAATCTTAGAGTCCATTTATTCATCCTTATATGGAGAATTTGTTGACAATAGTTCCAACTTTCTAAATGATCGAAAAAGAGATCACTTAGAAAATAATTGGGTTTTTTAATTTATTTTTTAAATGTTTTAGGATGACTTAAGATTATTTTGAGGTTAGGAAATTGTTTTACATGCTCTTGGATTAACCTTGAAGTGTTTTGAGATAAAAAGGGGTTAAATAATACGTTTTATCCTTATGCTCTTGTTTTCTTATGGATATGTTATTGCATAATGTTTTTATTGATTCTACTTTTTGTATTATAGGTGTCATAACCCAACTTTTACACCTTTTAAAAACAACAAAAAAATTTATATCAAAATATTTTGCAGACAAAACTTGATAGATTTAAAAAAAAAAAAGACGATTGTTAAAAAATAATCGGAATACAAAAAGATCACAAAAAATAAAAGAAAAAAATAAAAAACACAATTAGGGGTAAAACTAGACAAATAATGAATTTTTTAAAAGCAAGAACTAAGCTAGAGCATATACAAAAAGGTTAGAAATAATTTTGAGATCAATCAAGCACTCAATTGAAGAGAAAAAAATTGCAATTTAAAGTTAATTTTACAAAAAATGAAAGAATTTAAAGACCAAGGACTAAAGTGAAAAAGACACTAAAACTTGGTGGGCATTATTAATTCAATCAGGGGTGTAAATGAAGAGAAAATTAAGACTTAGGGTCAATTTGACCGAAATGCACAAATTGAAAAGCCAAGGACTAGATTGTAAAATGCATCAATATTAAGAGACTGTTTTGAATGTAATTAGGGGTTAAATTGAAAGAAATATTGGGAAAAAATTGAAATTGATAAAAAATAAAGAAATTAAAAGTTTAAGGACCAAAGGATCAAATTTGAAAAATAAAAAAAGAAAAAGAAAATAAGCTTTAGTGAAAAATGTGATTCACCAAAAACAACTTCGAAAAAAAATATGAACCAAAAATATCATTTTTGTTATCTTCTTCCCCTTTCCCCGGCGTGACCAGACCTATCATGCATTAAGTTTCTTTTTTTCCCCTACTTTGGCTGAACTTTGGACACACCATTCTCTCTCTCTCTCTCTCTCTCTCTCCCTCTCTCTCATGCATCCCATAAATGAAAATAGACATACCCCTTACTTCACTCGAACATGTACTTCACCCTTAACAAAATTTAGTTGCATTGCCCCTCTAGAATGGCTTAAAAAGCTTGTCAAGGTAACAAGCATGAGCATGTATACAAAATTTACATCAATGGTGAAGGGTCAAGATCAATCTAAGAAAATCAACATATATAATTGCTCCACCTAGAAATATTCTAAGACCCCCTACCTATAAATAAAGGGTCAAAGCAAGAAAGAAGGGATAAGTCTAGAGAGAGAAAAGGTTGAATTAGGGAGAGATAGAAGGAAAAAAGAGTTTAAGCTGAGAGTAAGCCAAAGAGTAAGAAGGAGGAGGAGGAGGAGGAGAAAGAGAAGAAAAAAGAAGAAGAAAAAGAGATAAAAATCACCCTAAGACTATAAGATCCCAAATAGGGTGAAAAAAGAATAAATAGGTTTTTTTTTTGTCATAAATTTGTTCATTTTCAACTAGAAAGTTTCATAAGTGAAAGAGAAAGAAAATGAAGAAAAAGAAAAAGAAAAAGAAAACGAAGCAAAAAACAAAGAGAAAAAGCAACAAAAAGCTAGAGAGAGAAAAAACATCCAAAACACCCCACCACCGCCAGCTAAGCATTGTCACTGCCATCAAGGACCACCTAACACCTCCCTTCTCATTTGGAATCATCCTTGAGGTAAGTCACATCCCCTCTTCTCTCCTTTTCTTTTCTTAAGGTTTTTGCTCAAAATAGTTTTTAATATATATTATGTTTTTTTCTTAGAAAATAATGCATGAATGAAAACTTAAAGTTTGTGTTTGTAGGATTTAGTTGGATTTAATCCAAATATTATATGTTTTTCTTATTACAAAATATGAAAAAAAAATAGGGGTTAACTATGTGTTTTGGTTATTTCCTAGAAAATAATGCATTTATAGAGACTTAAAGTTTGTGTTTTTAGATTTTTGTTAGGTTTCATCTAGATTTTATATGTTTTTTTTAACACAAAATACTAGAAAAAAGTAGGGGCTACCTATTTGTTTTGACTTTCCTTAGAAAATAAATGCATGAATGGAAACTTAAAGTTTATTTTTTAGAGTTTAGTTCTGTTTACTCTGGATTTTATATGCTTTTGATTATAAAATATAAAAGCATTAGGGATTAAATTTGTATTTTTGATTTCCTTAGAAAATAATGCATGAAAGGAAACCTAAAGTTTGTGTTTTAAGGTTTAGTTGTGATCTGGACTTATATGTTTCTATGATTCAAAAAATAAAGAATTAGTGTTTAAAAATATTTTTTGCCTTTAATGATGATGGTAAATAAAATAAAATTTAAAGTTCATTAGGGTTTGGTTATATTTGAATCTAAATTTTGTATATTTATTTGATTATAAATATGAAAAGTTATGGACTAGATGTATATTTTTGTTTGCTTAGATGATGCATAAATGAAGAAAAACTTGAAGTTATTTAAGGATTATTTTGTTTTTATCTAGGTTTTGTTGGTTATGATCGAATTAGTTATTTATGGATTATTTTGTTTTTATCTAGGTTTTGTTATTTATGATTGAATTAGTTTGATCAAAATTTCATGTTTTAGTTTTCTCTAGGTTATTCTGATGCTTTATCGAAATTACATTCTTTTTCTTTAAAAAGCAAAAAAAAAAAAACAATTAATGAAATCTTCATTTTTAGGGATTAACTTAAAAAAAATTCAAGTAAAAAAAATTGATAAAATCTTCTATTTTTAGAAATTAACATCAAATGTTTTTGTCCAAGTCCAAAATCAACAAAATATCCTAATTTTAGAGATTAAAATATATTTTTTTATGAAAATCCTAAAATCAACTAAATCTTCTATTTTTAGAGATTAACGACAAAATGTTTTGTTCAAATAAAAAAATCTATGAAATCTCCTTTTTGTTAGGGACTAAGCTCAAAATCCGTATTAAAAGTATATAAAAAAAGATGATGATCTTCTATTTTTAGAAATTAACTTTAAATTTCTCCACAAGTCTTCAACATCCTTTCAAAAATAAATATAATAAAATAAATCATAAAGATAAGTCTAGAAATAATTCAGGTAATTAATAGCACACTAAAATAAATATAGGAGAAAACATATAGCAAATGCAAATTTTTTTTTGAAAAAATATGGTAAGAGTGACGATGATATTTCCTAGGCATAACTAACATAGTAATTGAATCTTTGAAACAAGTTTTTATTTTAGAATTTTTAGTTTTTTAAATTACTAGGTGGCAACTCTATTATTTTTATTTTTCTTTTAATTTTGGAGAGTCTCATATTTATTATGATATCACAATCGGTTCTATTAAAGATTGTGTTCTTTATCAAGTTATGTTAAGTTGGATGTTATGTATCAAAAACATATGTGTCAGGGTTTAGAAAATTACATTGAAAAATAAGAAAAATCTTTTAAAAAAATAGAAAAAACATACTTCAAAAGTAAAAGGAAGACTCTTTATTTTTTTTAAGTCATTTTTGGAATTTACAATCATTATTATTAGATAGGAGAGTTAGTAGAGCCAATCAAGTTGACTTGGGAGTTGGTAATGTGAAGCAATTGTGGTTTTTTTAACAATAAGGACTTTTTTTTATTATTTTTCTTTGTATAATTTAATTCTTAGTTTTTTTATCATAATTTAATTCTCACCACCTAATTTTTTGGATTTTTTTTAAATCCAAAAAGAAAAAAATCTCGTTAAGCTGTATAGTTTAATTGTCTTGTTATAATTATTTTTTAACTTTGAAAGTTTCATATATGCGGTAGCAACACTTTAATTCTTTAATTTTATTTTTGATTTGGGACTTTTTAATTCTCCTCAAGTAATGAAAAAATCCATAGAAAAACAAGAGTGCAATGGTAAAATATGTCATTAATTAAGGTAAATATGATTAAAAAAATCGATTTGAAATGCCAAAGTCAACAATCTACTTATTTTCTAGCAAACAAGTTAACAAAACACTAAAGAGAATGTCTAAATAACTATATCTATAAACACAAAACATTATTTATTAGAATAGTGTTGTGTTTTATTTTTGTTTTTTTAATTTAACCATTCCCATCCTTCAATATTAGTTTGTTTTAAGAAATGTGTTTTATAAAAAAAAAATTGATTTCCTTTCTGTCAAGTTATATACCAGTTTTATAGATTTGTTTTTTCAATTTCAATCTTTAATATTATATCTATTGGAAATGAGACTTTATATCTTTTTTTAAGTTTAGGTAAATATTATGAAAAGAAATGTTTTGGGGAGTCTAAAGCCAACAATCTACTTATTTTCTAGAAAACAAGTTAACAATACATTAAAGAGAATGGTTAAATCACTATATCTATAAACACAAAATATTATTAATTATAATAGTGTTTTGTTTTGTTTTGTTTTAATTTAACCATTCAATAACTATTTTTTTTCTTTTCAATCTCATTCTTCAATATTAGTTTGTTTTGAGAATTGTGTTTTATAAAATAAAAAAATTTCTTTCTGTCACGTTGTATACTGGTTTTATAGATTTAGTTTTTTTTTTCTTAATTTCAATTTTCAATATTAGATCTGTTAGAAATGAGGCTTTATACTTTTTTTAAAAAAAAATTCTTTCTATTTATTCTCTATTCTACAACAACACTAGATGAAGTTGAATCCCACCAAATACACCTTCACCATTAAAGGAGAAAAGTTTCTGGGTTTCATGGTACGTAGTAAGGGTATTAAGCCAAACCTAAAGAAAATCCAAAAAATACTAAATATGACTCCTCCTCAGACAATAAAAGATGTATATAGACTAACCAAAAGAGTTGTTGCCTTCAACAGGTATATCTCTTGCTTAAGTGAACATTGTTTGTCTTTCTTAAAAAATATAAAAAATATCTCGGATTTTAAGTGGACTTTGAAATGTCAACAAGCTTAGGAATAATCAAAGCTCCATCTTTCCTCTCCTAGAGTTTTTTCATAGCTTAGAGAAAGAGAATAACTTTTATAATTTTTTCTTTGCTTGGTGATTGTTGATTTGGGAGTTAGTGCAGTACTGGTATGAGAAGAAAAGGATATCCAAAAGCTAGTGTATTATGCCAGCAAATTTCTCCATGATGCCGAGATGAGATATATGAGGATTTAAAAGATAGTATTTACTTTAGTTAGTGATGCTAGGAAACTAAAACTATATTTCCAAGCATATCAAGTGATTGTGTTAATTGATTTGCCTTTGAGATAAATCCTCCATAAACCTGACCTATCAAGTCGCCTGGTCAAGTAGGCCAATGAGCTGGGAGAATATAAACTCCAATATCAGCTAAAACCAACTATTAAAAGAAAAGCCTTAGTTGATTTCATTGTGGAATACTCCTTCACCAAGCCATCTCCATTAGAGTTTGAAATTGAAGAAGTAGAGAATCAATTCACCACTAAACCTTGGGTATTACATGTTGATGGAACATTAACCCTGAATGGAAGTGGAGCTGGACTTGTGTTGACTAGCCTAAAGGGAAATAATTTTTAGTATACAATTCATTAGGAATTTTCATCCTCCAATAATATGGTCGAGTGAGGCTCTTTTAGATGGTCTCAATCTAGTAGAGAGTATAAGGGTTTATCTATTTTTTATGTTCAGCGACTCTCAGCTAATTGTAGAACAATGTCAGGAAGTATTCGGGGTTAAGGAGCCTTCCATGATAAAGTACCAATAAAAGGTGCTTTCACATATTAATGTGAAGAAAGAAAAAAGAAAACAAATTATTATCTCTAAATCCATTCGTGATGGAAACAATAAGGCCAATCTTCTCTCTAAACCAGCAAGCTATAATATAACAAAATTTATATCTCATGTCTAGGTTGAGGTGTTAGAAAAACCAAGATATCAGAAGAAGTAAATGTGTTAATAGTGCTATACATGCAATCATAAAAAATTAGAGAACCTTGGTCAAGAAATACTTACTCATGAGAGAGTTACCACCATATAGGATTACTGCAATCAAGCTAACACGGAGAGCATCATGTTATTGTCTCCAAGATGGTTAATTATATAGAAGATCAACCACTACTCCATTATTGAAGTGTATATCTCCAGAGGAAAATGAATATGTGCTAAGGGAGATCCATGAAGCAATATGTAGATTTCATATAGGGGCGAGAGTCTTGGCATCTTGAATAATTACCGCGGGGTTTAATTGGTCTACACTCTTAAAAAATACTACAAAAATGTTAAAGAGATGTGAAAAGTGCCAAAGGTTTGCTTTAGTGACTCGCCAACCTTTTACTGAGTTAACCATCATTACTTCTTCATGTGTTTGTTTTACAATGAGGAATGGATAGACTGAGACCATTATCAAAAGCCTCGAGAATAAGACAATTTATCTTAGTAATGGTTGAATACTTCACTAAATGGGTAGAGGCAAAGACACTAGTAGAGAAACCCAATTTGACAATAGAAAAATGAAAGAGTAGAGTCAAAGGCTCAAGATTGATCACAAGTTCTCCTTTAGCTCTCATCCTCAGACAAATGGACAAGTTAAACTCACCAACAAGATATTGTTAAATGGGTTGAAGAAGAAAATGGAAGGAGTTAAGGGTGAATGGGCTATGTTGTTAGATAAGACTTTATAGGCATACCGAACAACTCAGAAATCTTTTACCGGTGAAACATATTTCCTCCTGAATTATGGAACAAAAGCAATGATTACAGCATCAATAGGATGCCTCAGCCATAAGGTATTACATTTCTCTACCAACACCGATGACTAAAGACTAAGGTCAAACTTGGACTTACTTGAAGAAGTTAGAATCAGTTCTGTAATGAAGAATGAGGTATTTTAAAGTCAAGCTACTCAGTATCATAATGTTAAAGTGAAGAATAAAAAATTTAAAGTGGAAGATTGGATATTAAGGAAATTAGAAACCACGAGTAGTGTTGAAGAAAGAAGGAAATTGACACCAAAATAGGATATACCATTTAAGGTGATTAGAGTAATTAAGTCTAGTACTTCAATTGAAGTTTCTAATGTTGTCTCTATATTTTTAGAATCTCCAATCAAATATATCTCTAAAGTTTATTCTTCTTGTATAAAATTTAATGAAGTAGTTATTCTTCATTTTTCTCCTATTTATCTCTCCAAGTTAATTTTCACTATAAAAGTGAATTTACCTTCAATTATCTCTATATTATTTTCTCCAAAGTTTATATATCCAATTAATTTCTTCAAAGTAAGATTGGAATAATTATTCATTAATATCTTCATGTTCCTCTAATATTGTTTTTAGTACTGGAATGGTGCTATAAACAGTCTCTAATTCAGAGTTATTTAACCTAACAATTGCCAAGGAGAACATTCTCTGTATAATCATGTCACCTCACTTTAAACATGTGCTAGTTCATTTTATACACTAGTTAATGCACTATAAGCATTATATGATATTTTTTCAAGCTTCTCAATTTTATTTTTGTAGTTAGCCATTTTTTGTTTAGATTCCACTATGATAGCCCGAAGAGTGGTAAACTCTACATAGAAAATGTCTCTTTTTATACACAAGGAGCAATATGTTGATTGTAATTCATGAAGACTCTCCTTTACTTGAGCCTTCTTTTCCTGGCAAGTGGTAATCTCTTAACGAGCTTGTATCAAAGAATTAGTTATCTATTTATGTTCTCCTTCCTATCTCCAGAGAGCTAATGCTTGTCTATATAAACTCTAGGAAAAATATTTTGTTAGCAATGATAACAATCATAAAGGCTTATGATAAAAAATCAACAATCTTTTACTCATATGAAAAGCATCATTCAGGTTATAGGATAATAGGTTAGATATGCTACCTCTTCCAAACCATTGGATATCTCAATGAAATTATTTTATTCTAACAATAATATATATATATATATAGCCATAATGATCAACAAATGAATTATTATTCCTGTTGCTACCCAATGTTTTACTCAATTCTTGAAAAAGAATCAAAAATAGTAAAAAACAACAAAAATCTAAAAAATATGTTTTTGACGTCTTTGCGTCACTTGCAACGTCTTTTTCCTACACGTTCAGTTGTTATGCGCTTTTAAGTCGACATTGAAGTTACTCTTTTTTAAAAAATTCAAAATACAAAAAATAAAAAAGTTTGCAAAGGACCAATTACCAAAAGAAAGAAGCTGAGGGACCAATTTTTTTTTAGTTGCTTCGTCATCAAGTTTGCTTGGGGACAAAAAAAAACAAAAATACAAAAACTTAAACCTAATTAACCTAAACCGGCCCCCTCCCCCCCTCTGGTTTTCTCTCATCTTCTTTACTGAAACTACCCAACACCCCTCCTTTTTCTTTGGCTGAACCTCCACAAGCCCCCCTCCATCTTCTCTACTCTTGCTAGAAAATAATTTTTTCACCATCTTTCAAACTAGTCTCAATCTTCACCAAAAAGCCCTCATTTTCCTTTCATCTTCAACCTTCAGCCCCTTCATCTCCCCCGTCTTCACAGAACCAACCTGAACTTCCCTTTTCCACCTACCACCAGCTAGGGGTGAGCAAAAATACCGAAAAACTGAGAAAACCGAAAAAAATAATCGAAAAAACAGAACCGTGAAAAAAAACCGATTAAAATTTTAAAAAACCCGGCTGGTTCGGTTTAGTTTCGGTTTTATAAGCCTAAATCGAAAAAACCAAACCGAACCGAAACCGGTCGGTTTGAACTGGTTTCGGTTTTTTTTGAAAAAAAATTTTGGTTTGGTTATTTTTTTTATAAAAATAGAATCGAACCGAAAATGATCACCCCTACTACCAGCCTCTAGTAGCCCCACAGACCCTTCACTTCCCTTTTTTTTCTCCTTCATACCATCAACAACCTTAGCCATTTTAGCCTTTTCATCTCCAGCAACCTCCACACACAGAAAAAAAACCATCTGATCTATTTTCCTCGGCAAATCCTTCGTATATTAACTTTTCCTCTCTACCCATTACACCCAAAACAGCCGCCACACATGCCATGACCCTTCACCCTCCTCTTATACCATCTTCTCCAGGTAAACACACAGCAACATCCGTACATAGAAAAAACCTTGAGCCTCTAGACCCATTCCCCCCGACAAAGCCTCACACTTATCTTCTCTCCTTCAAACACCAGCAGATCCATCACCTCTCCTTGTTCAAACCAACAACCGTCAGTTATACACTACATAGATAAACCTCTCTCTCCTTCTCTAAACTGTCCTCCGTTCTCACTGCCACTGTTCTACCATGACTCAACCAGCACACCAGATATGTCCCAGCCATTCTACTTCCATCGAAGATCAACCACTTCTAACCACGTCGACGACGACAACAAAGCTTCAACCAATCACTCCCTCATTCACAGGAGACCACGACCACCAAAGTAAAGGCTTTCCTTTACAACAGAACTGTGTATGGAGGAGAAGAAAAGGGAAATTGAGAATGGATCCTAAAAAATAAACATAAAAATGAATTGACTGGCTTGTATGTTTTTTGGTCTTTTACAAGTGACAGTGACCATCATCGTCGGTATAGGAAAAGAGGAAAGGAAGAGATCTTTCAGGTCCACTTGATTTTCTAGTTCACAAGAGACAGTGTATGGAATTCACGCATCAACAGAAATGGTGGCGCGTTGAGAAGATGCACTGCCATTATTCTTACAACCCAGAATTTTCCAACACTGTTCCCGAGTCCAAGCAACTTTTTCTGGATAATGTTTTTATCTTTGTAAGGTCATTTTTGCAATTTTTAAATGTTGATGTGTGTATTTAAATTATGGTTAGACTGTAAATTTTTATTATGTTTAAAACATGAAATTGTAGGGTGTGTGAGCAAAAATAATAATAAAAAAGATGTGTGTGTTTGTATTTTCTTATATGTTCAATATTTCAATAAATCATCATTTTTTAATTCATGAGAATTAATGGTTAAAAATCCTGGTATAAAATGTTGGACCCACAAATGAGAGTGATATTTGAAATATTGGAGTTGACTAGAAAAATTTTAGAGTTATTCTAAATGTTCATCAATTTTAATTGGAAGTATTTTCACCGTAATACATAAATTATGAAGAAAGTTTTTCTAAGAATTTATTTGGGTACATGAGTTCATAATAAATTTTTAAACACCGGATTTATTCATACGAGTAAATCTTAATTATAAACTATAGATAGACTACCGACCAGAAAACCATCAAAACCTTTAAATTACATTAAATCACAAAACAACTTATCTTAGGTAGAGTGCGCTAAGGGTACCAATACATTTCTTAGCCATAATCAGTCTCTTACACTCGAATTTCTAACAAGACCGGTATACCTGAGTTTCCTAGTGACCTTGAACTAAACAACTAGGTGGCGACTCCAAACGACCCCTCTAACCCAGTGCGTCCACATGCAACAATTCCCAAATAGCAAAGTCATGACGTATCTCTCTCTATCAGTGTATATCACTTCTTTAGGAGGTTGGAATCTTATCAATAAAGGTTCATCAGGCATGGGGCCATAACCACTAATAGTCATTTGATTCATAAAAATTTGTATGAAAGGAAGATGAAACCATAAAAGAGGAGGAATAAAAGAAGAAATGCCAACAGCAGGGCATCACTTTGACTTATATCGTTAGGGATGTTGATAGGGATTGGCGAAGTAGTCACAGAACTTGCAACAACAGGTTTCTAGGCAATAACATGTGCAGGGCTTGGCAACGGACTAGGTGAAGGTGTCGTTGTCATGGGACAACTGGCATCTACAAGCTCAAAATTCATAGGCAAGGAACTACATCTTTTCTTGTTCCTCAGACATAGAGCATACCTGCTCCTTGTTGTTCCTATGTCAAGTTCAGAGTCTATTTCACCACTCTCTAGATAAGTTTCACCTAATTCCTCTACTTCGAGTTTTTCTACAGCCTTTTCCTTCTCTTATGATTTTTTCTTTTCAGATTCTTCTTCTTGAGACTCTTCCTACTTCTTTTCAGTGGACAATGTGGTGATGATGATGATAATGAGGTTTTTTAGGCTTGTTTTTTCTGGTTATTTATTTTCCTCAAAGAGTAGGGTCTATTAGAATACAACATAGACAAATATCAGTATAAAATTTATGCAACACGAGATTCTAAAAAAATAACAAAATATCTCTCGTACCATATATGTTGTCTAATAGAGAATACCCTTCCACCAACCAAAGAAGGAAATGTTAACAATTGTCAATAATATTTCAGAACATCTTTTCTTTATTTGAACTCAAATGAAGAACAACATTATCTACAACACAATCTCTAGATTAGAGAACATCCCCCATATTATTTTAGTAGAGGTAATAGAACCATTATAACACATTATAATCCAATCACTCCTCCAATTTTTGACTGAGAGTGCTTTGCCTTGAAAAATATCTTTCAAGAGATTTGGTGTTTTTCTCTTAGAAAAAGTGTAAGACCATGTTATACCCCTTTTAGCTTCAGGAGAACTAAATAGACTATAACAATATTTAAATAGGTCAACGGTAGGATTTTAACCTTTAAGTCATCCACTCAATTAAGTGTAACTAACCTACAGATATGTTATAATAAGAAAATATGTCTCTAACAAAACCATACAAGGGAAAGATATACACAAACCTAAACATGCATATGAGAGTTGTGATCTCAAAATTTCCAGTTGTTGACTCTAGTTTTCTACTTAGTCTTTCACAAGCAAGTGGAGTCCTACCATTATCCCTTGGCATCATGTTAAGTGTTAGATAATTAATAGCTCTATTGGCTACAACACTTCTATAAAGGTCATAGGGTTGAGGTGGATTAGATGTAAGTATGGGATTTTGATGCACCTCATGAGAAAATCTAGCCCTCTTGTTCCCACTAACAAATGTATTAGCTCTAGAGTCACTATAAAATAAGTAACTTTCCTCACATATGTCTCTACTTATAAAAGATTCACCATAAGGAATTCAAAAGAAAAAAGAATGAGGTATTGAAGTGGAGAAGAAGAAATGACTATTTATAGAGTGATTCTACCAACAACATTAAAGTGATTTGGCGTGCCCATGTGAAACAGTGATACATTTACCAAGATTCTTAAGATAATTGTCATCGGTCATGGTAGAATAAGTTTTTCAACTTTATCACATACACAACCATATGAAAGATGAAAGATGTTCAGTGATTCCTGACATTGAGACATCTTTGATTTCTAGCAATGTGATTCCTGAGATAGTTATCATCGTCATGATGGACTAAGTTCTCCAACCCTATTACGTACACAACAATATGAAAACGTACACAACAATATGAAAGATGTCCAATGATTCTTGACATGGATGCAGGTTTTAATTCCCACCAATGTCGATCATAATATCACCAACATTCCTTGTAAGTTCAAGTTATTCCTTGTATATATCATTCAATTTCTCCATTGCATATGACTTTATGATAAAGTTAATTTTTAACAACACTTTGTTAAAAATTTACTATGGAGGGAAATTGATGATGATAAGATATTTGGTTGGGCCTAGCCCAATAGAATCACCCAACCCCCAATCGAGTTCTTCTTCTTTTCTCCTTTCCTTCCTCTCCTTTTTAATCACAAGCTACAAGTTTATAATAACTCTACTTGCATCTATAATAGAGGAATAAGGTTGCCACCTTAGGTCGAAAGATTTTTTCTAGATATTTATCTATATTTTTCATGTTTTTTCTAATATATAATGTTAAGTTTTAACAATATGAAAAAGATTCTCTCTCAAGACAAGACATAGAAAACTATCAATCTCTCTCTCTCTCTCTCTCTCTCTCTCTCTATATATATATATATATATATATATATATATATATATATATTAAATTTTTTCCATTATCAATACCTAAAAACCTTAAATTGATTTTGGTATTGGAAGGTGTTTTACATGTAACAACCGTTATCAATATAACAATCATCCTTAAAGGAAGCTCGGATTTGGTGAAGTGGGTTTCAAGCTTCTTTAGTTTGTTTTCATGATGTGCAAAATAAGATGCCTATTTTTTGCAATTTATAACTTTAATGGTTCAGGTATTTTAAATTTTTTTTTGCCTTCATCAATAATATTAAGATCGTTGATGCATTGCAAAAAATAGTGATTATTTAGCATTGTTTATAGGCTTTTGAAAATCATCTAAGAGCCTGATATTGTTTTTTCAATTCTTCTATAGCGAAAGTT
>Ga0325414_1000266_pt1 | contig 38695 bp, 13 predicted proteins | sample PopdelMetagenome_8_FD_206183 | JGI IMG/M metagenome (GOLD analysis project Ga0325414, IMG submission 206183) | Populus deltoides microbial communities from Bellville, Georgia, United States - Leaf-PdKOR-R3 | ecosystem: Host-associated > Plants > Phyllosphere > Phylloplane/Leaf | place: USA... | reverse complement strand
TATATATATATATATATATGCAATCTTCATGCTCGAATTTGGCTATTTTAATTATTAACTTATGCATGTGATGTAAGATGGAGTCTGGGAATGAATATGGTCCTGAGCATAACCTGGAATGAATTATGCAGTTGATTTTACTAAACATGGATGTGATTGTGGATGAGATGTGATTCTAAATGTTTACAGGGTACATTGTCGATAACTTGAGATCTCCCGGTACAGAGGAGACTCTGCCGAAATTTCGTAGAAATTTCGGCGAGTTAAAAAAAAAATTGCTCCATCTACCCTTTATAGGGGGAGATTAACGGATAAACTAATAGAAAAATTGGGGTTGTTACATAGAGTCCCTAGAATCTCGTTAAACAGATCTAGAGATTTTTAGTGATTTATTACCTGAAGATGTGATCTTCTTTGACTTTTAATAATTCTTTAAATGTTGAGTTGTTGTAAACCACAAGTTGTTCAATTATCCAGCCTTCAACGGTAATCCATATGAACCATTAGTGAGAAATCTCATAAATCCATATTTAGAAGAGAGATTACTATGCCTAGAGTGTTAGCTCTCTAATTTGTGAGTTACATAGTTTTTTTTATCTAATAGACAACCTTATCTAAATAAGAGGCATAACTTATTATTTATAGAAAATTTTAAAGAAGCATATAATTGGCAAAATATCAATTTTCTTTCTAAATAATATCCATTTATTAATTCAAGATAATTTTACAAATTAACTCAATCAAGTCCTTACTTGATTTTTTTAACTCTAGAAATATAATCTTTCTTTTAATTATATTCTAGTCCTTAATTTCTAAAATATATTTTAATCAAGTCATACTTAATTAAATCATCCCATTTTAATTTTTGACTAATGGTTCTTAATGTGCAACCCATTAATTTTTTAATATGTTGGCCCAAATATAAATTATAGTTCTAATTAAATAAATTAAATAATTTTTATTTATTATCAATTTAACAATTAATTAATTTATATTTGAAGATTAAGTGCATCGTCTAGCAACATATCATAATCCCCTAAATATTAAAAAAATCATTAGTAGTTTGACTTAATATTTCAGTGTAATTAATATCATTTCATCAATAATATTTTGATTGAACATTAAAGCATGTAATATATTTTTCATATAAAATCATCTTTGTTCTCTACAAAATAATCATTTTTCGTTTGAATAAGATTCAAAACCCTTTTCAAATCTCATTTTATCTTGACCAATGATTTCTATGTCAATACTATTTGAGAATAGATAAACTATTTTTTTTAATTCATCCCGGGTGATGAATCTTCTCTTGATTACTCAAGTACCTTCATATAGTTCATGTTATACCCAATGTCTGCTCTTTCGTTACCTTGATTAAGATAACATGTAACAAAATCAAAGCATGACGTTCTCTATATAAGATAATTCAGTGATTTCAAGTTTAAGGGTCACTTACACAACCGTCACGTGAGCCTTTTCATAGACATAAATAATCTCTCCATATATAATTATCATGTGGGTTAGTTCAGTGTACATGTCTTAAGACAATAACCTATATATTATTTCTAGATATCCTTATACCTCAGCTTAAAAGAGCAATTGCTTCATTTCATAAAGGAATGAACATAATATGTATCAATCTCTACGGCTCTAATGAATGTCTAGTATTTTAGAGAGCATCGACTGAGAACATTTTAGAAACAATTGTTTGATGTAATATGAATTTCATAATTATAACAGTTTTATAATTTTCCTTACAAAGTATTTTTATCCCATAAACTTTATTTTTATTCTAAATTCATATATAAAATATTAGATTAATTAATTTAATATTATATAAATATTAAAAATAAATTAAACCTATATTAATATTAAATAAATATTTATATAAGTATAATAATAGTACATATAACTAATTGATTTGATAGAAGATATTAAACAAATAAAAATCTCAAATTTTATTTGGCTGTGTTGTCTTTTTCTTAAGCCTTTTGTGGTTACCAGTTATTCATCCCCTGTTTTCCTCGTGATCGTTGTCGTGGGAAAGAGAGACCATAACATATTTCCGCGCATGCACTACTTACAAAGATGACAAAATTATTTATCACATAAAATAATGGAAACAAAATGGAAGAGAGACAGTGGCTAATATTGCAAAATAATCTTCGAATATTCATGGATATTCCATAAATAAAATCCATAAACTACTCTCTCGGATTTTATTTTAATAATCCACCTGACCTCCTCTCTTTCTATTTCTCTGTATTATTTGAACAGCACCGGTACTCGAAATGATACCAGTGACCATGCCAGTCGTGATAGTTTCCACGTTTTCAAAGCTGCGGGGGAAAACACAACTTTTTATGTAAAGAATTAATTGCCAGTCTTTCTGCGTGGTTCAGCCCCAGCGATTCCTGTGGTGGAAGGCAGGCCGCGACATATTTCCATGTTTTAAAGGCGCCTGCAATACTTACAAAGCTGACAAAATTATTTATCACATCGAATAATGGGAACAAAATGAAGCACGTGGAAGAGAGCCAGTGGATAATGTTGCGAAATAATCTTTGAATATTCGAGGTTATTCCATAAATAAAATACATATGGCGTGAAATTGAATTCCTGAAATCCATTTTCCTTGTTTTTTCATGTTTGATAATAATATAAAAAAATAATTAAAAAAACTAAATTTCAATCAAAACTAAAAAAACAACGTTATTAAAGGAAAATGTTTTCCTTCTGTTAAAAAAAAAACACTTTTTTTTCAGCTCCTTTCATTTTCTTAAATACAGTCTTTTGTTCTTCAAAATCAATTGGAAACTGAGCAGGAACAAAAGTATTTTTCTAGAACAAAGCATTTTTCTAGACCAATTAATTTCAGGTATTTTTTTCCTCTTTTATTTCCTTTATGTTTTTATTTTCTTCTTCGTAAATCTGTAAAAATTATGGCATAAATCCTTTAATATTCTTGATAAATCTGCTACTGTCATATTTTTTCCATAACATTTCCATAACTCTTCATTTTATCGAGTCACATTCCACAGTTAAAACTAACCAAATTCATCAAGCAACCCAAAAAAAACACATTTTTTCCATGACTGTTTTCTTTTTCATGAATCACAATCGGCAGCTCAAATCATCTAACCAAACAAGGGGGGAATTTCTAACCAAACAGAGAGACAAAACCGGGGAGGGGGGGAGATAATTGTGAACAAATAGAGGCAAAACGGGAGGGTGTGATTTCTGTGAACAGTAAGAGACAAAATAGGGGGTGATTTCTGTTAACATAGAGAGGCAAAACGGTGGGGGGGCGATCGATTTCTGTAAAAAGAGAGAGGCCAAAACAGGGGGCGATTTCTGTTAACAAAAAGAGGCAAAACAGGGGGGAAGATTTCTGTGAACTTTACTGTGAAGCAGCCCCTCCCTATCCCCGGATCCGGCCACCATATACTTTCTGTCAAACCTTGTTCTCTTTTTTTGTCAAGTCACAGCATTATCAGAGCAAGTAGCCGAGGGAAAGAAGAGGAGAAACCGAGAGTGAGAGGGAACAGGAAAATGGGGGAATGAGAGAAACCGAGAGGAAGAGGGAACATGGGAATTGGGGAAACTGGAACCGGGAGAGGGGAATGGGAACAGGGGAATTGGGGGAACTGGAACCAAGAAGAGAGGGGAATGGGAACAGTGCAATTGGGGAATGTTAATGGGGAATTATAGAAACCAGTTATAAAAGGGAAAATGGGGAATGAATATAACAGGAGAAATGGGGAAACCGGTTATAACAGGGGAAATGAAGAATGAATATAACAGGGGAAATGGGGAATTATAGAAACCGATAGGGTGGGGGGAATGGGAGAATGGGATGGGAACAATGAAATTATAACATAACTTTAATAAACATAAATTTGTGTTTTATTTTTCTTTGATTAATTTATGATTAGTGCTTGATTATATTTCTTATATATGGATAAATTTGTGTGACTATGCCGGTAATTATATAGATTATACTCTAATTTGAGTTCAAAAGGGTTCAATTGTGCAAAAAAAAAATTAGAGGACCAAAGTGAAAATTCTTCACAGGGTTGCTATATTTCAAAGGACAATTATTGCCATGAGTGGAGGGCTCCACAAATTTTATCAAAAAATTTTCTATAGAAATTATTTCATTGTGATGATATGTCTTGTTTGTTCTTGTGTTTTAAAAATGTTTTTGAAAAAATTTAAATTTTTATTTTATTTTTTTTGTTTTAAATTAATATTTTTTAGTGTATTTAAATTATTTTAATGTGGTGATATCAAAAATAATTTTTAAAATATAAAAAAATATTATTTTAATATATTTATAAATAAAAATACTTTAAATAGCAAGTACACGTGCTAACAGTAGTAGATGATGCCTTCAGAATTCAGATCTCAATATTTGTTTTGTAGTGCTGTCTTTTCTTTTCCTTTTTCCTTTTTTGTGGCTACCAGTCTTTCTGCGTGGTTCAGCCCCAGCGATTCCTGTGATTGAAGGCAGGCCGCGACATATTTCCATGTTTTAAAGGCGCCTGCAATACTTACAAAGCTGACAAAATTATTTATCACATCGAATAATGGGAACAAAATGAAGCACGTGGAAGAGAGCCAGTGGATAATGTTGCGAAATAATCTTTGAATATTCCAGGATATTCCATAAATAAAATACATAAACTGCTTTTCTTTTCTTTTCATTTTCTTTCTTATAAATAGCGTTTGTCCTTTCTGGCATTTTTTTTCCAAGGAAGGGTTGGATTGTAAATTACAGCATCAAAGTAAAATTAACAAGTTAAATAGATATATAAAAAATATTTTTATCCCTTATTTTTTTAGTTTATAGGTGATTAATCCTTTTAGTTGTTTAAAATTTAATTTTAATATAAAATTTAATTTTTTATATTTTTCAGTTTTTTTGTGTGGAATTTTTTTTTTTTTCAAATTTCAGCTTAGAAATAAAAAGTAATAGTCGACGATCCACCGTTCCATAACCAATAAGGCAACAACCAACCACATAAAACAGCCCAAAATCAAAGCATATGTATCCTTCTCTTTGAGAAAGCCATCAGCAACAAGCTGATCCTTTTATTTCTATTTCTACTTTCCCCGTGCAAGCCAATTTTGGTTCCTTCACTTCTTGGGTGTTGCTTTTGTTTCTAATGTTTTTTCTTTCTCAGGTCTTGCTCAATTGTTGTCTTTTAATTGCTCAATTGTTGTCTTTTAATTGCTCTTACATTCTTCAATTCAATCATTCGGAAACCTTTTGGTTAATAGTTAATATAAACATATCTATGTTCTTTAGCCATATGATATTATACATTAGAATAGTATGTTTTCCATAATTAACATATAAAATCAGGATCTTTTGGAAGTTATTGTTTCTATTTCCATCTGTTACATGTTTTGTTTTTTTTTTTTTTTCTAAGTACATGAAGTTTGTGGTTTTCTACCTAGAGTTTTCTTTTCATAAGTGATAGATGTACTGGTGAGGTGAGGTGAACCATGTAAGCATTAAGTAAGATATATATTAATAAGAAAGACAGAAAATAAAAAAATGAAAGTTATGGATAGAAGGAAGATCAAATTCAACTTTGAATTTTTCATAGTTTGGGTTTATCTTATTAGGCATGTTCAATGGAATTATTTGTCATTCTTATGGATTACACAGGTGGCGATGTTGCTAAAAACATATGTCAATGCTCTTGTTTAAGTATGTTGATTGTTGGTTAATGAAAATTTATAAAAATTAAATATTGTATTTATTATATTTTTAAGTTACTTAAACTATATATGAATTTTTATTTGAACTATATGTGTTTTAAGGCGCTTAAACTATGTAAAAAACAATTCTTTGCGATTTTACAATTTTACAATCCGTTTTTACGATCTGAGTTTGTATTGTATTTTTCATGTCGTGTCAAAAATGTGTTTTTGACAACCTTGTATCCAGCCACCAAACACTGCTTTTCAAGGTGGAGTTTAAAAGGTCTCAGCTTCGTCAATTTGATAGGTTGGCATGTGCTTCAAACGCACCTTAGGTTCTCTGTCTATTTTTCTTAAAATCAGCATCAACCCCTTTTATTTTTTTCCTTCATATTTGGTACATGTCCTTTTGATTACTATTGTTTTTTAATAAGCCATGAAATTACAATTATTTTCAATTTCACCCCCTTTTATTTTTTAATCTTTCAGATTTAATCCTCATTCTTTTAATTACTATTTTTTTAATAAACTATAAAATTACAATTTGTTTTTCAATTTAACCACCTTTCATTTTTTTTTATCTTTTAAATTTGGTGCTCAATCTTTTGATTACTATTTATTTTGTTTGGGGTCATTTTTTTAGTGTTTTGTTTTTACAGTTTCATCCTCCATGGGTTTTATTTAATCAAATTTTATTCATATTCTTTTTATTGCTATCTTTTTTCCTTTGAAAAGTTTTTTAAATTGATATTTTTTTCATAACTATTCAAAATTAAATTAGTTGAAAATTAAGCTTTTTAATTGAATGCAGTTCAATGATTTCACGGGTTGCGAGGTTTAGAGATTAGACTAGATTTAGAAGGTTTGTACCGGTTGGCTTTTTTTTTTTCCTTTTTTAAAGCTAATGTTTTATATTTTCTACATTTTTTTATAGATTTATGCATTATTATTTTTTATGGTTTGCCTTCTGTAGAATTAGCTTTAGATTCATGATGATTTCAAAGGTTAACACAAGTTCAAATTTTTTATTTTTGTCCTTAATATGCATCATGATTCTTACTTGGAAAGGGCTGATTCTAATGTGTATGGGCATTCAAATGGTTCAATGAAAAGAGCTCGAGTGAAACAACTACAAAGTGCATTAACGAGTCAAATTAGTGTGATTGAGATATTAATGAGTTTAGAGGCTTGTAAACAGAATGGAAATGGTTCAAATATGCTTGTTTGTTTTCAAATAAGGCTTGGTTCATGATTTGAGAGTTTTTGTCAGTTTGGGTTTTGATTGTGAGTGTTTTATGAGTCAAAAACATGTGTTATTTATTATTTATCTAATTTTCTGAACAAAGTTATTTATTTGGGTTTCAATTATGTTATTTTGGTATTTCTTAGACTTGAAAGGTTGTTCTAAGTATATAATGATGTTTCAAACCACATATAGGGGACTTTGGAAATAATATAAAACTTTTCAACTTCTCATTTAAAGAGTTTTCTTCCTTGTTCTTCCATTTTTAGAACAAATCAGACTTATCACTCTCTTAATCACAAATAGTGTGCCATATTTATCCTGATAGGAATTTCTTTGTGGCATCCTTGACTTATCAAAAAGTTTCATTCAGACTTTATCCCTCATTTCCATTACAAACCATGTAATTTTCAGCCTAAACACCATAAGAAAAAAATATATATAACCAAACCTATGTTCCTTCATCTTTATATCAGATTGCTAGTTTGTTAAGGTTAGGAAACTAAGGTAAATCAGTTCTTTTTCTTAAATTGATTTATTTCAATTTCATCCTTTAACATTTAATTTATTTGCAACTCGTATTCCTACTCTTTTTTTCCTTTCTTTTATATTGGGTTATCCTCAACTTGTGCTTATGGACGTGGGGTTTACGAGTTAACTTGGGTTAATTCATATTTTTTCGTTGCTATGAAGTTAGTCCCAAATTTATGACTAGAGTCACCAGTTTCAAAAGTTAACGTGGATTGACTTTTTTTAGATCCTTTTTTAAATTGAATTATTTCAATTTCAACCTTCAATATTTGATTTATTGGAAATTGGTCTTTGTATATTTTTTTTCTTTCCTTTCTATCATGATTATTTTTTAGGTTGTGTTTTTTTTTTTACAATTTTATCCTCTATGAGGTTTTTCTTTTCCTATCAAATTTGATTCCTATTTTTTTTTCCTTTGGCATATTTTTTAAATTGATATTTTTTTCATGATTTTATCCTTTAAAATTAAATTAGCTGGAAATTAAGCTTCTTGATTAAACTCGATTCAAGGATTTCATGATTTCCATGGTCATGAGTTTGCAGATTAAACTGGGTTAACTCATATTTTTTTCCATTGCTTTTTTAAATTAAATTTCTTTTTACATTGAGTTGTTCGATAATTAAGTTTTATAATTTTATTCAATTTGCTTTCAAACATGTCATTTGGTATCACAAATAGTTTAGAGATTTTGCATCTTGACTTGGATGGGCTCAAATTGCGCTTTTTTATATTTTTAAATTATTTTTTTCTTAATTTTTGTCCTTCAATATTTTATTTGCTAGAGATTGTGCTACATCTTTTTTCTTTTCATATTTGTTTTTAGAATTATCATGTTCTTATTCGATTTATTAGGAATTGATTTTCAAACATAATGTCCATTGTTGCAAAGTTTGCGAGTTAAACTGATTTAAACGGGTTTTTTTTGTTGTTTGTCTTATTTTTTTTAGTTTTTCCCTTCAACGTTGTATTGTTTCATAATCCAAGTTAGCCCAGATCGAGTTTTTTATCTTTTTTTTGTTGTTATTTTTTGTTTTTTATTTATTATTGTTTTATTTTTTTAATATATTATTTAAATTATCAATTGAAATAATGAATCAGATTATAGATTATTTTTTTAGCATTTTTTTTACGCTGAAAATAAAATTATTTGGCTGGAAGCAGAGTGTGGAACATAAATCTATTAGTGTAAACTAAAAAAAATAAAGGTGTCATGCAAGATAAGGTACATTTTAGAGCTATTTATCTTCTTATTAGACACTTGATTGATTTTCAAGCAAATTCTAACAAAGTTACTTAAATACAAAAAATTATAGGAGTAAAAGGAGTATAAAAATTAAATAGAAAAAAAACATTAATTACATGCATCAATAACTTATGTAGGCTCCGCTTATCTCTATATACAACTTTTCTTGGAAGGTCCTATCAATTATATCGAGATTGATGTCTATGCTCTTAAGTTGAAGTATTTAAACTAAAAAAGTTTTTTTATCCCACATTAAAAAGATATTATCTATTATCTTATTCTTTTAAGTTGAAGTATTTAAACCAAAATAATTTTTTATCTCACATTGAAAAAATATAACTTTTTTTCTTGTGAACATAAAGTATATATATTAAAAGGCTTCAAATTTCACATTGAAAAAATAATTTTTTTCTTGTGGACATAGAGTATATATATTAAAGGGTTTCAAATTCTTCAAATCTCACATTGAAAAGATATTATGTTATCCTTTTAAGTTAAAGTATTTAAATCAAAAAGTTTTTTTATCCTACATTCAAAAAACATAACTTTTTTTCTTGTGAATATAGAGTATATATACTAAAGGGCTTCAAATCCCACATTGAAAAAATATTTTTTTCCTTGAGAACATAAAGTATATATTAAAAGTTTTTAAATTCCACATTGAAAAAATAAAACATTCTTGTAGTATTTATATAGTAAACTTTGAAAAGGGTTAATAACCAACTAAAAAACATATGAAAAAAGAGGGGTCTAGGAGAAAAATCACATTTGAAAAAAAAAGTCTCGTCCGGGTTTGCCTAAGTCACCCGGGTTTGGCTAGGTTTTTACACTGGCCAGTCTTTTGCCTTACTCGGACCGGTCCAGCTACCTGGTCAACCCGTCAGGCCGGTCCGAGTTTAATAACTAAGGTTGTAAGGGTCAACTAAGAGATTGTTTCACTATGCCACAATTACCAAGGATCATTGTGAACTTTTTAAAGGCAAGCACAAACTCTTCCATGAGTTCATGACTGTAGTCAACTCGGGACCCAGCTGATTTAGAATTGAAATCAGGTAGGGTTTAAAAAAAAAATAAGAGAAGTTAAAAATTTGGGTAACCTGGCAGGTTGATCTAGTGACTCAGTTGACCCGGTCAAAAACCCGGTTACAACTCGCTGATTATTTATTTATTTATTTTTAACCAAAATAATATGGTTTTCATTTATAAAAAAAATTGGGATTGACCCGGGCCTTGGACCGGATCAATCACCGGGTCAGGTTTAAAAACTCTGCATTTAAGGACAACCTTGGACTGAATAGCGTAGCAGCTAAGAGTATTTTAAACTTTTCAACAATCTTAGTTGTATTGTGCTACATATATACAATAATGGAATAGAAGTCATGTTTGCCAAATACATTTTTTTGTTCAATCTAAAACTGAAACTTTGATGACATGTTCTACAATTTTAAAATTTCCTTGAAGAAGAAAAATAAAGAAATTAAAGTCAATAGAAAGATAGAATGAGAAAAATCATCATTGCCTCGAGCACATGTGCTTGTCAACCCAAATTAAAATATCTCCATCAATCTGTCTAAGTCGTATGAATTATCTCGATAGGAGAAGAAATTAGGATTGGGTGGCTGCAGAATGCTGATGTAGTTTTAAAATATTAAAATGCATATGGTTAAATTTGCAATCGAGCACATGTAGTTTATGAGGGCTTTATTCACATATAGTTTCATATACAGTTGAAATTTTAGTGCGATCAGAGTTCGGTAAGGTTGTCAAATAATATCGATAATTAGACTGAAAAAAATAGCATGAAAATCATTAATGGTAGTTTTGTAAATATGCTTGATCAGGTTGAAAATTCCAACAGCTCTCTTATACATTAAACCACGGCTGGACAGAAAAATAGGAGGAAAACAAAAGAGAGAAAAGAGAGCTTAGGAGAGAAAGAGAGAAAAAGGCAAGGAGGAACCCAAAAATTATGTTAAGAAAAGTGTTTTTAGCTAGAAATCAACAAGAAACAAGAGAGAAAAGAAGGAACAAGGGAGCTTAGGAGACAAAGAGAAGACATATTGATGGCAAAAATTCCAACAGCTATAACTCCACCTTCTACCGTTGGATTATAATGATATTTTCATATGTTGTTCTCCTCCGTATCTTGTACATTTTCACCAGAGGGCTCTTCTATATCAGTCTCCGTTTGAGATATAGTGCAGGAGGAACATTTCTGAGAAAATACATTTTTAGACAGTCTCAGTCGCTAACCATTTTCTCCACCTTCCACCATTGGATCGAGCTATAATTTGGATATGTTGTTCTTCCTGATTCTTTCTAGATTCGGAACGGTGCAGATCAAAACAAACCATTCCAAACAAAATTTATGCTTTTTGCACAGTAAGTCTACAAGTTTTAGGTCAGTTCGGTTAGACCTATGTTTCTGGAAATGTCACCGTTGGATGGAGTTGATATTTGGATATGTTATACTTATAATGATGAATTAGAATGTGACCATATGGATTACTTGTAATATTATTCATTTGTTATTTACAACTGCTTGAAACTGTTGCCAAAATTTATTTTGTGTGAGCTGAAACAACCCCAAAATTAAAAAGAAATTGAGCAATAGAGAGACTTAATTTTTAAGAGACTTTGGGGCTGCTGTGACAGCCCTGAAAGTCTATGTTTAGGGGGGGTAAATACCTCTCCAATTTTATTTTATTTTTTAAATAGGGGCTGGAGTGACAACCTTAAGTGTAGAGTTGTTAGGAATAAAAAAATGTCTCCAAGAAACTAAAGCAAAGCTGCTATGACAGCCCTTCTAATGGGTGTTAAGGGGCTGATTTGGACAGCCCGAAGAACAAAAACTTATGGGAAATCAGAGTCTCATATAAAGTGATTAAGGTGAGGTAAGTTTGGGTTAAGAAATTAGCTTGGAAAAGTCTGCACAGTTCGGGTTAACAGATGGCTATGTGAACGTGAAATGATGATCTAATTTAGATATGGAAATCTTGCATGAAATCATATATTGATGCTTTCTAGTTGATAAAAAAAACATTGAAAAGGGGAATGAATGATATTAAATGTTGGTCTTGTGTGGAGCAGGAGAGGCATCAACTGCGGGACCTCAGGCTAGCAGAACGAGACCACTAAGAGGAACAGGTAGGTGTTTACCACCTCACCTCTTTATATTTTGAAGAGTTTAATACATTCTGAAATTTTATTTGTTTATGCTGCATGTTGATTTACAATAGTAAATGATGAGAAATTTGATAGTGGAAACAAGATTAAACATGACAACTGGTGTCATGGGTGTTGCTGGGAAAAAAAATTGTATAAGATTATTGTGCTTGTTATCATAATTTCTAAGGACAACTCGAGTTGATATAAAAAGCCGGCCACATAAGTGGGGAAAGGAAAGTTAGCCGACCATATGAAGAGCAAAGAGGAAAAGGGAGAAATTGTGGTTTTCCTTAATGAATTTATTATAATAGGTTGTTTTCTTTATGTGAATGTATGTGTGAATTAAATAAAATTAGCATGAAAAGAATGAAGGGACTCTTAGTTCCTTAAGGCCATGCTTTCAATCAATTATACATCAAAGGGGGAGGATGTTTAATTTGACATTTAGCTTGATGATGTGTGTTTAATTGTGTCAAAATGAGAAAACAAATGCATGTTGAAATGTCAAGGATTGTGTTTAGAAGAATATTATTTAGAAAGTTTGTAAAATTGATAAGAATGTTCTATTTTGATGTTAAGAGAGAAGATTGAAATAAATAGGATAAATTGACTCTTAAAAAGATATTTTTGACACTCTTATATGGTATGTGATATGGCTAGGGGTTGAGATAAAAGAGAAAAAGTTGAATTATGGATGTTGTGTGTAAATGAAAAGGTTGATGAATCTGGATAGATTCATCTCCTAAATTTTATAGAGAATTCGAGTAGGAGGATGAGGGAATTAGGATCAGGTTCCTTTATAGTAATTGTATTTTTGGATGTTGACTAACTAAGAAAACCGTTCTTACTCAATTTGATGCTATAGAACTCCAGTTATGGGTCATCAACCGAGACTGGGTCATGACAGACCCTATAGGGCAGAAGGTCTGATTTGTTAATGAATAATTTCAAGTGTCTTGGGGGCAGAACTGGGTTCTCCTCCCTTCATGGGACTTGTAGCCCTGTATCTTAGCTTTCCAATGAGACCAACCTTGCTTGAAACGGAATTCTAGAACTCCAGATATAGTCAATAATATGAGTAGAGATCGGAATACAACCTCTGCCGGTTGATTCAAAAAGTCGCTAAAGCGACTATTTAGACGCGTTAAAGGATGAAAATTTAGGTCCTTTCCCTTCAGGGAACATGTGATATTATATCTTAGCTTCTAAAAGAAACGAGTCATGTTCGAAATGGAAATTTGTAATGATAACTATGGTCGAACAAAGAATGACAATGTTGATGGGTGAAATTGGCATGGACTAGCATACATTTAGTATATGTTAGGATCCCGGGTAAGGGGATCACCATGCATCGATGCCTATGGGGCATGGACCAGCATACATTTAGTGTATGTTAGGATCCCGGGAAAGGGGATCATCATGCATCGACTAGCATATATTTAATGTATGTTAGGGTCCCGGGCAAGTGGATCGCTATGCATCAACGCCTACGAGGTGATGATGATACTAGTGAAATTGGTATTGACAATGAGTTAGGCAGAAATAATTGTGGTTAATCTTATGGAATCTTGAATGAAAGTTGAAAATAGAAGATGAAACGGTTTTAGTAGTTGAATGAGAAAGAGTTCCAATAGAAATAAAAAATGGAGAAGTGAATAAAAAATGAATACATGTTTTTCTTGCTTTTGTTCACTTTTTATTATCTAGTTCTAGGGAGTATATCCTTGTATTTTGAAATATTAAAATATTTATATAACTCAATTTGTATAATAGATGTTTAAACTTGAATAGATGAACTTAACTCTGAAATTCATATAATCATGTTCCATGTATACGTGTTTATCTCATTTATTACTCTCTAACGATATTGTTGTTCAATGTATGATATAAATATTATGGTTGTGATGATGATGATGTTTGTGGGGTTGAGGCCCAGAACGATTGGGTCGTGATTGAGTTATGAGATATGAAATATTAGAAGTGTAAACAGGGTATATGTCAATAACTTGGGACCTCCTGGTATAGGGGAGACTCTGCCAAAATTTTGATGGAAATTTCAGTAGACTTTTTTATGAGAACTATATAAAAAAAATTACTTGTAAAATGTACCAAATTGCAAGAAAATAACTATAAATGCATATAAAAGTGTGGAGTGTTACAGTGATGGTCACTTGTTAGAGATCAAGATTAAAGAGTACATGACGGAGATTTTGTACAATATAGGGATTGTGTTGTTAAGAACACAGTTTTACAATCCGGGCCGGCCTAGCAAGTCGACCTGGGAGCTGGTAGACCAGGGGCTTGGGTTGGGCTAGGTAAAAGAAAAAACCAGCCAGGGATTTGGCCTGGCAAAACCCAATCGACCCGGGACTTGTAAGACCCGGGTAAATCCAGATGAGACCTGACTATTTCTTGGAGAACCGTGTTTTGCAGGCAAACTATATATCCTTTTTTTTCTTTACTATTTTGTTCTTCATTGCTTGATTATTTCAAGTAAAACAATATAATGGTTGTCGCACGTGTGCGGCGTTGAGGCGATCGTCCACCACTCTCAGGTGTATGTGGTATCTTGTATCTATGGGCAGACAAGGAATTCTTCTCTTTTATCAATGAAAAGATGGAATGTGAGTCGCCACCTAATATTTTGATCACTAGGAACCCTAACTGGTCTCAAAGATCGGGCATAGAGACTAGTTGCGTAAAGGGAAGATATGAGCACCCCAAATACACCCTACCTAAGGTAAGTTGCATTGTTTAATTGTTTGATATATGCCAAGGTTTTATTGTATTTCTAGTTATTGGTCTATCTACGGTTTAAGAAAAGTCATCCCCGATAAGGAGGTCTTTATCTTATCAGTTAAAAACCTAACCGTTCTATGTCAACCCAAGAAACTAATTTTAATATTAGGAGGACGTCTTACGTGTAAGTTCGTAATCCCAGATATTAAAAGAAAACAAAATAATTTTTTTGGAATTTTTAAAATATTGACCTAGTTCTCGTGACTTTAATAAATTGGTTATTAAAGTCAAAATGCATGCTAATAAATATTTTGAATTTTTTGTTGCATGAAAATATGATATGATTTTTTTTCTTTGAGACTTGGCCGTATGCATGAAAACAAAGACATTTGACGAAAACTGGGTATTTTAATACCGGATTCATATCTTTATGGTATAAAAATACAAATTGATATTAATCAAAATGGATAGAAAAAACATGTGAGAAAATCAAAGCTTTTTTTAAAAAAATTGAAATTGTTTTTAAAATTAGGCCGAACCCAACCCACTTATTTTGGGCTACACCGGACATATCCGACCCAGTGAACAATGGAATAGCTCTCCACTATTCACATGCTACATGAATAGTGGAGTTGGCGGGTGTGGAGCCGAAGAAGAAGGAAGAAGAAGGAAACTAACCTGGCAGTGCTGGCAGCTCATAGTGCTGGTGGCGGTAGAGGGGAAGAATAGTGGTGTTTCGCGGCAAGGGACGGTGGCAGCTGTTGTGGCTCTTCTTCTCCTCCCTCCTACTTCTCCCCTAGTTTTATTTCTCTCGGTTCTGTTCTGTTTCTCTTCTCTCTCTCTGGTTCTGCTGGCAGTCGCTCACGATGCTGCTGGTGGCGACTGAGAGGGCTGGGGGTGGTTTGTGGCGAGAAAGGGTGGTTACTGTTCTTATCTTCTCCTCTGTTTTCCTTTTTTTTTCTTATGTTCTCTGTCTCTGTTCTTCTCCAAAATTTTCTCCTCTCCTTTTGTTTTCCCTTGCTTCTCTCTCTTCTCTTTCTCTCAGTCTCCGCCTCTTTGTTTTTCTTTTTTTTTTCAGTAACTCCTCTCCATTCTCCCATCTCTCTCCCCTGGTATTTATAAGGAGGAAAAGGGGGAGAGAGGGCTACTCCCCCTGTCCAATCATGGCACAGGGGTAAGGGGTGGTTGGGCGGCCTCTGGGTAGCCACCCGCAGGGGCTTGTCCCCTCTGTTTTTTCATCTGGTGGTAGGCCAAGGGTCAGGTTTCAAGAAAGTGGGGTGTTTTGTCGGGGTTTTTTAGGTTTTAGGAGAGGGAGGGAGAGGATAAATGTAGGGGAAGGTTGCTGCTTCTTCTTCCCATGCCTCACGCGTCCAGGGGAAGAAGAAGACCTACAGTGCCGATCAAAACGACACCGTTTCGGGTTTATCTTTTTTTTTCCTAATGAACAGTGAATGAAACGGCGTTGTTTTTCCCAAAACACGCCGTTTCATTTAAATGGAAACTGGCGCCAAAACGCGTCAGATTTCAAATCAGTCCTTCATTTTTGCGCTTTTCAGTTTGGTCCTTGGTTTTGGATTTCTTCAATCAAGTCTCTAATTGGCCATCAAACTTCAATATTTATGCAATTAAGCCCCTGATTTGACCAAATCAACTCTTAAAAATTATAATTTGACCCAGAACTTTAATTTCCCCTTCATATGACATCTTCTTTATACACCTTGAAGTCATACGAAATAAAATACATAAGAAGCTCATCATGTTTAGGTGTCTTCAAATCCTCTAACTCTTAAATGGTTGTCACTATAGGATTCTAAGGTCTAGACAGAGACCTTAAAATTTTGCTTACCATCTTGGATTCTTTAATTGTTCTTCCAAGATTTTGTAATGTATTGATAATTGTAAAAAAACAAAAAACAAAAAAAAAACCTTATACTTATGTCTTTGATGCTTTCATGGGGTTTCCTCTTGAAAATCTAACTTGTGACCCGATCATTGTACCAGGCTGGGTTTATACACTCTTAACTTAAGAGTGTTTTTGGAATATTATTTTTAGGGTCATACTTTTTTGTAAAATAATTTTATGGATAAAAAATATTTTTCAATGTTTGGCTTGAAAAATATTTTATATGTAAATATTTTTCAATGGTGATGGTGTGAGATAGTGGTGGAGGTGGTGGTGAAGGAGGAGGTGTTGGTGACATAGCATTGATAGTGGAGGAGGTGGTGGTAAAGGAGGTGTTGGGATGATGGTGGTGATGGAGGAGGTGGCGATAAGGTGGTTGTAATGGTTGTGAAAGAGGAGATAGTGGTAGTAATGGTGGTGGAGTTTGTGGTGAGATGGTGGTGCTGGTGGTAGAATAATTAGATGATATTGTAATTGAATAACTATTTATGAAATAATTTCCGGAACTTTATGAGCTGAAAATATTTTCTAGTAAATAATCTAAATTTGAAGATTGACTATAAAATATTTTACTTTAACCAATTTTTCAATAAAATATTTTTACAAGAAACAAACATTGAAAATATTTTTAGAAAATATTTTATGGAAATAAACATAAAAAAATATGAAAAATATTTTCTTGAAAAATATTTTCTGTGAAACAAACAGATCCTTAATGACAATTCCAAGGAGAATTAATATAGCAAATCAGATGGTCTCCCATCTAATTTGCTTTTGGTCACTTTTTAGCAATTGAATTCCATTTGGAATTCAAATAAAATACCATCAAAAGGGTTCAAACACAAAAATTAATTTAACCATTGGAATTGAATTCAATTCAAAGCCTAAGCTCTTTCAATGAACTAATCATTCGAGTCTAGCTTTACTTACTCATTAATGCATGACATTTTTTAGACCCTCCACATTTATTTACTTTTTAATTATATATTTATTTTATTTTATAATAAATTCTCTATAAATAAAATTATTAAAATAATACTTGAAAAAAAATCATTCATTATGCCATTTATTTTTTCAAATAAGGTTAGGGTTTTAATAGTAATATTAAAAATTATTTTATGAATAAAATTATATATGAACTTAATATGTAGATTTAAAAAAAAAACATTTCTCGTGAATATTTAATATGAATAAAATTTTTATTTTTTATTGTAAATGATTTATATAATTTTATCAAATTAATTATTCTATATAGTGACATAAAATTAATCAAAATATTATTTTTATGTTTGTTTGTTGAAAATTATTTTATAAATTGTGATAAGTTTTTTATTTGAAAATATATTCTTATGATAGACATGCTTTTGAAAAAAATTATATATATAAACATATTTGGGGTGAATCCATAGTATTTTGTACTTTAGAAACATTATATTTTTTGCACATGAAAGTTCATATTGATCCCTGAAATGTTTAACTTTTGCATATTCGATTCCTGTAATTTAGGTATTTACATTTTGATCCTACTACTTTATTTTTATCAATTTGTTCCTATAATTTAGGTATTTATATTTTGATCCTACTACTTTATTTTGATCAATTTATTTTTTGAATATTGAGAGAGGAGAGAGAAAATTATCAAAAAAAATAGATAGTAGAAAGATTTTAGTCAAACACATTCGAGCTATATAAAAAATGTAATCTTGGTGTCAATGGATCATTTTGGAGTGGGAAATTCAAACAATGTGGTTTTACCTTTTAACTATAAGAGAAAAGTAGATTGGGGCTCGTAAAATGGTTTTGATTTGCATAGATATATGATTTTTAGACTAATATTAATGTTGAAGCGATTCCAACGTTATTTGATTCAATCTCTTTTGTATTAATGTTTTCATGGTAAAACTGAATCTTTAGCCTTTTTACAACACCTGTAGGGCATCTCATAATCAATGGCCTTAAATTTTAACTCATAATAAAACAATATGTTTGGAAAAGTCTTGTTAAAGTCTCATCTTGATCCAACGATCGAATTGAAAGTTATACTTAATAGCGTAAAACTAAACTATAGACACAATTACATGATAATCTGAATTTTTTTAATCAATTTTTTTGTCAATCATATCATCAAGTTCCATTTAGGTTTACAAGGGCTATTCAAAATATCATTTTTTACCCATACAATATTTACAATAACAAAAGGACAAGAATAATTATATACATGTGTGAAAATTACTTTATAAAACTCTTTTTTATTGAGAGATTGAAGCCCAACTATTTATTTAAAACAAGCCTTTGCTTTTTCGAAAGCATATTCAGACTTTTTGCATCTTGTGTAAATTTTTCTAAATTTGAAGTCAAATCTTTAACTTCAATTTTTAAGACCAAAATTCAGATTTGAAAGCATCATAAGGATATGTAGAGATACTCAATATATAAGATTCATTTTTCTTTTTTAAAAGCTCAAACTTTAAAGCAATGTATTTTTTTTTAATTTTTATGAATCCTCAAGTTTGTTTAAATCAATGTCAAATTGACTAGATTATTTTTATGTATTTTTTAATTCATCATACATATCTTTAAAATCATTAACAAAATTATCATGAGATACATCATCATTATTATTTTGTAACATGAGATATTGTGCCTCCGGTATCAATGTTGTAATATTTTACCATATGGCAAAGATTATCAATCTCCTCCAGTTCTGATTCATTATCACTTTTGTTTAGACAAAGTTCTTCTGAAACAACTTTCAATGACTTCTTATCTTGTATTTTTAAATTCATATTGTTAAACCATGAAAAATCACCTTTCATTTATTTGCATTTCTTATAGTCATAACAAATGACTTGGTCTTTTTTGCTACTTTCACCCTTATAATCTTTGTGGTTTCACCTTTTAGAAAACCTTTTTTTATAGCTACTTTTTAAATTCATTACATTTAGAGTAGGATCTTAATCTTCATTTTCATTATCATCATCATATGAAGTTTTTTAGTGTAATGTATTTCCCCTTCATATGACATCTTCTTTATTCACCTTGAACTCATAGGAAATAAAAGACATAAGAAGCTCATCATGTTTAGGTGTCTTCAAATCCTCTAACTCTTAAATGGTTGTCACTATAAGATTTTAAGGTCTAAACACAGACTTTAAAATTTTGCTTACCATCTTGGATTCTTTAATTGTTCTTCCAAGATTTTGTAATGTATTGATAATTGTAAGAAAAAAAAACCTTATACTTATTTCTTTGATGCTTTCATGGGGTTCCCTCTTGAAAATCTTAAAATCATGTATAAGAATATTGTTTTTGGATTTTTTAACTTAAGTTATTCCTTTAGGAGTAACTTCTAATGTTCTTCATTTGTCATAAACCTTCATGAGAGTGAAAACTCTACTAAACTCACTATCACATAAAATAGGAACAAAAACATTAAAAGCCCTATTATTAAGAGAGTTTCTTCTTTTCATAATCACTAAATTTTTTCATATTCATGCCATCTACTAATATTAAAAGTCATTATTAATGATATACCACATCTCACGATCTTATGAAAGAAAATAAGTTCTCTTCTTATAACTCTAATATAGGTAGTTTAAGTCATCAAACCAGGGTGTCTTAAACTCGTTAGTCACATTATTTTTTTTTTCTAAGGGTTAAGTCCCATTTAAGATTTCAAAGCTCTGATACTCAATTGTAAGACAAAGAGCTAGGCTTAAAGTGGGTGAATAGATATTAATAAAATAAAACACAACTTATGGAGAAAATAAAAAACTTAAGGCAACAAAACTAGACAAGTAATATATAAAGTTAATGAACTTGCAAGATAAAAGTACAACATAATGAAATAAAAAAATAAGTGTAGAGATAAAGATAATGTTCAGTAATTGGATAAATGAATTAATGTCCGGTAATTGGGCGGGTGAACTAATGCCTGGTAATTAGGCGAATGAACACATTTGGGCGGATGAACTAATGCCTGGTAATTGGCCGGGTGAACACATTTAGGCGGATGAACTAATGTCTGGTAATTGGATGAGTGAACTAATGCCCAGTAATCTGGCGGACGAACTAGTGCCTGATATTTGGACGAATAGATTAGTGTCCCTAATAAGGGAGTAGCACCCCCATGAAATGGCTAAGATTGGAATTAATTGGATGAATATGGAGGTGTAAGATATTAATGATTCATAATAAAGTATGTAGGAAAAATATTTTTATATGGGTGTAGTGAAATAATACATTGCATTTATTAATAATTGTGTTGATAAAATGTTAATCTTATTTTCAGGACCCTTACAGTAGTAGAATAGATTATGCTTGAATATATGACACTTTTTGTGTATTTATATTCATCAACATGTATTTTGAGATTAATGAATGATGTAAAAGAGGTTGAATGAACCTTTTTATTTGTAAAACAAAATTGTTATATGTAATTAATGTGAATGCCCTACTTAAAAATATCTTTGTGTTATATTAAGTATTTGCATTTATCATAGTTGCTTATAGGATTAGAAATGTTAAAATGATTAAAAAAAGAAAGATTTTACCCTAAATTTTTATATTTAATTAACAAATTGTCCCGAACAAAATAGTGGGAGCGTTACATTCATAATCTAAGTTTTATTCTTTTTCTTAAAATCAATTAATTTTGCAAGTTATGCAAACCTTAGAATTATTTATGTATTTTTGTTTTTATTAATTGCATCTTTATTATCGGACAATACATGTCTATTATTTTTATGATGTATTGATTGAGAAAGAGGTTCAAGATGATTGGACTATAATTATGATATGAATTGTGTTAGGAATGAATCGATAACTTGATATGGTCTCGTTACAGAGAAAACTTTGCTGAATTTTCAATAAAAAAAAATTACACCAAATAAAAATTAACTCTTATAAATAAATATGTTGTTTTTTTGGGTCTTGACATAAAGAGATTAAAAAATAGTTTATCCTTATTCAACCACGTCTAGTTTTGATCCCTATACAGTTTGGAATTTTTCAATCCACTTTATGTTCCTACTTATACATATAAATTGGCATTTTACAACTAATGATGTGACAATCTTAACAACAAACAAAGACATGGAAATATAGAAACATGAAAGCCTATATCTAGAAGACAATTGATCTAGTTAATCATATGGATTACAAGAGAAACAAAGGCTTAAAGAAAGATAGGATGAGAGGAAAGGGAAGAAAAATAACCATGGAAAAAAGATGCTACCTAAAAATATAGAAACGAATATATATACAATAGTAAAACAAATATCATCTTGAATCTAGAAATAAATATCAATCAATTAGTTAATAAACAATAGTAAAACAAATGTGATTAAAAGTATAATCTATAGTTGTGACATATAGATTACTTATTGTGAATGTATTTAAATGTTAGTCAATAACATTTTTTTCATCTATTAAAAACTACACACCTTTGGATTTTTCTTACCACATATACAAATAGAAAACTAAAACATTGAAACTTGTAAACCTCATGTTTAATAGTATAAATTTTGATCAGAAATAACAAATAGACGTGAAGAAAATATCTAAGATTGATGGTCTAATGGAAAATAACAAGTTTTAGTATGTAAACTTCATGGTTATTAGTGTAAGTTTCTTACAATAAATAACAAAAAACACAAAGAAATTTGTATGGTTGGGGGTCTTACAGAAAATAACAAGTCTTAGTAGCATGAGAAGAAGGGTAAAATGGTAATTTAAAAAAAACTAAACCTTTTTAAAATTATCGGCTAGATAAATAAGGGAGAAAGAAAGTTTGCATTTTCTTTGCTTGTTTCTTGTTCTTCCAAATAGAAATTGCACGGGGAGAGTTAGGGGTGATTATGAACCAGGAAATCAAATAAAAAAGTTTGTAAAATTAGTGAGAAGTAACAGATTCCAAGTAGCTAGATGGGGGAAGTTGGATATTATAGTTGTTATTGAGAGAGTATTAGCATTGGAAGAAGGGTGAAATTCATCACCAAAAACATATTTATTTGAGTTAATTACTTTGTGAGAGGTATAATTTCAATTGATTTCATACTTTTCTTTGTAACTCAAGAGGGAATGAAAAAGCCTAATTTGGAATTTTTAGGGTTAACTGAGTTTTGATTACAAAAATGTAAGTTGATTGTATTCTTCTATGGATTTTTTGTTAGAAATAGTATCAATTAGGTGGAACATTTGTAGTAAAGTAGTTAGTGAGTTAGGGTAGTGGAGTTGATTATGGAATTGTTAGTTTTGATGGAATTCTAAGGATTTGTGTTTTGAAATGGTGTAATTAACAAAAGGATAAGTTTTTGATTGTTCAGTATAATTTAAATGACATGAAATGTCAGGTCGTTATAAAACCAAATTAAAATTAAAAAAATAAAAAATAAAAATAAAAGAAAAATTATAACTAAATAATTTGTATAATAGTTTCTTAGTATGGTTTTAGTGTAGATTATTTGTTCATAAATCAATTTGAAGCTTATATCATAAGCATCAGCTTGAGATGCCTATTGATTATTCTTTGGTAAGATAAAAAAGAAGAAAAATCTAGAAAATCATCCCCCAACATAGAATAACCCACATCAAGGCCATTCAAGTTATTCAAAAGTTTATGATGGTATAGGAGTTTAATTATTTATTATTTAATCCCTTAATATTTTATTTAAGATTTTTTTAATAAGATTACGAAACCAAATGAAAAAGTAGTATTTCTTAATAACAATTGAAAATAATTAACAATTTAAATTTGATATGAATTGAAAAATAAAATTTATTATATTATATATTTTATAAAAAAATTATAACTTTTTTTATTTTAGTTTCAAGATATAAATTTTCTAAGTGCAATTTCATTCAATAAAAATAATAAAAATGACTATCGAGTTGAGAAACATTATACAAAATATGGGTTATACATTTTAATTTAGTATGATATTTATTACTATTTAGAAAAACACATTAAGAACAACATAAATGAACATAATTATTACAAAATAAACTAAAAGAGCTAGTTGTTTTAATTTACACAATTGCACTATGCATGCTCTCACACTTCACTATGAATTGTAGTATTTTTTTTTTTGTTTTTGGTCACTCAACATTTTTTTATTCGATTGCATTCTTTAATGTGCTATTTTTTGTATTTTGTGAGTTGATAGTCTCTTATCTTTGCTTGTCCTAAAGGTTCAAAGGTTTTTATCATATTTCAAAACTTAATTACATGATAGTTTAATAAGTTATTATTAATACATAATTAAAAAACGAGGGACCAAACTGAAAACCATAACAAAATAACATGGCTTTACTCATTTTCACCTAATAATTCATGCACATATTTTATATTGACTGATTTTTTAGTCCTTTTAGTTTTAGAACTTTTAGTTTTGATATGAAACTTTATTTTATATTTTAGTCTTTAAATTTGAGTGAAAAAAAAATGTTGAAAAATAGAAAATGAAAGAGAAAGTTGTTAGTTGATCACATTTTAGAAATAAAAAAAAATATTGATCTTAATATCAACAAGTCTTATTTGATAAGATGAGTTCTATTATGGTGTTTTTTTATCCTTATCTTATTGGAAAAGGTAGAATAGGGCTCAAGATTATTTTTTTATTTAGGGTGATTTTTGTTTTTTTAAAACCAATTAAAGGTTGGTTTGAGATTATATATGGGTTTATTGAAATTTATAGGTTATTTCTTTGGTGTTTTCAAGATATGAAATGATTGAGAAATTGGTTTTATTGGTTCAAGGGATTCAGACCTGACTTTTCGACAACTTAAGGTGGCTGAAAAGCTTTCTAGTAGATGATGTGTTGTTTATCATTACAGACAAAACGTCATCTGCTTTATTTTTATTTTTATTTTTTTTTGAAATAGATGGGAGACAAGCAATACACCAATTTTATTGAGAAAGAAAAAGATGACTAGTCGTGTAGTCCTACGAGCACCTTGCGTCCTCTGTTATAAACCATGCACTTGGTCTTTTTTATTAAGGGATTTATGGTTTTTTCTAAAATATTTTTCTTATATTTTAATTAAATTTCATTAAAGTAAATTAATTAAGAAATATATTTAGTATATTATTTTATTAAATATCATTGACTTCTTTTTTATAATATTTGCAAACACTCTTTTGGAGCAACCCTTCATTTCTTTTTCTGAAATTGTATTTATTTACTATATTGCGACATGTCTAATTTTTATTATCATATAATTAGATTAAAAAAAACTCTAAAAAGTTTCCAATGGCATCCTGCTAGCATTTTATTATTCTTATATTTTTAAATATGTTGGTGTTGTCATTTTCAAAACATTATTTTTTTTTTATTAGAACTTACTTTTATGACTCTAATAAGGTTTTGCTTATAAAAATAATTAGGTAAAAAATTCCAAAAAAAATAATAAGAAAACACATTAATTAGATAAAGAGGTTTTAATTAGAAAGATATATTTTTCTATACTTATTTCAAATCATCCAATTTTGTTTTAATTGCTTTCAGTTTTTATCAAATAAAGCACATAGAATAGAAAAGCTATATTTTTTTGTTGCTGAGGAAAACGGAATGATAAGAAAAGAAGAAATTACAACATCAAATTATTTTGTTTTGATGGAATTTAAATTATTATTTAAAAAAATTATTGACGTATAATTAAATAAAAAAATTGAATAATTTTTTTTATACAAAATCAAATATTTTAATATATATTTATCTCCCGTTCTGATTTAGTTTTTAGTTAGTATTAAAAGCTTTTTTTAACATTTATTTATATATATATATAATACTCAATTTATAAGATTAAATGTATGCTTCAACCTTTTATTTAGCAATTGAGATTTTTAATGACAATATTTATTTTTTATGAATTAAAAAATAAATTTTTATCTGACTCGTAGAAAAATGCAGGTGAACTGACTAGTAAGGACTATGACAACACAATAATATAATGAAATCAGTAAATAATTTATTATATATAAATAATCGAACAACTAAAACTATATATCAGAGTAAGGTATGTTTTAAAAACCGTTGAAGATTTTAGAAAGCAAATGGCAACTTTTAAGGCAAAAGGTACATGCATAGAGGTTGATGATACAGGGCCGAAAAAGGAGGGTTATTTATTGTTTTTATTGCCAAGAGCTACTATTTATTGTTGAAAATTCATTTACGTGCTGTTTAAAATTATTTTTTATTATAATTGAATTTAATTATTGTATTTAATTTAAATTCAATTGATAAATAAGCTATATTTACATATTTTAAAAAAATAAAATTCAATTCATTTTATTTTTTATATTACCCTTATCACTTTCATTTTATTCCTTCAAATGTTTCTTAAAAAAATTGATAGATGGGTATTTTAAAAAGTTAATTTTAAAATTAATTTATTCTCTTTTGATTTGTAAATGTTAGCCTCTTATATATTTTTGTATATTTTTAGAAATTAAATTCCATTTGAAATCCAATTCTTAATACCCAAAATGATTATAAATATGAGATTTCATTAAAATTTCTAAATTAAATTAAATTTAAAGAGTTCCAAACATATTGTTAGTTTGTTATTTTCTTTTCGCACATCAAAAATATAGGTTTTTTATGATTAAATTTAAGATAGCCACCAATATCTTGATCTAAATTTTTGTTTATAATTATTTTTAAGGACCGGATGAATGTTTGAAATTAGTTTTTTTTTTAATTTATTTTACATTTTGGATATATTTGATTAAAGGTAGTGACAATTGGAATGTATATGATGTTAAATTTGAATTTTATTTCTGAAAATTTGTTAAATTCAAATCAAAAGCTATAGTCAGGCAAATATATTCTTTTTGGAATATTATATTTCAGAACTCATTTAATCAATGACACGTGGATATTTTAAATTCTTTTTTTTTCCCCTACAAATCTTACTACCACCTGGATTGAAATTATACATTAAGAGAACGGTTTTTCATTACACACACTAGTCATCTTCTCACATTTCATTATTCATATCTCTTTGTGGACATTTTTTCTTAATTAATCACTGAAACTTTCTATTTATTTATTTCACACTTAGGTCATTGAACTTTTTATTTTTCAATCCCATCCTTACAAGTTATGTTGGCATGATTTTATGTGTTGGCATTTGCTTCTATTTCCATGTTCTTGCATATTTGATATGTTACAAAACAGCAATAAATTAAGGCTTGATTTTACGAAATAGAATTTTAGATTATCATTAAATAAAAAAAATTAAAACATGTTAAATAAAAAAAATACATAGCTATTTTGTTAAAAGACACAAAAACTTCAATTTCATTCCTTAAATTTTAAATTACACATTTGGTCCCTATGGTTTAAACTTTTTATATTTCAACCTAAAACTTTATTTTATCACATTTCAATCCCTAAATATTGAGGGATGAGAGAAAATTATTAGAAAAAAGAGTGGAGAAAAAGTCTTTGCTTAACAATATTTTAGCCACAGCAAAATCTAAACTTTGTGTAAATGAGTTCATTTTGAAGAATGGAGTTCGAGAAAAATGATTTTACCCTTTAAACATGCTAGAAAAAATAGACTAAACTCATAAGTTTTATTTTGATTTAGTTTGATTTTAGAATTTTGAATAAATTAGAGGGTGTTTTAGAAATGAAAATGTCTTTGGTGAGGTTTCTAAAATGTTTTTTTTAGATGTTTTTAAATGAAAATAGGTTTTTTGAATAAAAAAACCTCAACCTTGATTTTCAGTCACCTTCAATGATCATAAAATATCCTAGCAGACAACGCATCATCTATTAGATAAGCAACGTGTCTTTCATTAAAATAAAAAATATATATATATTGGAAGACACGTAATCTTCCTTAGTTTTTTTTTTTTTAAAGCTCCTTAGCAGATGATCTCATCTTATCTGCTAAAGCATTTTATGCTCTAGTGTTTTTATTAAGGAGAATGACAAAATATAGTGAATAACATAGTTGTTTCAGTTTATTTTCTAATAATAATAATAATAATAAATCAATGACAAAAAAAATGAGGATGCCTTTTTGGCAAATTTATATGAGAGAGTCAAAAGGCATCCAAATGGAACACCTAGTTTTAAGCAAGGAAAGCACAAGCGCCTAAGATTGAAACATCGGCAATTTTCTGACTTGGTAAGTCATACTGGAGTTACATATAGTTCAAGCTCAAATCAGGTATATGCCACAGAAGAAGTTTGGAAAATGTTTAACAAGGTACTGGATTATTTTATTATTGTTTTCTAGTAGAAAACCTTAATAGTAATACTTCTTTTGATTTCAAACTTGTTCATACAATGCATCTAATTTAAATTGCAGAAGCATAAGAACTATATCACATTTAAATCAAAGGGATGCCGCAATTATGAAATGCTTGGTCAAATATTTAATAATTCTTCAACCCATCATGCATCTACTCAACTACCTCTTACCTCTGATGGAAATCACCCGAACGAGGAACAATTTTTTAGCCGAGGGGTTCATGTACATCATTGAAGGGGAAAAGTCTTGTGCTGGGAGTTCTAGAGGAAAACGTCCAATTGATGACTATCTAGCTACCTGCAATTGTGTTAACAAGGAAACCAAGCTTGAAAATTCTGATTTCTGTTTGGAAATTCTGGCATCTTCTCTAAGTGCTAGAGCTGAAAGAGATTTAGCTAAAGCAAAAAAGTATAAAGAAATGCCCGATCAAGCTACAAGGGCTCCATACTCAATCGATGAGTGCATGGATGAACTGGAGAATCTTGATGATGTGTCTGACACTTCTTATATCAAAGCTCTTGAAAAGTTTAAAGATCCGGATTGGAGAATAATGTTTGTGAAAATGTCTCTAGTTAGAAAGAAGTCTTGGCTCAAGAGCCTGGAATGAAAGCTGTAAATGGAGTAGAAAATTGGAAAATGGAACATTTGAGTTAGAGTTAGAACATTTGAGCCTGGAATGTGCTCTGTACATGATATGTTTTTCCAATCCAAATGAGTGAATGATAATATATAAGGAGCTATTTATCAATAGCTTAGATTATATTTACTTATTTTTTTGAATTTTTGTTCTTATTTAATTAATGGCTTCTAAATCATTTATTCTACGAATCTAATTTTTAAAATATGATTACATACTTATAAGCCAAAGTGAGAAATCCCCAACTTTTTAAAAATATCATAAATTTAATACTTAATCACTAATATGATTATTTATATGTAAAAAACACACAAAATAAAATATTTATAGGTGAATTTGAATCTATTCATTGCTTTTTCTAAGGAAAATCCGCTCTCTACTTTAGTCTTTTAGTAATGTTAACAACTCTTTTTTTATTTAATAATTTATATATTTTTCAATTCATTTTTGTTTCTTGATTAAAAACAAAATCATGATACCAAAAATACATATCCATAATAGCATCACTTTCTTTTCTTGCATTAGAAATCCTACCTGAAGCGTCGTAACACAAGTGCATTGGGTAGCTGATTATCTATAACAGGAAGGACCAAAAAAAAAACACCTCGAAGGTTATATTTTCTCTTTCAATTATTCCTTATCATATAGATTTTTATTTTATTTTGTTGGTCTCTTTTATAGTTTCCATAATATTCTTATATTTACTTCCCACATCAAAAGCCCTTCTCCATGCAATATTGACTGTATCTTATGAGTAAAATTAACTAGACACTCGTGTACAATCCTTCTCCAAGAACTTGAACAACTCTATGATATCATGCACACAAAGCGCATATGAACGACTATTTTCATTTCAACCAATATCACATTTCAGGATTATATTTTAGAATCCAAGTTTCCAAACCCCCAATTTTTACAAAGAACAAAAAAAGAGTGTTAGAATTTTTACCTTCTTACTCGTTGTTTTCCACAGTTTCGCTCGCACGCTAAAAAACACAAAACATCGTTATGTTGTCTCATTCTTGTCAACCAATTCTCTTCTTAATAACCAAACTAACATTGCAATTAATTAGAAAGTAACAGAGATGCCAAATCTTGTGCTAAGAAAATCAAGGGAAACCATTGTCACCCCATCTTCTGCGCAAATAACTTCCAAGTACTGCAATCGCCACCATGGCTGGGCAATTACAAAATTTTTGCCACCATCAAAAAGTACTATTAAAAGTAATGATCATGAAATTGCCTGATAAGGCCTTGCAGACTGGTTTTCTCATATATTGATTGATCAATTTTCCTTCAAATGTGTAGAACATTATTCATTGTCGGTGAGATCTTCAGAAAACTCAGTCAGTAGGGCTTAAAGGTCATCACCTCAATGAAGAAGCTACTACAAAAGCTTCAGTCCACCTGTGACATCATCAACCACTTCAACAGGTCCTGCAAAAACAGAGGTTTAGAGAATGGAAGCGTGGTTAACAGCATGCAGGCTCCACCAAATCGTTTCTCTTGTAAGTTTTTGAGTCATATAAGGATAACACTGAATATATTCTGGAAAATAAGATTTGGGAGCACCCTATTATGAAAAAAGCCATGAATCAACCAATATCTTCAGTTAATTACATAGTCGAACTTTGAAGGTTAACAACAAAATTCAAGTAAAAACTTGCTGACTTGTCAAAAGTTACATTTTTCTATTGTTAATGTCGTAAAAGTATGTTTACTACTTTTTGCTCATAATTTCCATATTTTCTGAAAGCTAAATTATGTAGTTCATAAATTCTTACATCTAATTTTACTATTTAATAGACCATTTTTTGATCTAAAGTAAAGCAAATTTAACAAACAAACTACAAATAGATCCAACACAGACAAATCATATAGCTGATATGACACAAGCATACTGGAACGGAAACTCTTACCAAGAATAGCCATCACTGTTCTTGAATCTGAATCAACAGCAACAAATAAATTTCAGTCCAACTTTTATTAAAGACCAAAAGAAAATGCACTGTAGGTAAATTGGATAGCAAGCTTGTTGGAACAGACTTTTTGGTATAAATGAGTTTAAAGAAGCAAATCAGGCATTTGGAGCAACATCCATAACCTAAAAATCAAAGTGCGAGAAAGCTTGGTTTTTCTTCAGTTTTCAAGGAAACATGCTAATCTCATTCACACTTGTTCAATTGCGCCATTAGAATATAGAAACACATGCATACTATCAAAATCTCATGTTAATTTAAGAAAAAATAACAATCACATTATTAGAGACTTGCAACTGCTAAAATGTTTAATGAATCAATAATATGATCACCTAGACTGTCAAAAATAGGTCTGCCCGTCTGAGGTTTGAGATACTCCCAAGTTTCTAATCCATTAACTTCACAACAAATACTTTTTGGAAATTTATAAGCGAAATAACATATCCCAAATGGCTTTGTGCTTCAAAAAAATTTAAGTGGTTTCTCGCTTCCACCTTTTAGCCAAATTCCTGCTACTGCCTCCCACCCCCACACTAACTACAGCTCAAATGCATTTTTCTACATCCTGTTAATTTGATTCTACAAACTCATGAATTACCATTCTTCCTAAAATTTAAATTACATAAAAAAAAAACCATTCCATGTGAGTTCAAGGCAAAAATAATACTCCCAAAAAAATGAAATTTTATGAGCAATCATCAATCTAAATAAAATAAAAATCAGCTTTGCAACTCACTTGGAGCAATCTGTGTTCTTCCAGCATCAATAGTAATATGGGTTGGTAGTTTAAGTGATTTTGCCCTCTCCTGTAATAGTTGAAAATGAATTCGTCAAGAATGAATCAGACCAGATAAACAACAAATTATGGAAACCATAATAAAAATAAAGGAGAACAGCACTAAAACCAGTAGAATAAAAGGTCATAGTTGAAACATCAGACTCAGAATAAAATAGATAATAGTCTCAACCAACAAAGCTTTAAAATTATATATATATAAAAAAAAAAAGGCATCATAAGTTGGTTGGTCTTTTTACCTATTTAACTAGCATAACAGCAAACACAAATGCAATGGTTGAGAAAAACCTCGAAAAAGAGAAATTTGCTGCAAATATGAGCTTGAATGTTCAACTGGGATGCATTCCCAAGAATATCAAGAGGTACTAAGCAAACTTTCCAAATTTTTGTTGAGTTCATTTTGATGTCTGCTATTTTTTTAGGGTTCTCATCTGATGCACACATCAACTACAACTGATATTCAGTTTGATTGGATGAATAGGTCAACGAATGTACCACCAGGCTGCAAAGTGGCACCAGTAAAAACAAAGGCAGGCGTAGTGAATTGGGCTATAAGCTGGGAGAGGCGGCTTAAAAATTCACTTAGAAACCTAAACTTGCCATCAAGAAAGATGGTTGAAACAAGGCTAAAGGAAAATTCCTTTAACCTAAGACTAAAAAAATCCATAATATATCTCTGTGTCCAGATAAGGAGAAAAGTTTTTGTAGCTTTAAACATATAAAACTATACACATCGGGAATTCATTTGTCATCCATTTATAGACTAACAAGTTAGATGATACTGTCTACTATTTTTCCTTGAAATAGCAAAAAATAAATGATCCCATAGTATCGATTTGATGAAATTAACTGAGGCGACACAAAAAAAATTTGACATACTGACTTGCAAAACAAGCATATCCTCCTCACTTTCAATTTTCACGACCACCTTTGGCTGAGCACACATCTCCCACCTGCATATTTGCAAAATATTTGAAACTGAAGAAGAAGTGGCACAAAAGAGAAAAGAGAGGAGCAAAAAAGCATAACCATAAGGCTATGTCATTTAGAATAGCAAGTGTAGTACCTGTTTAAAGCCTTAGGTGCTCGGTTAAGAAGCTTTTTATACAGGCCCAAAGTTGCATGACTAAAACAAATGACAAATCACAAAAATTTAAACAGTGTTCAATCGTAGAAAAAGAACATGAAAATTACGTAAATGAGGATTGTTAATGTTAATCTATCATTGAATAGGAGGACTGCATGTTCAAAGGAATATGGCAAAAATTTGACTCTTGTCAGTGTCAAGTAATCAACTATTTACTAAAGATCAGGAGAACGAATAGTCATCAAAGTAACAAATAATAACCTGCCTCAGTGCATGAAAGAAACAGGGAAAGGTGAAAGAAGGGGATATGGTATCTAAGACCATATTTTAATCAGACAACAATTGTGGCAAAACCATAGGGTAAAAGTAGACCCTCTGGTCCCTGGTGGCAACTGCTTAACAAATAAATGAGACTGAAATATAGATCCAAATCGATAACTTCTCAACAGGATCTATAAGCCACATAGTTATGCGATATTCAAGGTAACATCCAATAAGTTGGTAGGTGTTGGGATGTGAAAGAGGCCATGAACCACAGCATAGCCAGTAAAGCAGATTTGTAACCCAACTTTTGCGAAACTAAATAATCCAAACTTACCATATCTGAAAACACTAGCCAAGGCCATTTTTACTTTTGGAAAATTTTCCACTTTTAAACTCACTTGCTAAATGTCTCAATGTTGTTCTTCATATGCCAACATGCCAATATCATAAAACAATTTCATCATATATTATCGTGTTACTTGTACACAAAACCAGGCTGTAGTTGGTTGTTCCCTTGACAATTAGTTACAGAAGCTATTCAGTAGATGGTCTCAGTGGTCAACAAGCTAGAAAATCAGCCATCATGGGATTTCTTGATAATCAGATAATCTCTCAATTGCCAAACCACCAATCAATAAAGTTTCCACTGATGAATTGTTATACAAATGGTGTCAATAACTGATATTGTAATTGTTTTGGGTTCACAAAAAAAAGAATAATCAGCTATCTTTTAAGTTGTTTGCTTCTATCTCTAGAACAGTCTGTCTATTCTACAGAGAAGAGAACAGCCTCTGGACCCAGATAGTAATTCAAGTATCAGCTAAAACTAGTTTACTCTAGCGAATTTGAATGTTATTTTATAGCCTCTTTAGTCTAAATCTAACAAGATTTTGAAAAATAAAAGGAATAATTCTGTAAAAAGAAAGTAAGATATAGCTCCCTTGTTCCAACTAATAGCTAGCACAAAGACAGCTCCTGAAGAATAAAGAAGGCAACCTGCACTGAGCTGCAATTTTCCCTTTTCCCATCTTAAGATCGTTTCTGACAACCAACACCTACATTAAAAAGGATAAAGAAATAAAAAAAAATCATATAAAGAAATAGTAATAAGGACATACTTCATTTTTCAGGTGGAAAAAAAAAAGGCATTACCATCTTGAAATCATCAAGAATATCAGCCAGCTTATCAATCTCAAATGGTTCTTTGGACTTGTTTTTCTTGTTGCCATGATGACTACTAGGGTTAGTTTTGGTGTCTTTAACCACTTTTGGTGTTAACCTTAAAAAGATGAAAGAAGGGCAGCGTGTCCCAATGCAGTAACCTAAAGCAAGGCAGCCTGCCCCAACTAATATGGCACTAAGCCAATTCAAATCCATCAATTCAATTACTCGACCTGCAATTCAAACCCTAGATTATTACCTTATTATTATACATATGAAAACTTTAGCCTAAAAAAATATAAAAAATAGAATAAGAATCATAGTTCGGGGAGAAGCTACACCTGTGCAGTTGTTCAGAAACCGATCACCACGAAATGATCAATTGAGATGCGCACTTCTCCTGCCTCTACAATTTAGGTTAAACCCAGCAGAATACACTCTGTGTATCGAGTCGTCTTTTTATTTTTTCACTGGCTAGTTTGCTGCTGCTGCTACGGGTATTACACACACACACACACACACATACACGCACACACTACCTATTTAAGTCAGAACTTTTTCATAAAAAAAATTAAATATACAGATTTTTTCAATCTATTTTTTATATAAAAAATTAAAAATAAAAATAAAAAAACTTATGTACATATTTAATATATTAAATTAAGAATTATGTGTAATAATAAATATATAAAAAGATTTTAATAATATATAACGATATAAATTAAAAAATTAAGAGTCGGATAAAAACCAAGATATTATTCTCACAACTTGAATCTTTAAAATGATTGTGTTTAGGAATTTTGTTTATAAAATTAATTTTTTATTTTATTAAATTATAATAAAAGGAAACATAAGTAAAATTGATTAAATAAAATAAAAGGCAAAAACATATTAAGTAAAGTTACACGTATTAAAAATATTATTTAAAAATAAATTTTTTAATATAAAATTTATTGATATAAAACATAAAAAATTAAAAATGAATTAAAAACTCTTAAAAACATTAAATGCATATAAAAAATAACTATTATTTAATAGAGTTTAAATAAATAAAATAAAAGAGATAGTGGGTATTAATTTAGATTTAAATTTAAAAATTATTTTAAAAATATATATATAAAAAAGAAGTTAGATCCAAATTGAAGAGGTATAACTTTTGGTTAAAAGAAGTAGTCTTTTTGAAATAGACTTGTAAATATGAGAGAGATTAAAAATTTTCTTGGACTTTCGAGTTACTACAGGGATTTTTAATAATAGAAACAGCCCCTTTGACTAAATTGACATAAGAAGAAGTGAGGTGGGAATAAATAAAATTAAGCTTTTAGGAACCGAAAGGAAGACTAACAATTGCTCTTTTATTGCTAATTCCCTCAAGTTAAAATGATTTATTGTTTATAGTGGCACATCAAAAAAAAGGTTAGGTTATGTTTCGATGAAGCATGAAAGAGTGATTGTTTAATGCAACATGGAAGAGTAATTGTCCACACTTCGAGATAATTGAAAATTTATAAGGTTAATTATCATTTTTATTATTTAGAGTTTATTATTTTTTATATAGATCTCAAGTTCAAATTTTTACAAATTATAAGAGTTCAAAGAATATAATATCGTATAAAAAGTTAAATATACAACAAAGAAAGTGAATATAGTTGATTAAAAACTATGATTGAGATGTGATTGTTCATATAACTGGGAAGTTATTAGGGTTATCACTCTTAGGTTGGGTTGTATTTGTTGTTATGCTAGGAAATACTTTTTTTATATAAGACATGATTATTAAAAAAGCCTTACTAAAGTGCTTGTGATCTTAGAACTTCTTAGGATATGGTAGAGTGCTTGTGATTTTAGAACTTCCTGGGAATATGCCATATAAATGTATAAGCCAATGCATTTCAAAGACTATTATAATATAACTTATTTTGTATCTAATTTAACTAATTACATGTGAGCTACGTGGTTCAATTGACTACCATAATGTTGCTTTGATAGATTGTGTTTGTTGCGTTTTCTATTTTTATCTAAAAAGTCCTCGTATTAACAGTAAAAAGATTTATAAATTGATAATAAGATGCTCTTTCAAGAGCAACCATGAATGATTGACTAAATTTTTCTCATAATTGGATGTGGCATTGTACGATACAATACATACATACATATATCTATGTATGTATGGCTTCTTATAAAGCATCCATACACCAACATGCCCATTTATAATTAATGGTGATGACCTTATCGGAATTGATGAAAACATAAGGAATAATATGTGAATATTAAAAGTGTGTGTAGATGTAATTATGTGTTATAATTGTGGATTACATGATGAAGATGTGTGTAGATGTAATACTGGTTGACTTTTTAGAACATGAGGAGTTGGTGGATTATCAAACTTTTCATAACTAAGAAGTCGACCTCTCTTAATTGCTTATACTAACTATTCATTCAATTTTATATGGATGAGCTTTGTTTTTTTGTTTTTGTGTTTGGAGGTATATTTAATAACTTGAATGCATATTGAATCTTATCTCACTAGATATGCAATATATATGTTGTTTATTAATTTTACATGGAAATGAGATTCTAGATGTAACGAAAACTACCCTTATTAAATGAGAAATGAGATTCTAGAACTCCAACCCTAAAATAGAGATGTCATTTCTCAAAAGCATCATTGTGTAGAAATAACATGAGTATAGTAAAATAAATTACAGGAATTTAAATGTACTAGAATGATAAAGAAAAACTATAAATAAAAGCAAGAAAAACCCTATAAGAAAAAAGATAAATAAATTGAATCATATAATTTAAATATATAGGGTTAATCATTATTACAATAGTATAGGAACCTATTTATATTGATATAGAGTTCAAATCCTAATCACACACGTTATACTAATTGTATACAAAAATCGCTATTAGATAAATAGGTTTATCAAATTCTAAATACAAACTAAACTTTTCTTTTATTGATATTTACATAAATTAAAAGTTAATTTGTGACTTTTGATTGATTATTCTATTAAGAATTATTTCTCTAAATAGAATTATATTTTTAGTTATTCATGTGGATTTAAAGTTTGTTGATCGATTATTTTTTTTATCTATTATTATTTCTAATTACTTAGTTGATTGGTCTTCTATCTTTTAACTCTTTTAACTCATCAAGATTTTCTTATTTAAATTAATTCAATCGATTTCAATTTTATTTTCTATTTTTATTATGAATAATTATTGTTTTGTATGACTGAAAGTATTTGTTTATTTTAGCTGTAAAGATATAAAATTTTCCTACATTTTCATTAGAATTAGAATTGAATATAAAGAAGATTTGAATGAAGTTCATCGATTTTGAAAGAAAGAAAAATGGAAAAGGAGGACGGCTTGGCCGGCGAATGGGCCGCTGTAGGTATAAATTCCCTTATAAGCCAAAGGAAAAAAAAATAAAAAAATCTAAGCAATGGGAGAAGTACAAACGAAAAATACCTTAAAATAACTGAAATATTGTTATGTTAATTTTCTTTGCACGTTAATAAGGAGACTGAAACAAACAGAAGATCCTTCGAAAGATCATCATCGTCAAGTCTTTACAGAACCAGACTCAAGAACGACGACGACGACAGCAACAACAACAAACTGTTAAGGTAATCTATCCTTTTATTTTTCTTACATGGGAATAATAAAATAGGTTAGGTTTATTTTTTCAGATTGTGGTCTTTAATTTGATCTGATCATGTCTGAGTTCTTGTAATATGCTCAGCTCATCAAATTAAAGTAACAGAATTTTGAGGGTTTTTTTTTTTTGGATTTCTCAGTCTTCTATATTTGTTTGGTTTCAGAGAAAATTGAGAAAGCTTTGAATTTTGATCAAACTTTGAAATATAGTTGAGTTGACTCTACTTTTCCCCCCCAGAGAAGAGAACTACCACCCAAACAAATCTGTCGTCCTCTCTCTCCTAATATTCTCTAATTAGATGATTCTCTCAAGCGGAAAAATATAAGGCAAAGAAAGAAGTCAAATTTTGAATCCTTTTCTGTTTCGTGTTACTTCAAAAGGTGAAAAACTCGCTTTTGTTTTCCCTTTTGCTCTCTCGTACTTGATGTATCGTGGCTTTTTTCTGGTTTATGTCGGTTATTGGACTTTCAGGACAACAATCTGAATCTTAGGGTTTGGAAAAGGCTGCGAAGATGAGTGACAATTTGATGGAGAAGGTCAGTGCTTTTGGCGAACGCCTCAAGATTGGAGGTGCCGAGGTGGGTCGAAAGATGAGTGCAGGCATGAGCTCAATGAGCTTCAAGGTGAAGGAGCTATTACAAGGTCCTAACCAAGCCGATAAACTTGTCGAGGATGCCACTGCAGAGACGCTTGATGAACCTGATTGGGCCATGAATCTTGATATCTGTGACATGATCGATCATGAAAAAGTTAGTAGTGTTGAATTGATTCGTGGCATAAAGAAGAGGATCATGATAAAAAATGCTAGGGTACAGTATTTAGCCTTAGTGTTGCTTGAAACATGTGCTAAGAATTGTGAGAAGGCTTTCTCAGAGGTGGCGGCTGAGAGGGTTCTTGATGAAATGGTAAAGTTGATTGATGATCCTCAGACTGTCGTCAATAATAGGAATAAAGCTCTATTGCTCATTGAAGCATGGGGAGAGTCAACCAGTGAACTGCGCTATTTACCTGTTTTTGAAGAAACATACAAGGTACTCCTTTTTGTTTCTTAGTGATTTCACTTTTTGAATGTTTGGTAAAGAAAAGGAATGTTCTATTCTCAATTGTCTTTTGGCTTGCCAGCAACAAAATATTATTTAATGTTAATAGTTGTCTCAAGTTCAGCTTCCCCCCCCCCCCCTATCTCCTATTAGTTCCTATTACTTGGATTGATATATTGGATGTTGGTTTTATTTGGCTGTCAGCCTTTTTATAGAGTATATCATAGAGAGTTGTCTGCTTGATGAAATATGA
>Ga0325414_1000263_pt1 | contig 38798 bp, 18 predicted proteins | sample PopdelMetagenome_8_FD_206183 | JGI IMG/M metagenome (GOLD analysis project Ga0325414, IMG submission 206183) | Populus deltoides microbial communities from Bellville, Georgia, United States - Leaf-PdKOR-R3 | ecosystem: Host-associated > Plants > Phyllosphere > Phylloplane/Leaf | place: USA... | reverse complement strand
GAGGCTTTTGATGTGTTTGTGTCCGTTACGTTGCCTGTGGTGGGGCTTATAGAAGTAAATTTTGCAAGTGCACCCTTTGCAACACATTCCTTTTCACAAGGACAAAGATTGGTTAAATTGACGATTACACCCTCAGTTCCGGACAGCGGCAATCGGTACAAGATTGGGTGCAATGCGCCCCCTAATGGGGCGGTGGCTCCGCCTGGTTATTACATGGTTTTCGCAGTCAATCAGGGTGTGCCAAGTGTTGCACGGTGGGTGCATTTGGTGGCTTAATTGGCCGTGTGTTTTTATTTTTAATCTTTGCTTATTTTAATTTATTTCTGGGCCAATTAGAAAGCTGTGATTGTAGTTGATACACTGAAAAGAGGGTATACCGTGAAGAAATTCCAAAAAAGAACTGGGGAGGTGTAATTATTGTTGGTTGCTAGTGTATTATGCAAAAAGTGTCGACACTTCTTCAATAAACGAAGATTCCTTTGGGGACCCCTTCAATTTGTATTATCCTTTGTGAGGAACCTGGCTAAATTCAGCTGTCAAGACCCGGTGGGATTCCCGTTTATGAACACACAGACAATGCTTTGAAATTGAGAGGGACCTAGCTGGATTCAATTATTTGATTGCCCTCGAGGCCTCTCCTTTTGCTTATCTCCTTGCTATGAATAAGGTTCTCAAAAAACACGTTTTTGAGACGAGTTTTTGTAAAAAAAAAAAAAAAAAAACCTATATAAAATTCAATATTTATATCACGTGGCCACTCCACGTATCTTTTATTCCTAAATATAATGTTTGAGATGAGAGAAAAATCTAATATTAGCTTGGGTTGTAACAAGAAATTGTAAAATAATAAAGACACAAGTAAAATGCAATATTTATTTCACGTAGCTATTTCACATATATATTTTTTTAAAATATAATGTTTGACACGACGAGAAAAATCTAATATTAGCTCGGGTTGTAAGAATAAATTGTAAAATAATAAAGACACAAGTAAAATGCAATATTTATTTCACGTAGCCATTCCACATATGTTTTTTTTTTAAATATAATGTTTGACATGACGAGAGAAATCTAACATTAGCTCGGGTTGTAAGAATAAATTGTAAACTAATAAAGACACAAGTAAAATGCAATATTTATTTCACGTGGCCATTCCACATATTTTTTTTTTAAATATAATGTTTGACATGACGAGAGAAATCTAATATTAGCTCGGGTTGTAAGAATAAATTGTAAACTAATAAAGACACAAGTAAAATACAATATTTATTTCACGTGGCCATTCCATATATATTTTTTTCCTAAATATAATGTTTGACATGACGAGAAAAATCTAAAATTAACTCGGGTTGTAAGAATAAATCGTAAAATAATAAAGACACAAGTAAAATGCAATATTTATTTCACGTGGCCATTCCACACATCTTTTTTTCGTAAATATAATGTTTGACATGACGAGAAAAATCTAAAATTAGCTCGGGTTGTAAGAATAAATCGTAAAATAATAAAGACACAAGTAAAATGCAATATTTATTTCACGTGGCCATTTCACATATCTTTTTTTCCTAAATATAATGTTTGACATGACGAGAAAAATCTAATATTAGCTTAGAATAAATCGTAAAATAATAAAAACACAAGTAAAATGCAATATTTATTTCACGTGGCCATTCCACACATATTTTTTTTCTAAATATAATGTTTGACATGACGAGAAAAATCTAAAATTAGCTCGGGTTGTAAGAATAAATCGTAAAATAATAAAGACACAAGTAAAATACAATATTTATTTCACGTGGCTATTCCACATATGTTTTTTTTTTAAATATAATGTTTGACATGACGAGAGAAATCTAATATTAGCTCGGGTTGTAAGAATAAATTGTAAACTAATAAAGACACAAGTAAAATGCAATATTTATTTCACGTGGCCATTCCACGTATCTTTTTTTTCTAAATATAATGTTTGACATGACGAAAAAAATCTAATATTAGCTCGGGTTGTAAGAATAAATCGTAAAATAATAAAGACATAGGTAAAATGCAATATTTATTTCATGTTGCCATTAGACACCAAGTAAGCACACTATTAGATGATTTTTTTTTAAATACAATCCTTTCAAACAAGATTTTTAAAACAAAACTATAATTAATTCAAGCAAGATTGTTAGGGCATAATATGCATTGAACAAGTACGATTTCACAACAAACATCCATCCATTACCCCCTCTTTCATTTTGATGATGTTTATAAGTGTGGAAATAATTATTTTTTAATGTATTTTTTCTTGAAAATACATTAAAATAATTTTTTTTATATATTTTTTAAAATTTATTTTTAATATCAGCATATAAAAATGATCTAAAAATATCAAAATAATATTAATTTCAAACAAAAAAATTTTTTTAAATAAAAAAACAAACAGTCTTTCTTATGTAAACTAACCAAACCTAACATTCATCTCCCTCTCTCTCTCTCTCTCTCTCTCTCTCACACACACACACACACACACACACACACACACACACACACACTCACACCAGCCTCCTAGTCTATACAACCCAAAATTACAGCACAAGCATAATAGATCCACTGAAGTTTTACTATCAAACACACTTAATCTTGTAATGAAACAAGACAATATTATATTTACCATGAAAATGTAAAATTGATATTGAAATGGTGAGTTTACCGAGTTTAAACAATTTTAGTTTGATTTTATTGATTTTTAATAATTTAAACAATTTTATCAGTTTAGTTTTTAAATTAATTTTGCTTGCTAAGTATATTTTTATCTCGTAAAATTATATAATTTTATAAGTTAATTTATAATTTCAATAACTGTGATTAAGATGAACAATAAGATATAAAAACTAAAAGACTGATTTTTATTTATTTAATACACTTATTTTTGTAATGAAACAGGGCAATATTATATTTCCGATGAAAACAGAAAACTAATATTGGAATCACGAGAGTTTATGATCAATTTTACTGAATTAAAATGATTTCAATCTAATTTTATTAGTTTTTAAATTTTAAATCAATTTTGCAAGCTAGATTTTATGAGTCAATTCATAACTTTTGGCTGCGGCTGTGAATGGTAAGTGCACTTTATTGCACCGTTTATTGCTGGTAGCCGTTATCATTGAAAATTGCCATTAGATTATTGATAATTATAGCCAGCCCTGAAAGCAGCCATCTGAACTCAATTTTTCTTCGAGTAAATCACACAGAATGCATCCCCATGAAGCATGAAAATATGAAAATTATACCCAACAAGTGCAGATTTCCACAGGTAATAATAAGCCAAAACATCAAATATAATTTCTTGATCATACACTATTACTATCAGATAGTATACCTTAAGCACCAGTGATTATTTATATACTGGCATAAGTATTTCAGGCCATTGAAACTTCAAAACCATCTTCGCAGCAGTCAGCCACAACCACACTCCTCTGAACGTTTTTGTATGAGTATCGCCGAGCTAAGAACACGTATACAATCAAGTTTGCTGCGGTCATGCCGGCTATAAGCCAGTAAAAATAGTCGAGGCGGCTACTGTTCAAGTCTTTTCCAAACCAACTCTTGCCAAATCTCCCAGTCACATGATCAATGGCTGTTATCAGAAGACTACTGATGAAGTTTGCAGCTCCGATCACACTAAGGTAGAAGGCAATGCCTAGGCTTCTCATAGAATCAGGAACTTGGTCATAGAAGTACTCCTGCAAGCCCACCAGAGTAAAGGCATCTCCTACACCGATAATGATGAATTGTGGAGCTAACCAGAAGACACTCATTGAAAGTGAACCCTTCACTGGATCCTTCTCTACAACACCCAGTCTCTTCCTCTCAACCAGTGCTGAAACTACCATTGTGGAGATCGAGAAAAGCATTCCAAAGCCAATTCTCTGCAGGATTTTGATGCCTCGCTCGTTTCCTGTAGCCCTTCGCAACACTGGGACAAGGATCTTCTCATAAATCGCCACAGCTACTATCATTCCAAAAGCGGAAAGCGCGAAGATTGAGGCTGGAGGGATCTCCAAGCCATTACCAATATTTCTGTCCAACATAGTGCCTTGCTTGACGAAGAAGGTGGCTGTTTGTGCTACAGAGATTCCAAATGGTAACGTAGCTAGCCATATTGGGATCAAATTGAGAATAAGCTTCATCTCTTCAACCTTGGTCACGGTTGCTAGTGTCCAAGGATCTTGCTTTTCAGCACAATTTTCCCAATCCTCCACTATAGCGGCTTTGTCAAGAAACCTGTAATTCATATGGGATCGTTAAACGAGCAGTTTAAGACATTTTGGGTGATATATACGAGCCAAATTAATTACAAGGATACGCACTGCAATTATTCAATGGAAATTATTATATCAATCAGTTCACTTAATTGCTTACTTGAGACTTTCGGTATGGCAGAGAAGCCTCCCTTTATTCACTCGTGACTTGGGAACTTCATGCAATTCAGCAGGATCAGAAGGATATGGCAGGTTTCTCTTCTTAATGGCAGCTGCTAGGACCTGCAACATTGGGGTTAAGGGGCTCCCAGGTGGCACATGATAGCGGTAAAATGGCCTTCCTATAATGAAGATGGCTAGTGATGAAGCCATAACTGTTGTAAGAATGATATCTGCAGCACCCCAACCAACACGATCTTGCACGTAAACAATTACAGTCACACCAAGTAGAAGGCCACAACAAAGGCCAAAGTTCCACCAGTTGAAATAGGACATCTTTTTCTTTCTTTCTTCACTGTGATTCTCGTCGAATTGGTCAGCTCCAAAACTCTCCAGCGAGGGTTTGTGCCCTCCGGTTCCAATGGAGATCATGTAAATGGCTATAAAGAAGACCATTTCATGAACCTTCCTAGGCTCCAGACACACAGCTGCGTCACAAGCCTTTAGACTTGGTACAAACGTGGACATTGTTAAGAGAATCAAGCCCTGGGGGTTCAAATATATAAAAATAAAACTCTCAGAACAAATTTAATAAAAATAAATGTTCGGAATAAACTATGAAATTAACAAGTAATTAATTTTTGGCTTTTTTCAAAGACGATGATGGAGTGTTCCGAGAGATTCTGCTTCTGCTTTTAGGTATTCTTTTGCCTTTGAACATCACTAAAGATGGATGGGTAGTCATTAACATCATTTTACATGGGCTTTGCCTCGCTACTAAACTGGATCAACAAAAACTTTCACGAAATCAATGAAGCAAAATGGACATAAAGCCTGAATTTGGCTTTCATGGTCTACCTTAACTTTGTACGCCCATCTTTATCACCATAAGTTTTTTTTTTTTTTAAATTAATTAAATCCTTTGTACTTTTTCTTTTAAAACTAATTAAACCCTTTGCATATTAGGTTGTGTATTACGAGATAGAAAAAATTATGGACGATAATTATGAAAAAATATAAGGGTAAATCTTCACCCTTTTTATTACTAACATTTTAACCTCTTTAGACTCTACGTAATATTCTGAATTTTAAATAATGGAATATTTAAGTATGGTTAAATATAAAACCTTGCTATTTTTTTTTAAAAGACATATATAGAAAAAGAATTTACCAGAAGGTAGACAACAGACGAAAGAAAAACAGTTGTGAATCGGCCGAAGTAAGCATCAGCAAGAAAGCCTCCAAATAAGGGCATCAACGTAGTCACACCAGCCCAGTAGTTTACATTCCTAGCGGCTGTCTTGAGGTCCTGATGAATCACCTTGGTAAGGTAAATGATGAGGCTCGTTGCCACTCCAAAGTAACTCAATCTCTCACTGAATTCAATGGCTGCCAAACAGAAAATAGTTAAAAATCATAACCCAAAACGAAAGAAACAACCACTGTGCCGTAGGGTTTCTGGACCCTGACCCGTTTCTGTGACATAGATTTCTTCTTTTTCTCATGAGATTCTACAAGTAAACAAAGGATTTGTGCCCTTTTTGTGGACCTTACCACGTATCTTTGTAGCCCATTAAAGGCTGCATTCATTGGCCACATAAAGCAGAAGAAGGACCCCATGCAGAGCATAAGTTCTTCTTCATATTTGTGATTGTAATCGAAAGAATCAATTGTATGCAACTTTTACTGATGTTGACAAGAACATGTAGGAATAATTGCATTTCACTAAACAAAAACACAATAACGTACAAGTTGATTTATTTTTCCTATTGTTAATTAGTGGGATAACTATTCGATCTTATAAGCTCTTATTTTGAGAATCTTTTATATGCATAATTAAGATTAATTCAAGAAGTATTCACAAAAAAAGAAGAAGAAAGAAATAATGTTGAAATCCGGATTAGTTTTTTGTATTCCATGGCAAACAGCTTTATGTATATCTTATAGCGACTATATATATACATATAGACACACCCACAGGTACAAGAAAGGCTTGAGTATGAGCTCATAGGAGGTAGGCTTACCGATGATTTTCTTAGCCATCAACGTCCCTTTTATGAATCTACTCTTTGTTTTCTGTTTTTTTTTTCTTAGAAGATCAACACATATATTGCCATACTCTTCTCCTTGAAACAAATACATTACAAACCATGCAAGGCATGCAACCAAGAGATTGTTTTTGCCTTTCTGAAAGAAAAGACGTTTAATCCAAGGATTTCTAAAATGCAGACTAGGTCTCACTTTGAAGTGAGAAGAATATTGAGTGCAGTTTCTTTCTGATTTTAAATATATTTATGAGCTTCACCATGTAAGAACTTTACCCAGATCCCACAAGAAAGGAAATTAGTAGTACTTGAGAGATTAATATTTATGCTATATATATTAATTAGCATGAGTCCACCAGCTTGTCCTCTAGCAGACTTCAGGTTTTATCAACATTACCGATTAGTTTGACCATTTGTAAGAACACAAAAAGAAAAAAGAAAAAACATGGTCATGACAAAAACTGTATCAAATACCTAGCTAACTTGCATGGATAGACATTCTCGTTACGGAATCATGAGAAGAAAAGTGATGAGTTCCAAGAAGAGCCATCCGCCAGTATTTTGTTTTTCAACAATAAAGGAAGAAGAGTCCTATTTCTGGGAGTAATATTCATGGCTAAATTAATTTTCCTAAGTAGAGTTTAGAGAAGCTCGATATTCTAGCTACGGCTGATAAGGAAAAGAAGGCATTGGCCCTCTCCGTGGCTTCATCCTTCTTGTAGGTAACCAAACAGAGCATAAAATACAAAGAGAATAATAGTATAAAGTACAATAATTTGTCGGCAACTCTTAATACTTCATTGCATGAAAATGTTTAGTGCTTACCGATGATGAAGAGTGTTGCTTTCCAAACACCAGTAGAGGCCCGGAGGGGAACCCTTCCTTTATGATCCACTGAGGAATCATAAACCCATTTCTCTTCATCAACACCTCTTGTTTCTACTCCCTTCTTAAGCTCCATCCCTTAGCAGATACTTGATAATGTCTTTCCAAAGCCCTAATATATATTTTTTCTATCCAAGAGTGCTGGCTACCATGGATGTGGATTTATGGAAGAGAAGCTTGCTTTGGGCGTCTTTATATAGAAGAGGATTTGCTTCGTTGACTCATTGGGGAAAATTCCTTATTCCCTGCACACTACAAAGAAGGTAAAAATATTTATTTGGAGATTATCGTGAAAGAGAAAATGGTCATTTTATCCTTCTACTTCCACTCATCAGGATGTCATTGTCAGTCTACAGATGGGAATGGCATCCAAATGTTAGTTTTTCCTTTCTTTTTAGTCCGGGGCCAATTCGACCCTTTAGTAAGGAATCTCGTAACCTCGCGATATTCCTTTCCACCACTAAAATGACAGCGAAAATCCGAAGCAAATGCTGCCTTCATAGTTCGTTCCACCGGATTAAATTCAAATTGGAAAATATTTTTGGAATTTGCTCAATTGTAATATTTTAGAACGTTAAGTAAATAATTAGTGATATTTTATTAATTATTTTCTACATCTACCTTAAAAAAGAGATAAATACACTATATATATATATATAACTTCCTGAATCCATCGTAAAAAAAAAAGAGAAAATAAAACGCATGTCCCATACAAAATAATAAAAATATGTCTTGATAGAATTTTTTTTTCTTTTTTTTATACTTATCTCTATAGAAACCACCATAAAATTTCCTCATCTCCAACTAAACCCACCACCATGTGATAATATTCTTGAAGTTCAATGTCGTCTTTTTAGATCATCGTTTATGGTAAAGTTTCAATTAAAGTATCCATTGCTCAATTTAACTTATGTAGACAGGTTGCTTTCTGTCTTCCAAATGTAAAACAAATTATCGACCATGCCTTGCACTAATCGTCCCTTATGCTAGCAATATTGTTGATTGTTGTAGTACTGTAAACTCATTTTGAATCTTTATATTAAGATGAACAAAGAATCTAAAATAGGAAGGGCATTCACTATAAAATAGGTCTTTAAGATGTATTTTTTTTTATTGAACTGCCAATTATCTATCATAGATTATTCTTAGTGATTTTCTCTTCGTGTGGAAATATTTGTGCCATTTCTTGAAATTTGGTTTCTGGGTTTAGAACTTTATTGATAGTTTCTTGCATAATTGTTTCCTTGAGCTGTTGATGATTGAATTTGTTACTTTGCTATTTGTTGTTTATGAACTTCCATTTATTATAAAGAAAGCTAAATTACATGGTGTTTTCAGCTGTAGACACAAATTATTGTGAATTGCGATAATGAAATTTACTTGGATATGATGTGTAATTAAAAGGATTATGAGGGTGTTTTAGTATTGTCAAATTCTTTTTTATTTTTATTTTTTATACATAAAGTTACTGGTGTATGCTCCACACACTATAGGAAGTGGGCGGCGCTTGTGCCATTAAAAAGGCGTGTGAGACACCTCCTGGTAGTCAAATCTGGCCATTCGCCGTTTACATAGATGCACAGACGTGCCCTCTTCTACATAGTGCGACACATGTAGACATATCATGATTAATGGATTGTTGCCGGTGATCGATTGTTTGTATTTTTTCTTTCTTTTCTCTCTTCTGATAACTAAAATGCACAATTATTCTCTATTTATTTGTTATTTGTTTGGGCCTGATGAATACACCAGACCCAAGCTACTTAGGTCTGGGTACCACGTCAGACCCAAGGTCCTTGACTTTGACAGCCATGTTGATGTCAGACCCAGGCGCGGCCAGACCTAAGCACGGGTCTGGCATGGTTGCCAAACTAAGACACAGGGGTCTGACATGATTGCCAAAACAAGGTGCGGGTCTAACATGGTTGTCAGACCCAAGCGCGTGTCTGGCATGGCCCCAGACCCAAGGCTCTTAAATATTCTCTCTATTCTTAATATTTATTTTTACATTTAAAAAAAATAATATTGACCCGTTGCGGAGTGCATGTCAATATACTACTGATACTCTAGATTCACAAACACATGTAATTTGTAACAGCCCGGCCCAATTTGCCATATATTATCCACTTTGGGCCTTACCGCCCTCACGGTTTTGTTCCTAGTGACGCGAGCCCACATTTGAGCCTGACGCCCCAAAACACGTATGACAAGATGGCAACCAGCACTCTTAATAAGGCCAGCTACCAAACCCTCACCTGCCTACGTGGGATATTACAATTCACCCCTCTTAAGGAGCCTGACGACCTTGTCGGCATAATCGAACAGCCAGTGAGGTCGGCTCTGATATCAAATGTAACAGCCCGGCCCAACCTGCCATATATTGTTCGCTTTGGGCTTTACCGCCCTCACGGTTTTGTTCCTGGTGACATGAGCCCACATCTGAGCCTGACGCCCCAAAACACGTATGACAAGTTGACAACCATCACTTTTAATAAGGACAACTACGTACCAAACCCTTACCCGCTGATGTGGGATATTACATAATTAATTTAAATTTCTATACCAATAAATAAATAAATAAAAGTTAAGGTACAAAAGTCACAACCGTTTGAAGCTTAATAGATGCAATGCTAGGACATTGTAAATTTAGTAAAATGGTGATATTTGTGGATTTGTTTCAAACTTGGAAGATATAATTTTTTTTGAATGATACAGTAAGATAATGAAATTGCAATGCAAGTACATGCTTGCAAAATTCTGAATCCCGAAGCTTAATAGATGTAATAAATTTTCTTTAGTTCCACAAATGTTGAGATATAAGGTAAGGTCACCTATATATATACACGAACGAGGCCGCTAGACGAAAATAACTAGTGCCTGAGGAAACTGTTTGAGTTTGACGATTAATTCTTTATTTTATTATATTATAGAAATTAACAAGATTAATTTATTATTAATCCAATATTAAATGATAAAATTCAATAAAAAACCGACACTAAATGATGAAACTTGCAACAAAAACAAAACCCAAAAGCTATATATATATATATATATATAAGCGGGATTTTTCTGCTTGACGTTGGTGCTCCCCTTTTCTAATACACCAGGATTTTTTTAGGCATTCCTAAGGCAATTGAAAGACAGAAGAAAGGCATACTTAACCTCCGTGCTTTAGTCTTGTTTCGAGTGGATTGCTATTAGGACAGTTTATACCTTTCCTTCTTCCATATTTTCCATTACCTTTTCCCTCGAAGTAGTATTAACTTGGAGAGTAAAAAGAAAATGAGGGGTGGTTGGGGCCCCGGGATAGCTCTAACCTGTGGATGACAATTAATGGTGGTGGTTTTAGTAAGAACTAGTTTCCTTGTCTGCCTGCGAGCATGAATTCAAGGTGTAATAGAGTGTTTTTTTTTGATAAATTATGTAAAATCATAACATATAAAATTGAATTGATCCAAACTCTATGTGAAAAAAAAATAAAAATTCATTAATCGATGATGTTCAAATTCCATTGATCATAAGAAAATCTAAAATAATGGGTTGATTGTGTGGAATTCATTGACAATGCCAGTAAATCTTGGCCAACTACCAACCTTGAGAAATCTCAATCCGATTGCTTGCCCTGAATGAGCTTCAAGTTAAATGTGTGAGAGTTGCTTGATTTGAAAGATACAAATCCAAATTGAAAGATTGATAAAAATGTGGGTCGGCCAATGAAATAAATGCATAAGGACCAAATAAAAAAGAAGGTTCAAGGGCAAAAAAAAAAAAAAAACATTCAGAAAAATATGAAATAGTAGCTGCAACAATGATTTACATTCACATATTAGTTTTTGTTAATAGTTGGATAATATTAATTATAAGTACTGTATTAATTTTCTTAAATTATACTACGAAACTTTACGAGTTTTTTTTGTTAAAATTTAATATGGTGCAAACCGCGTTCTAAAAAATTCAATTTTTTTTGTTAAAATTTAATATGATCTATATGTTTTGGATCGTTTTGATGTGCTGATGTCAAAAATAATTTTTTTAAAATGAAAAAACATCATTGACATGTATTTCAATAATAAAAATTATTTGAAAAATAACTATTACCACACTGTTAAACATATTCTAAGTAGAACCCGCGTATCTTAGTGGCATCGCCAAAGTCAAACTCATTCCAAAATAGATATTGGTGGCACTTAAGCATAGCTGCTAATTCAAATGCGTTGGGAGTTTTGGGACTGTTAGAATCATATAGAAACTATTTATTTCTCAAAATCTTCATTGCCAAGAAGAATGGAAGTATGAACCTTTTGGTGAACAAAGCTTTATGTAATATAATCGAAACCAACTTGATTCAAAATGCTCACTGAGGATTAACATAATGTAATTAAAAAAATGTGACCTTTCACCTTTTCAACAAACTTTTCCCAACATGATCGCCACACAAACAGACAATTATAATAGTGGCAAAAAGTTGATATGATTAGAAAAAAATGTCAGATTAAGTGGAGATCAAAGCATACTATTGATATACTATTTAGCTGAAACAATTCGAAACTTTTCTCTGTCCAGTGAGCTTATTATTGGGTTTGTTTCTGAAATATGCAGATATAACAAAAATAATATATTTGAAATTTTTTTAGGAGTCATAAGGATACTGTTAGATAAATTTAGGGTTATTTAGAGTTTATATGTAAATTACTTGAAGATCATATATTCTTTTTGATTTTGAATAATTGCTTCAAGGTTGAGTTATCGTAAACCAGAAGCTGTCAAAGTGTTTGGTTTCTAACAATAATCCACACGAACCATTGTACTTTGCTCACCTTTTTCACAATCCACATGAAATAAAAGGCATAAATTTCTATTTATAGAGAAATCTAAAAATTGTATAAATTATAAAATATCAATTTGCTGCTTAAATAATATTATATATATTGTTTTAGACTAATTTTAGAAATTTATTCAATCAAATCCCTACTTGATTTTTCTAGATCTAGAATTGTAATTCCCTATATTACACTCCAGTCCTCAATTTCTAAAACTTATTTATAATTAAATCACACTTGATTAATCATTTCATTTTAATTTCTGACCAATGATTCTAATGTGTGTGACCCATTAGGTTCTCTAATAAATTAGTCTAAATATAAATCACAATTCTAAATGAAATAGGATTAAATAAATAAATTTATTATCAATTCAGTAATTGATTGATTTATATTCAAAAACCAAGTATAATGTTTAGTAACCTGTCATGATCTCCTAAATATTAAAAAAGTCATAAGTGATTTGACTTAACCTTTCAATGACCAATTTCTTAGTATAATTATTATCTCTTCATCAACAATGTTTCAATTTATACATTATAACATGGAGTGTGTATACTATGTCAAATCATGTTTATTTTTAACACCACAGTCATTGATTTTTTGAATAAAAACTTTATACAAATCTTATTCCACCTTACACAAGGATTTACAATAAATACTATTTAAAAACAGATGAAATATTTTCTCTAATTTATCTAGGGTGATGAAATCTTTCTTGATTCATTGATTCTTTGAATAAGATTTGAAACTCTATACAAATCTTTTTCTACATTGCGCAAGGATTTACATTCAATTTTATTTAATAACAAATGAAATATTTTCTCTAATTCATCAAGGGTGATGAATCCTCTCTTGATTACTTAAATATCTTCATGTAGTTCATGTTATACCCAATATCTACCCATTTGTTACCATTCATTAAGATAATATGTAGTAAGATCAAAACATAACACTCCTTATATAAGATAACTTAGTGATCTCAAGTCTAAGAATCATATGACATTCTCATGCAAGTCAATTCAATGAACATGTCATCTGACAAGTACCTACATATTAGTTTAGGTATCATTCACACCTCAGCTTATAAGAACAATTGCTTCTTTTCATAGAGAAAATAATATAATATATACCAGTTTCAACAACTCTAATTAATATTCAGTCTTAATAGAGTATTGATTAGAAATATTTTAGGAACAAAATAATAAATGACCTCTCTCTATACTGAATCTGAGAAAGAGTACTCAAAAAATAGATGATCATAGGTCTTCATATGTGAACCACATAAGATACATACCACAAATGTGATGATCTAAAAAGTCCGTAGTATGTTCATAGTGCGTAGACGACCCAAAGAGACAAGCTATAAGATGAAGGAGTGTCGTGAGATATGTCTTTGAAACCAGAGAAGATGGTGCATAGTACTTTTAGGCCTGATATCTTGAAGTGCCTCTCAAGCTGAATCAAAAGTGTACCTCCTTGTAGAATGACCTGTCCAAACATAGTGTTCTAGAAAGCTAACTCGAGTATGGAATCTAATGCGGTCCTATATCTACTAAAAGTCCTGACTACCCGAAGAAAAGTATCAACCACCATCCTCAATAATGTCTGCAACCTTTGCATTCCAAGACAATTCAGAAATAATGATTTGATGCAATAGAAATCTCATAATTATAATAATTTTATAATTTTTTTTTGTAAAATATCTTTGTCCCAAGAATTCTTTATCTTTACTCTAGATTCGTTAATCAAATATTTGATTCATTAATTAAATATATAATGAATATTAAAATAAATAAATTTTTATTAATAAATTAAATATATTTATATGAACAAAAATTAATGTTACAGGAAACTAATTGAATATATATCATATACAGCAATACTTATCCCATTAATAGAGAATGTGGTTTCGGTTTAAAGATCAACACAAATAATTCAACTCTATAAATGGACTCAATGGCAAGCTCAACTAGTCTGTGCTTCTGGTCAACTTTAAGTTCATAACATGAAGTACAATATTCAGTGGCTATAGTGATGAATGAGTGCGTATCTTTTTATTGGTGGTTAGAGCACTCTGGCTTTATACATCATGATTAACCTCTCTATAAGTTATAAAACGACGCAGGGATTCGCCATCCAATTATTTAAATATTCTTAGAGCTAATTAAAGCTAGCACATTATCAATTGCAACATTTTTGGGCACATATCATAGCAGGTTTGTAATTGAAGCAAAAAATAGAGGGGTCTAATGATGGGAAACTCCTTTTTCCAATGAACCATGTGTTTTTCGTTTGCGTTTTAATCTATTCTTTTTGCTTGTATTCGCACCTCCGTAATTTCAATCAAATCGTAGAATGCAATGTTGTCATTGCTTAGCACAAGTGACAGAGATAGACATAGATGCAATGCAGGTGCAGAATATAGGCCCAGTTTCTAGTAGTCAGCTTATGTTTTGATGCGTGTCAGAATCCACTATTTCCCATCATAGTCCTTTCATTCTCAGATCACAGCCATTCTAGGCTATGCCTGAAGTTTTGCACAATCAACAGTATCTTGGAATTTCTTGGGGGGCGTATAGATTCAACAACAGCGGCCTAAGAAAATAATTAGCCGTGATCCTGGGAACATATTCGAAGATCTTCCAGGAAAAAGAACGAAGCACATGTAGCACATGCCATGTTATAAATTTAATGCATGCCTCTCTAGTGTTTAAAGTTTGGAAGAATAAAGTTTAGGCATTGGTCACTGTAAATGGCGCTTTCACACAAACATCTGGGTACTTCAGGCATAGCCTAGAATATTTACGTAAATTAGGTAGAGAAAAAATATGTGTGGAACCATGATCAAAATATTGTCAAACTTTAAATCACTCGATTTGGAAGCCTAAGATAAACTATTTACTTTATTACTATGATTTGTTTGATTCAACTGATTGAAGAAAGTCAAAACCAACATGCAAAATAGCTGATGCTTAGAAATATACGAGCATAGGAAAACTTTTGGAGCTATCAGAACATGGGTGTACAATGGTGTGTTTCACCATATATTCAAAGAGATAGATGTATAGAAACTACGAAAACAATTAGGGAGTACATAGAAAGGAAAATTGCACGGAATAAAGCTTAATTATGTGAGAAGGAAGGTTATGAATTTGTATCAATGAGATGAAAGGTCTGTAGCTGAACACTTTAGTGACTTCTAGTATTTAGTGTTTGATTAATCAACTAATAACCATGAAAATAATGTTAGATGATGAGTTGCAGGCACAAATGCTTTTGAAGACTGTGCTAGATAGTTGAGAGACGTCTTTCGTTATAATACCAGGTAATTATGCTCCAAATACTGTTTTGTCACTATCTTTTTTCTTCATTGGAGATAACTCATTCAATGAAAAAAAAAAGATGAAGTGAAGTAGTAGCAGATGATGCAAAGGCTCTTGTCATAGAAAATAGGTGGAAGAGTAGGAAAAAATAATTCAATGAACACTAAAGATCTAGAGGCATACTATAGTTTAGTGGAAGTTTCAAATTTTATCACTGCGAGAGAGGTCACATCAGGAAAAATGGCAAGACATGGAAAAAGGAATAGGAAGAACTAAAGAATTAGGAAAAAGACAGTGAGTGTAAGGTGTTGTAAACCAATAATTATCAACCACAGCAACTGCATGTGGCGTTGGAGTATTATATATAGAAAAGTTTTACAACAGAGAAGAAAAAAAATAAGGAAATAGCTATTACAGGCTATACAAGGAATTATATACTATAATTATAATTAATCAATTCCTAAACAGACGCTGCATAATTAACTGTAAAGCAATAAACTGTAATGGTATAATTTTCTCCTTAATGCTTGGATGGATTCTCTCCTGGATTGTTTGTAGGAGATGAGTTTGTGTTGGCGCCAATACTCCCTCTCAAGTCAAGCGTGGTTGGTAACACGTGAAGCTTGGACCTAAAGAGCATAAACAGAGATTTTGATGGACTTTTAGTGAAGATATCTGCAATTTGTAAGTTGGATGGCACATGTTGAATCTTCAAGACACCATTGCATACTAACTTGCGGACAAAGTGAATATCAATGTTAATATGCCGAGATCGTTTTTGAGCTATAGGATTGCGAGTCATAAAAATTGCACTGGCATTGTCCTAAAATAGAGTTGGCCTGTCTGATGGCTGAAGGTGTAAGTCTTGAAGAATGTTTAATAACCATTTGACCTCAGCTGCAGTGAGGGCTAAAGCTCTGTATTCAGATATTTCTGCAGAAGAGCGAGAGACAGTAGATTGCTTTTTAGAGGTCAAGGAAACTAGATTTATCACCTAAGAAGATGGCATATCCAGATGTTGATTGACTTGTATCTAGATAGCCAGCCCAGTCGGCATCTGAGAAAGTTGAGATGTTGAAGGTGGTGGATGGAGTAATTTTGAGACCAAAGTGCAGAGTTCCTTTAATATATCGGAGGATCCTTTTAACAGCCTGTAAATGATGTTTGCTTGGGGCACGCATGAATTGACTTACGGAGTTCACTGCATGTGTAATATCTGACCTGGTAATGGTTAGATATTGAAGTGCACCAACTAAGGATTGATAAGTAGTGGGGGAATGAAACGGATTGCCATCAGTAGTTAAATGTTAGGAAACAATTATGGGAGTGCCAACCGGTTTGGAATCAAGGAGGTCAGCTCGAAGTAGAAGATCTCTAGTGTACTTTAGCTGACTCAAAAATATGCCAGTGGCAGAATGAGTGACTTCTAAACCCAAGAAATAATTCAAAGTGCCAAGATCCTTCATGGAGAACTCATGACAGAGCTTGCGAATGAAAGTATCAACGAGGGATATATTGTTGCCGGTGATGATAATATCATCAACGTATAATAACAAGTAAATAATCTTGTGAGCTGATGAATAGACAAATAAGCTGGAATCAGCTTGACTGTTATTAAAGCCAACAGTGAGTAAGAAATGGCTAAACCGATGGAACCATGCTCTTGGTGCTTGCTTCAAGCCATAGATTGCCTTTTTAAGACGACAAACATGATTTGGATGAGAGGAATCAGCATAGCCCAGTGGTTGTTCCATATAAACCTGTTCTTGTAAAAGACCATGCAAGAAAGCATTTTTCACGTCAAGCTGACGCATGTTCCAGCCACGAGATATTGCAATGGAGAGAACAATACGAACTATTGATGCTCGAACAACTGGACTAAAAGTGTCATTAAAATCAAGACCATAGAGTTGAGTATAGCCTTTTACAACAAGGCGTGCTTTGAGCCTGTCAATGGAACCATCCAAATGATATTTGGTGCGGAAAACCTATTTGGATCCAACCACATTAGTAGCAGGTGGTCGTGGAACTAGTTGGTTCAATCAAAAACCTTTGTAGGAAGTGTGGTAACCAAGAAAAATGCAAGGAAGACTTCTTGGTTCAAACTTATGCTTGGTATAATCTAGCAAGTTTAGAAAACATAAGCATCCAAAAATTCAAAATGTAGTATAGAGAGGAGACTTACCATACAGAATTTCAAAAGGAGATATCCCAGTCAAGACTGGTGTTGGCAAGCGGTTAATGGTGAAGACTGCAGTACTGAAGGCTTCCACCCAGAAGTGAAGAGGAACAGTGGAATGAAACAACATTGTAAGACCTGTTTCGGTGATATGCCTGTGTTTTCTTTTTACTCTACCATTCTGAGATAGTGTATAGGGACAGGAGAATTGATGATGAATTCCACATTTAGTGAAATGAGACTGCAGATTCTTACTGATGAATTTCCCTCCCCCATCACTTTGGAAAATCTTTATTTTTGTAGAGAACTGATTCTCAACCAAAGATTGGAAGTTAAGGAATGTCTGGTAAAAATCAGTTTTGTGTTTTAATGGATAAAACCAAGAAAAACGTGAGTGATCATCGATGAAGATAACGTGATATCGATATCCTGAGATGGAAGTTATGGGTGCTGGACCCCATAGATCACAATGTATAAGACCAAGGATTTTGTTGGAGCGATTGTCAGTTATTGGAAATGGCAATTTATGGCTTTTAGCCTTTTGACAATTAATACACAGAGATGGATTCGGCAATATATAAGAGAGGGACAGGGAACCTTGTTTATTAAGAATAGAAATTATTATAGAGGAGACATGTCCTAAATTTGCATGCCAAATTGCAAAGGAATTACAAAGACTGGATTTGGTAATGACAGTAGAGAAGATTTGGTGTCCACGCTTCAGTACATAAAGACCATCAACATGCTTACCGCTTGCCACCACCTTTTGAGTTTGAAGATTCTATATGATGAAATCATTGTCAGTAAAAGAGACAGATAAAGGATAGTCATGGGTGAGTTTACTGACAGAGAGCAGATTTTTAGTTAAAGATGGGATAACAAGAACATCATTTAATTGAAGATGAGGAGTGGGGGAGCAAGAACCGGTATATGTTATTGGTAGAGAGGATCCATTACCAATAATAACCTTGTCCTTAATAGTGTAAGGTTCCACCTATCAAGTTGGGATGCATCAGTTGTTATGTGTGCTGATGCACCCGTATCTGTGTACCAATCTGCAGGTTCATTGCTAATGGTGCAGTGGGCAAGAGCTTCAGCAAGATTAGCATCTGGTTTGATGTATCTGCGACTGCAATCCGTGGCATAATGTCCTTCCTCATGATAGATTTGGCATCTAGGAGGTCATTTATACTGCTGCTTGTTACAGTTTCCTCCCTTTGATGGCCCTCCTTTATATTTGTGTTGATAATTATTAGAGTTACCATATCGGTTTGAAGATGCAGGAGAGAAAATTGCTACATATGCAGGGACCTTTGTATTATGATCAATAGACTTGGAAAAAAGATCAAAGTTCTCTGCTTTAGGAATAATATCCTTGAAACTAGGAATAGGGGTTAAAGAGAGTTAAGTGATGGAGAAAGTTGAAAATTCATGGTCTAAACCACGCAGATACCAGTGCACCTTGTCAGTATCTTCAACTGGACGTCCCATTGCTAATAATTGATCACAATGAGCCTTAAATATTCAAGAGTATTCAGAAATATTACGAGAGCCACGCTTCATGAGATGAAGTTCATCTTTTATTTGATGTTCACGGACCTTAGATTTTTGGCTGAAAGTGGTTTCAAGAGAGTTCCAGACATCTCTTGATGTTGTAAAGCCAATAGTAATAGAAAGAGCTTCCTCTGTGAGAGAAGAAAGCAGAAGGCTCATGACAAGCTGATCAAATTACTTCCAAATATTATGAGTTGCAGGATCAGTGGCAGCAGAAGGCGTTGGTGTTGAGCCATCAACATAGCTATATAATTTTTGACACTGCAGTAAAGGAACCACTTGACTGTGCCAAAGAAGAAAGTTGGTGGAGGATAGTTTGATAGTAATCATGTGGACCATGGTGTTGAATGAGAGAGTAGAAGAAGAATTTTCTGAGGCCATAGGATCAGACAGAGGTTAATCTTATGGCTCTGATACCATGTAAGGTTTTGTAAACTAATAATTATCAACCACAACAACTGCATATGGCGTTGGAGTATTATATATAGGAAAGTTTTACAACAGAGAAGAAGAGAATAATAAATAGCTGTTACAGGCTATACAAGGAATTATACACTATAATTAGAATTAATCAATTCCTAAACAGACATTGCACAATTAACTGTAAAGCAATCAACTATAATGGCATAATTTTCTCCTTAATGCTTGGATGGATTATCTCTTGGATTGTCTGCAGGAGATGAGTTTGTGTTAGCGCCAATAGTGAGAACACCATTGTAGTCTTAACTTGAGATTGAGATGTGGCGGTGCTTTCATTTGGAAAGCAAATTGTAATGTTGTATATCTTTATATTGAATGGGTTATTGACTCATTAACTACATTTAATATACTACTTTCATATTTGCATACAAGCTTTGATGAACAAATGATCCTGATTTTAAATCCTATCATTACCAGAAAATTATCAAATATAAATAGAAATATCAATAGAAAAAATATCATTGATAAATTACAGTAACAATTACCGATAGAAAATAATTTTTTGTTTTCATTAGTATTGGTGAATCCCGAGGAAATTATAGTTGAGAATTAAGAAATAAAAAAAATAAAAATATGTTGTGTTAGTATTACAGATGGAATTCCAATAAAATATAAATATCGTTAATATTCATCGGTGAATCTGTCTGTAATATTTAAGTTATAACCCAACGAACGACCCTCCCTTTCCCTCTACCCCATTTCTTCCTTTTCTTCCTTTCCTTCCTTTCTTTCTGCAGAAAATAGCACCTTTCCCCCCTTCATTTGTCACAAATCAAGCTCCCATCATCACAAATTCAGCTACCCTAACACTCAGTTTGTTAGCATCCATGTTTTGATTTTTTTTTGAAGATTCATCACATCAAGTAAGAAAAACTACTCATTTTTATTGTAACTTTTTTTTTATTTATGTTAATGTTTTGGAATTTTTTATGCAATATATGTAGTTTGTTTGTGTGTTTACTTATTTTATAGCTTTGTTTTTATAGAGATTTGTTATACGAATGTATGATTTGTACTTGTTAGAGTTTATTTGAGATTTTAAAAAATTATATTTATTTGTCATTTGATGAAATTAAGTTTGATTTTGTAACTTAAGTTTTTTATAATAAAATAAATAATGTGTTAATAGGTATGTATCATATTTTATCAATTTTATTGTTAAGTTGAAAATTTAGGTAAATTTGAAGGAATTTGAATTTTTTTGAGAAAATTGATAATCATTAAAGGACACTATTAAAATAGATTAAATAATTTTGAATTTAACTTAATTAATTGAGTACCGATAATTTGTTTAGTTAACTTTATTAATTAAAACATGTTGTCATCAATATACTATACAAGTTTCATTAAAGAATTATCGTTCTTAGATGTATCAAGTTTCACCTAAAGGGTTGCATATGATAGATTATTGTAATGAGGTTGAGAGTTTTATTAATTACACACTATTTAATCCAAAAAATATTAGTGGAGGTGATATTAGTTGTCTATGTAAAAGGTGTAAAAATAAAAAGTTTCTCAATCTAGATGTTGTTATAATGCATCTTCTACAAAAAGGTTCATGAAAAAATATTTGTGTTGGTTTGCACATGGAGAACCATATGTTCCTTATAAGACCATAGTCGAAATAATGGTTGAGTCAACTTTTAGTTATAGTAACGTGCATAAAGTTTTAGATGATAATAGTAAATATTATAGAGAGTATGGTTATGGATGCAAAAGAATGAATCAAGGTTATGCAAGTGAATGTTCAATCATAGATAAAGAACCAAATGCAAATGCAGCCAGGTTTTTTGAACTTATAAAAGATTTCGACGAACCATTATGAGATTGGTGCATAAATCATAGTATATTATCGGTCGTTGCATATTGTACTAGTTTGAAAATGCCTATTTGACCAAGTGCAAAACCTATATCCATGCTCCGTATAAACCCAGAATCGGAAGGGGAAAGACTCTTGTCGCTCATAGAAAACTGAGATACTTCTCAATCACTCCTAGACTGCAAAGGTTATTCATGTCTCCAAAGATTACCGAACACATAATATGGCATCATTCATATGATACAATGGATGAAGTTATGATGCACCATTTCGATGGTGCATGGAAGCATTTTAAGAGGGTGTATTCTCAGTTTTCAATAGAACCATAAAATGTATGTGTTGGGGTTATGTATAAAAGGATTCAATCCATTCGGGTAATTTGCTACACCATATTCTTGTTGGTTGGTGATCCTTACAGCTTACAACTTGCCATCAGGGATGTGAATGAGATTGAAGTTCATGTTCTTATATACGGTCATACTTGATTCTAATAGTCTGGGTGGGAATATAGATATTTATCTTCAATCATTGATTGATAAGTTGAATTAGTATTGGTGATTTAGGACTTTGACACATGATGTCATGAGGAAACAAAGTTTTCTGATGATGACAACTTTAATGTGGACTATCAATGATTCCTATGTATGAGATGGTTTCTGATTAGAGCATACATGGAAAATTAGCATGTTTATACTCCATGAAAAATAACAAGGCTTTCACCTTAATAAATGGTGGTAGAACAAATTTTTTTTTATATATTTCCATCGAAAGTTCTTGCCAATCGATCACAAGTATAGAAAAAACTACTTTATAGGTAGAGTTGAAAGGGACATTGCACTACCGATATCACTAGGTGAAGAATTGTATAACATGGTCTCGTAGTACAAGGGCATTGTGTTTAGTTTTCAATCCAATAAGCAAAAGTTTCATGATCTTTGTATGACCCGTAATTGGAGAAGAAGAAAATTTGATTAAAAACATTTGAACTAATTTTAAATGTAAAACATCAATATGTAATGAAATTGACTTCAATGTAATTTTTCTGGTTGTTCCTTTACAATGAACTATTGTTAACATTGATGGAATGTTTATTGTTGTGACTTTATTATTATGTTATTAAACATAAGTGATGTTATTGTGATGTAATTTTATAATATTTGTAGGTTGCATAGATATGGAATACAAAAATACTAGGAAAAAAATTTTATTTTATATGGATGAAATTACTGATAGAATATAAAATACCAACATAATTCTTGATGAACTAAGTGCCTCAGAAAGTTCTAGAGAGTTAGAAACATATTACAGGACTTTAACACTGATAATTACAAACGGAATTACAGATAGACTAAGACAGACTAAGCCCCTCATAAAGTTTTAGAGAGGTGGAAACAAATTACAGGACTTTGCCACTGACAATTACAAATTGAATTACCGACTGAATAAGTTCCTTAGAAAGTTCCAGAGAGTTGAAAAATAATTACAAGACTTTACCATTAACAATTACAGATGGAATTAGTGACAAACTAAGTCCTTTAGAAATTTCCAGAGAGTTGAAAAAAATTATAGGACTTTGCCACTAACAATTATGGATAAAATTACTGACAAAATAAAATTTTATCGGAGAATTTTAGGTTTTTTTGGGAAAATTTCAAGTTTAATTGAAAATTGAAGTTTTAATTTCCAATATAATTACCAATGAACATTAAAAATAAATATTTATTTTTTAATCAGTAATTCTATTAGTAAAAAGCTCCATTAAAAGCTAGAATCTCTAATTTCATAAGAACAACGTCTTCCTCCTCTCTTTTCTCTTTGTCAATCTCTTCTCTATTTTCTAATTTCTTCTTTATATTTTCTCTCTCCTTCTCTTTCTCTCAATTTTTTCATTCTCAACACCTCAACACCAAACAAGTGAGAAGTCTGCATGCCTCCATGCTAGGTAAATATCCCGCCACTTTTGCATTTTCAAAGCTACTTTTACTCTAAATTTTTAGAAAAATAAAGAATCCGAAAATTAACTCACACAATTGAGTATCAATTTGATGTTGAGATATTTTTCTAATACAACGATAACCATATAAATTGAAAATTAAAATTAACCATCAACATTAAATATCAATAAACACATAATGTAAGAACTAAATTAGAAAGAAAAAAAACCAATAACCAAAGAAAAAAAACTAAAATGCAATAGAAAAAATACAAAACATCATGGATCACTATATAAAAAAAAAAAAACTTAGTTGTACCTTCATTTGTTTTCTTGTATCAAAATAACAAATAAATTAAAAGCGAACTGCACTTATTTATTATAGCTCAGCACTCAGATTCATTGTAGATTGCCATAATGAATTTGTAGTTTGCCTCTCAATCCAAAAAGCCAGTAAAGTCTTTTTATTTTTTTATGAGCAGTGTAAAGATATAAATGTCATTGTAGATAAGAAAAACTCGGCTTGGTCTTGTTAGAGAATAATATAAATCATATCTTGGGATCTCACCTAATAGCTTAAGCTATTGGATTGAGATGATTCTTTGACATGGTATCAGAGCCTTGATGACCAAGCGATTATGAGTTTGAATCTCACCATTCCTATTTATTTGATAAAAATTAAGAACAAGATAAAGTGGGTCTATGTAAGTTTCAAGCCCAAAGGGCTTTCACTTGAGAGGGTGTATTAGAGAATAATATAAATCATATCCTGAGACCTCACCTAATAGCTTAAGCTATTGGATTGAGATGGTTCTTTGACAGGTCTATAGGAGCAGCTTTGGATTTTCAATTTTTCTCATATAATGTAAGGAAAGCAACTTCTCACCTTCCCAAACTAAACTTCTTCAACTTTCTCCTTAAGGATAACAGCTTTGGATCGCTTCTATCTTTTTGCTGTCAAATATGTAACAAGCGCCTGTGTCTTAAAATAAGCCCATGATTGCTCTAAAAGTATCATGGAGCCATAATTCTTTTGTTTGCCCACTCAGGCAGGATCATGTTTGACCTGAAAATAGAATGTTTTCAAGAATGAAGGTATATAATGTGGATGCCAATTGCCCGAAGGCGGCCCTTCAGCCACTATAATTTGGCTTATGGTGCCGGCAACTGTTGCCAGCGCAATATGAAGCACGTATGTCCTTTCATTTCTTTTAGGCAGGTCCAAAAGAACACTTAACAACAGCAGCATCAAGCTACAATTTTCCTGTTAAATAAACAAAATCAGAATACTCACACACATGCATTTAATTTCCAGTGCTCAATTTCCTTCCAATAAGCATATCCATAAATAATTCACACATGTTCTGCATCCACTTATCCTACACATTCCCATCCCTAGAAGGTAACAGCACTGCATAGTGTAAACCACAATAACTTTCCCTGTCATTACTATTAAACCATAATGATCGCATGAGTAAGGTGTCCACTGTAATCTTTAATCATTGAATACGTGATGAATTCGAGATAATGACCCCATATGTTTAGTCAAAAGAAAATAAAATAAAATAAACGAAAGAAAGACCTGGTAAGTTGAGTTCCTAAATGGTCAAATTAAAATGGATCCTTCATGGCTTGAATCATATGAAGCCTGCATCAGTTCCATGATCAGCATTGAAAATGAATGAAAACAGAAAACCAAAAACAACTATGAAAGTTCTTGTTGGCTCAACACATAGAGAATCATGCCTGAGCTAAATCTATGAGAACATCCAAATTTATCAGCGAGAAAGGACAAAGCATACATACGATCACCCTCTGTATGAAAAATCAAAACAATCTTGTTTAGGCACCGAAGAACAAATGTCAGTGTGACGACCACAAATCCTCAATATGAAGTCAGATTTTAAAGATAAATGATGACGGCAATTTTGCCGATAGAAAAAGGAATCCACTAGCGTGAACATTAGTGGGTTGGAGAAGATGAGTGCAACAGCCCACTAAATCACTCGTGCTTTTGAAAAAAACAAAAGGTGGAGGTAGCAGAACTGATATGTGTTGACTCATTACGAACAAAAGTGCAATGAGGATATTACCATGAGATTTTGGATTACATCAGAGGAAAAAAAAAACTGAGTGAACATGTATCGAATGAGATTTATACTTTGATAAAGACAAAAAACTAACACCCTCTTAAAGAGGAGGAGGAGATAAGGAGTCTTTTGGGCGGAGAAATAGCCTGTATCTTGTTTGGGGGGAAGTTCTCAAGGACGAATAGATGTATTCTCATCCTACATTCCACAATAAGACTTTCTATGATTTTATCATGCAAAATATTAAAGCAGGAGGATACAACTCCTGTACTTCTAACAAAGAATACCCATTCCTTCAAATTCAGGAACCATCATCATCATTAAACAAAAACCAAAAGAGGCAGAGAAAACAATGTAGCAAATTCTATTGGAGCTCCGCACAAGAATCCTACTGGTAATTTTCTTTTTCAATCTCATTCTTTTCATGATTGGTTAATTCATAATCCAACTTAATGGTTTACTTTCATTCGCTTTGGATGAGATTCTGACGGTACTGAAACAAATCCAAAACTTGGTTGATGCTTGGTTTAGAAAAAAAAAACAAATTTGATTTTATTGATTTAAAATAATTAAAACTTTGGGGACTAAAACAAAACTTTCTAAATCAAGTATTAATTTGAATGAAAAATGAAAAAATTTGGGAAAAGTGGTTACTGTGCGCAACATATGAGGGAGAGGTCGTCGTCTTTGGGAGATATGTGCGGTGACCTACAACGTCCATTTTAGCCCTTTTTTAGTGTCAAGTGAATTGGCCTTTTTTTTTTTTTCCCTTCTCACCTCAATTTCAATTGACTCTATCCAAAAACAAAAATGTGCTCCCAATTTTTTTTTTATCAAATTTAGTCTATTTTTTTAATTTATTTTTACTAACCTTTTTTTTTCTTCAATCTCATCCTTTAATATTTTTTTTTAATTGAGTTTCATGATTTTTTTCAATTTTTTTTATAAGGTTTGTGGGTTTGTTGAATTGACATGAGTTTACTTGAGTGTTTATTTGTCGTTTTCTTTAAATATAATTTTTTATTGATTCATCTTCAATATTGAGTTGGTTGAAAATTTTATTGTGTAATTTATTTTTCATCTAAGAGATAATCTTGGTCTTATGAGACGAGTCGCAGGTTTGCAAAGTTCAGTTAGGTTGACTTGGGTCTGTTTTTTTTTTAAACGTATTTTCTTTTAATTTCATCATCTAATATTGGTTTGGTTAAGAACTGAGTTTCATATTTTTTTTTTAATTTTTTTCTATGAGATTATCTCAATCTCATTACCTATATCGCGGGTTCAACAAAATGATCCAGGTTTACTTATTTTTTTTAGATTATATATTTTTTAATTTCATCATCTAACATTGAGTTACTTGGGAATTCAGTTTAGTAAAAAAAAATTAATTTTCTTTCCATGGGATTATCTCGTTTTCATGATCTATGTTGTAGGTTTGACGGTATAACTCAGGTTGATTCAATATTATTGTTTTTTAAATCTTTAAATTAATTTTTGTTCTTTTTATTCTCAAACATTGGGCTGGTTGTGAATTGAAATTTGTAAATATTTTTCAACTTGTTTTCTATGGGGTAATTCTATTTTCATGACCTATTATGCAAGTTCAGCCGACTTACTCGGGTTGACTCAAGTCACTTTTTTTATCCTTTTTTCTAATTTGATTTTTTTTTCCATTTTGATGTGCAACAATTTTTGTTTAGGGATTAGACTTCATATTTTTTTTTCAATTTACTTTCTATAGTTTATTTCCCTCTCATGACTTGGGTTTTGGATTTTGTAGCTTAAATAGGGTTGGCCTAGGTCAATCTATTATGTCATTATCTCAATATTTATAATAGAAGATATCATCCAATATGTCACTATCTTTGTATTTAAAATAGGTGCGTCTAGAATGCATTAGATTTTAATTTCATAATTAAATTACATTTTTTCTAGTATGAAACACATTAGCAATATATTAACCTTTTTATGTTTTTTTTTAATCTGACCTGTATTATAGCGTGGGCCACGGATCTAGTACAATATACCAAAAAAGAAACACATTTTCACTTTAGCAATCAATTGTAGAAATGGAAAATCTATAATTTTTTCCAATTTCTTCCCTGTAGCAATGTCAAATTTGTAATTTTTTGCAACTTTGTTTTTTGCATAAATAATTTTATTCTTTACAATTTGTCTATTTATCATTTTATATCACTATTCTTTTTGTTATTATCTTCATACATTATTCTATAAATTCTTTTTATTTTTTTGCATACAAATTTGTTTATACTTGACCTATTTATCACCATTATTTTTGTTTTGTTTTTTTTATCTTTATTCATTCATTGTTTTGAATTTTTTTTTATATTTGACCTATTTATCACTTTACATTTGACCTATTTATTATTATTTTTTGTTCTTATCCTCATTCATTCATTATTGAAATAACATTATGGAGATTTTTTTAAAAAAAATATCTTTCTTTATTACCTTCTAAAAGAAACCACTCAGCCTAAACTCAAATATATTATTTCTCTATATGAGCATGTTTTATTTTCACTTATTATAAATCTTTATCATCATCAAAGAAACTAAAAGAAAATAGTGTTTCACTTTATTGATTCATTCACTGTAGAAATTAACTTTTGAAATTAGTTGATGTTAAGGTTTTGTGTGATTTTTACCTTTATACCTTGAAAATAACATTGTTGGAATTTTACAAATTTTGGGGTTTCTAAATCCTCTTAAGAAGCATCTTTATTTAATGTAAAGATGTCAATGTTGAGATTTTTAATTTTTTTTAGACACCTAATCTTTTTCTAGCACCCCCTTGGCAACCTCTAGTAAAAGTTCAAAGAAATCAATTCTCTCATTATATGTTTTATAATTGACTCTCTTATCTACCTAATGTTTTCTTGACTACCCTCTTAAGCAATTTTTTTTTATCTTTCAAGGTGCCTATAAAATTTTGGATCAAACCATTAACATTATGTAAAGATGCCAATGTTGAGATTTTTAATTTTTTTAGACACCTAATCTTTTTCTAGCACCCCCTTGACAACCTCTAGAAAAAGTTCAAAGAAATCAATTCTCTCATTATATCTTTTATATGAGGATGTTTTATTTTCACTTATTATAAATCTTTATCATCATCAAAGAAACTAAAAGAAAATAGTGTTTCACTTTATTGATTCATTCACTGTAGAAATTAACTTTTGAAATTAGTTGATGTTAAGGTTTTGTGTGATTTTTACCTTTATACCTTGAAAATAACATTGTTGGAATTTTACAAAATTTTGGGGTTTCTAAATCCTCTTAAGAAGCATTTTTATTTAATGTAAAGATGCCAATGTTGAGATTTTTAATTTTTTTTAGACACCTAATCTTTTTCTAGCACCCCCTTGGCAACCTCTAGAAAAAGTTCAAAGAAATCAATTCTCTCATTATATCTTTTATAATTGACTCTCTTATCTACCTAATGTTTTCTTGACAACCCTCTTAACAATTTTTTTTTATCTTTCAAGGTGCCTATAAAATTTTGGATCAAACCATTAACATTATGGAGGCGATTAGTGAGAACCAAGCTAGATTAAAAAAGGCCTTCCTTCATACTTAGCTAGATCAAATAGAAAATTCTAGAAAGAGAAAGAATTCCTTTGATCTTTCTCTCCTTTAGTTGCTGAATTGTAAAACCCCGGTTAAAATATTACGGTGTTAGTGAAATGCTAAAACTTTAACATGATGATTAAAAAGAAATCAATAATAAAAATAATAAAGTATGTAAATTGAATTACTAGAGATGAAGATTTATGAATTTAAATCTTGAGTTATGATGAGTTTTAAAAGTAAGCTGAGACAAGATACCCGGTAAAACAAAAAAATAGCTAGATTAAAGAACAAGAGCATGACCATAAATATGAGTTATAAGGGAAATATAAAAAGAAAACTTGTCTTTCTAAAGAAGCCAAGTGGCTAGCCATGTTGTAGAAAAAGAAAGAGAGGGAAATTAAAGTAAATCCATGTAAACTTCTTGTTAGAAACACCAAAGAGAGATAATTTAAATGATGAAAGAGAGATTAGGAACAAATTTAAGCAAGAAATTGAAGATTATCAAGGGTTATTCTGATAAATAAGGGGTTTTGAAAAATAAAAAGAAAAGGAAAAGAAGTAAAATTTGTTCTTTCTTATTTTTGTTTCTTTAATTTATTGTGCTAAAGAAGTAAGGAACTTTGACTTGAACTAAGTTTGAATTAATTAATGAAAATTCAAGTGTTTTGCCTATGTAAATGTATATAGATTTGTGTCTCAATAAAAGAATGACTAAATGGATATTTTTATGATAGTATAAGGTTATCAAACATGTATTAGATGCGAGCAAAATTGCTTGAGAGACTATTTAGCTTTCCTTGGACGATGTTATGTCTATAGACATAAAAGACACCATTGAAGGGAGTGTTTGTATTTGCATTCTCCATGTTACCATTGTGGGAGACTGGGCACCGATGAAAAGAGTGCCTTCATAGGAGTACTACGCGGAGTTAAGGATAAAGTTTTTCAAAACAAGTAGATCAACTTATTCTGAGGTTAATGCAAACACAGGAAGACACATGGGATAAAGAGAGAAGACTCAAGGGAGAGTTTTTCATGTGATCCACGAGGAGGTCGGAGCTACTTCCGATGTAGTGACAGGTACACTACTACTAAAATCACATTCTGTATATGTTTTAATTGACCCTGGTTCCAATTATTTATTTATATCTAGAGGGATTTCCACTCGAAAGAGAAGTGGAGGCCTCTATAGGCATAATACCTGAAACCTTTTCCATATCTCAATCGCCTTATCAAATAGTGTCTATAGAGTTAGCAAAATTAAAGATTTAACTACAAGAATTGTTAGACAAAGGGCTTATCTAACAAAGTAACTCACAATAATATTGTTTGTAAAAAAGAAAGATGGAACTTTTTAACTTTATATTGATTACAAACAATTGATTAAAGTGAAAATAAAGAACAAATACTTGCTTCCACAAATAGATGAATTATTCAAACAACTAAACAAAGTGCGAGTGTTTTTGAAGATATATTTAAGAACAAGATATTATTAGTTGAAAATTAAAGATTTTGATGTTCCAAAGACTGCTATTAGGATACGATATGGGCTTTATAAGTTCTTGATGATGCCATTTGAGTTGATAAATGCTCTAGTACTATTTATGAATATGATGAATGGAGTCTTCCGATGATATTTGGATAAATTTATGGTAGTATTTATAGATGGTATTTTGATATATTCAAACTAATATTTAGATCATGAACAACATTTGAGATGTGTGTTATAGACATTAAGAGATCATTAGTTATACACCAAATTGAGTAAATATGAGTTCTGGCTAAACCAAGTGGTATTCTTAGGGCATATCATATTAGGAAATGTATTTATATATATATTGGATATTTGTAGTTTTCTTGGACTTGCTGGATACTATAACATGTTTATCGAATGGTTCTCCATGATAATAACCCCTCTGACTTGACTAACCTAGAAGACAATAAAGTGGAAATGGTCAAGAAAATGTAAAGAGAACTTCCAGGAGATGAAAAAAAAGATTACAACTGCTCCTATATTGATGTTTCCCTTAGGATTAGAAGGCTTTGTTATATATAGTGATGCATCAAAAAAGGGACTAGGTTTTATATTGATGTAACTTGAAAGGGCGATTGCCTATACTTCAAGAAAATTAAAACCCCATAAGGCCAATTATCCTATCCATGATTTAAAGTTGGCGGCTGTGGCATTTACTTTAAGATTATGAAGACATTATTTGTATAGGTCACAAGTCCAAATCCTCATAGATCCCAAGAGTTTGAAGTACTTGATGTTGTAGAAGGAGTTAAATATGCAGCAAAGACGATTGATAGAGTTGATTAAAGATTATGATTGTGTGGTAGATTATCACCCAAGAAAGGCTAATGTTGTTGTTGATACTCTTAGCTGTAAGGAAAAGGCAATGGTTGGTAAATTGGTTGCATATGATAAAAAAAAAAAAGTAATAGAATTGAAAAGGTTTAGTGAACATATAAGAATTGGATCTAAGTGGTCCATGTTAGCACAACACAAAGTGTGATTAGTTTTTAAAGAAAAGTGTTGAAAGCTCAACAGAATGATGGAGAAGTGGAGAAAGTGAAGAATAAAATGAAATGAGGAGTTGAAACTCTTTTCCAAGTTCTAAAAGACATAATGCTAACAATGGGCGAAATGATGTATCTATTTAATGATAAGGCATTTAAGAAGGAAATTTTAAAACATACGCATAAATCCAGATTTGTTATACATCAAGGCAGCATAAAAATGTATAAAGATTTGAAAGAATTATATTGGTAGCCCAACATTAAGAAAGGGATAGAAAAGTATATGGCTAGGTGTGGGATATGTCAACAAGTAAAGGTGGAGCATTAAAAGCCTGTAAAGCCTTTAAAATCCCTTATGATACCCAAGTGAAAGTGGAAAGATGTTACTATAGACTTTGTATCTGGATTACCCAGAGAAAAGAGAGGTAATGATGTCATATGGGTGGTGGTAGACCTACTAAATCTCCTTTGTTTCTACCTTTGAAAATGACGGACCTGGTTGATAAGTTGACAAGATTATATGTAAATGAAGTGGTCAAATTGCATAAAGCACCCATATCAATTGTATTTGATTATGACCCTAGATTTATCTCTTACCATTGGCCAAACATCTAAAATGCTTTAGGGGACAAAGTTAAACTTGAGCACTGCTTTTCATCCTCAGATGAATGGACATTCTGATAAGACAATTCAGATTCTAAATGATTTATTGAGATCATGTGTATTGAAATTTAGAGGAAACTAGGAAGATCATTTACCTCTAATGGAGTTCACTTATAATAATAATTATCAGGGAACGATCAGGATGGCTCTATATGAAACATTATATTGATGGAGGTGTCAAACTTTGATATGTTAGGAAGAGGTGAGAGATATGAAGTTGATGGAACCAGAATTAGTGAAGATCACCAATAAAAAGGTGAAGGTTATTAGAGAAAAAATGAAGGCAACTCAAGATAGAAAAATAAGTTATTCCGATAATAGAAGAAGGCCTTTTGAATTTGAAATAGAGAATCAAGTGTTTTTAAAAGTCGTGCCTTAAAAGAATATCATGCAATTTGGCATGAAGGGGAAGCAAGCACTGAGATACATAGTATCTTTTGAGATTATTTAGAGTGTAGGTCTAGTTGTTTATAAGCTAGTGTTGCCCTCGTATTTCGATAAGATACACGACGTGTTCCATGTATCATTTCTTTGAAAGATGGAAATAGATCCCACTTGAATATTGCCACAAGTTCCCCTAAAGATTAAATAGGACTTGACTTTAGAAGTGAGACCAATAAAAATTCTATATCAAAGTGAAAAGGGACTTAAAAGAAAGAACATCCTTATGATAAAGTGTTTTTTAGATAAGCTCCCAAATCAAATAAGAAGCTTAGGAAGGGGAATTGAAAATGAGGAAAATATATCCTGAATTATTTTTGGATACAAGTATGGAGTTTAATTTCAAGGAAATAATTTTTATTTAGAAGGGGAGAATATAAAACTCCTGTTAAAATATTGCAGTATTAGTGAAATGCTAAAAACTTAACTTGATGGTCGAAGAAATTAATAATAAAAATAATAAAGTATGTGTATTGAATGACTAGAGATGAAGATTTATAAATTTAAATCTTGAGTTATGTTAAGTTTTAAAAGTAATCGAGATAGATACCTAGTAAAACAAAAAATTACCTCAATTAAAAAACGAGGGCATAATCATAAATATGAGTTATAAGGGAAATATAAATAGAAAGCTTGGCTTCTTAAATAAGCCAAATGGCCAACCATGCTATAGAAAAAAAGAAGGAAATTGAACTAAATCCATGGAAAATTCTTATTAGAAACACCAAATAGAGATAAATTAAAGGACTAAAGAGAGATTATGAAAGGCTTTAAGAAAGAAATGGAAGAATATCAAGAGTTATTTTGATCAAGAGGGACTAGTTTTGAATAAGAAGAAAAAAAGAAAAATAAGTAAAAATTGTTCTTTCTATTTCTTATTTCTTTAATTTATCGTGCCTAAGTAAAGAACCTTGATTTGAACTAAATTTGAATTAATTAATGAAACTTTATGTGTTTTACCTATGGAAATGTATGTAGATTTGTGTTTGAATAAATGCATGACTAAATGGATATTCTTATGATAGAAAGAGGTTAGTAAGCATGAAAAAGTATTGGGTATTGTGTGAAAAAACTAAAAATTAAACTGATGTCTCATGTATTACATAACAGGTCGACCATTTAAGACAACCAAATGTTCCAATCAAATGATTAATAAAAGGAACAATGAAATGGGCTAATCTCTGATTTGGTCGATTAAACCAGTTGACCATTTGTTTGACAATTAAAGGCATAAATGAAATTAGTAATAACCTTTACAATAAGAATCTTGGGTTTAAAATGATTTTTTCTTATTATGATAATACAAGAGAAGCTGTAAAAGCTGCACAGCCATCGAGGAAAGTCACACGATAGTAGACCTCAAGTAGGTGCTTAGCACCTCAATAGTTAATAATCCTTCCATTAAAAGTCAATAGTAAATGCTATTTTTTTATATCAACAATCTTATAGAATTCATAGTGACCGATAATTTATATGTTAAAGAATGAAATTATAATGAAAGAAAAAAAATTAAATAATTGGCATTCGAGTAAGGTTATCGAGTTGACTGGTATCCATTTGGGATTACTAGAGTTATTGGCTTCCAAATGGAAATTCCAGAATGATTGACATTCAAGTAAGGATTGCTAGATTAATTGGTATCCATTTGGGATTAGTAGAGTTATTGGCTTCCAATAGGATTGTCAAAATGATTGGCATCCAAGTAAAGATTGTTGGATTCATTGGTATCCATTTGGGATTACTAGATCAATTGGTATCCATTTAGGATTACCAGAGTTATTAACTTCCAAACAAGAATGCCCAAATGATTGACATCCAAGTAAGGATTGTCAAATTGATTGGTATCCATTTGGAAGTTACCGGATTGATTAGCTTCCAAATAGGAATGCAAAAAAAAATAGCATCCAAGTAAGGTTGCAGATTGATTGGTAGTCATTTAAGATTATTGAAGTTATTAGCTTCCAAATAGGAATGCCAATATAAAAAGTAATAATGAGAATTTGTTGAGTTTATAGATAACCAAACAAGGGTTTTTGGACCAATTAGTTCTCACAGTGAATAACTGGATTAATCAGTTATAAAATAGAGTAGTCGAGTCACTAAGTCATTCAAGTAAGATGGATAAATAGAAAAAAAGAAAAAGAAATGAATGCAAGAATTTATTTAAGTCATTATTGGTATGATTAGAACAAAAAGGAATGAAGTAGAATCACAAATGAATTCTTTAAAAATTAATTAAATTGTATGAAACTATATTAAATATTGATGCATTATTATGTTAATTCTTGTTCCAGATCTGCTCCAAGGCTGTTAAGAATAAATTTTTTTGTTACTTTCTTGTTATAGTTATTAGGAATGATTTGAAAATAATTTTGTAATTATGGATAATGAATTGTAATGTTTTAAGCACTTTCTTTTGGTATGTAAATGGGAGGATATGGACTTTAATGTTTTACTTGAAAAGAACTTTAGTTAAAGTAGTGACCATGTTTTATTTTACGCTATTTCATTAATTGACTATGAAATAGGGTAGTCGAGTTACTAAGTCATTCAAGTAAGATGATATATAAACAAGAAAAGAAAGAAATACAAAAGTTTATTTAAGTCGTCATTAGTATGATCAGAATGAAAATGAATGAAGTAGAATCGGGAATGAATTCATCAAAAATTAATTAAATTGTATGAAACTATATTAAAGATTGATGTATTGTTATGTTAATTCTTGTTCTAGGTCTATCCTAAGTTGTCAAGAATGAATTTTGTTGTTACTTTATTGTTATAGTTATTAGGAAAGATTTGTACATAATTTTGTAATTATGGATAATGAATTGTAATATTTTAAGTACTTTCTTTTGGTATGTAAACTAGAGCATATGAACTTTAATGTTTTACTAGAAAATAACTTGTAGTTAAAGTAGTGACCATGTTTTATTTTACATCATTTTATTAGTATCTAAATTCTTATATTGCTTTATTAGTATACTAGATTGATTATATTAAAATGAAGTGATGAAGGTCATGGAGAGATTTGAGTAAATTACATTGATGTCAACATTTGGGATTGTTATATATTAAGGGAAACTCTATTGAAATCTCAATAGAAATGCACAAAAAAAGTTTATGTTTTTTTTTAACAATCACGAGTAGATATGTTGTCAAAAATTAATATAAAAATTAGGATCGTTACATGAATTGATTATCAAAATTTGATGGATGGTTTTGGAAAAGGTCGGGTGGAAGTCTTAAAAAGCCTAAGAGGGGTTTGAATTAGAGATTTATCGTAAATTCTAAAACTTTGGACTTCAATCTTTAAAGGTTTAAAAACCGACACCACATATAATATCAAAGACCATAAACTAAAAAGATAATGATAGACAAAAGCACAACAATTTTTATAATGATTTGAACAATTATCTAGTCCTCTCCTTAAACCTTTATCAAGTATTTATTATTAACTCACAGTATTTTCATTGGGCGAGACCTTACTAGTTACATTAATCTTTATTTGGGATAAAAATTATAAAACCTTACACAATATTTTTCAAGGATCAAGATTTAAACATATCACAATTTTTTTTAAGGCTTAAGATTAAACATTTCACTTAATAGCTTACAACCAAACATTACCCACATGGTTCACGTGCCATTTATATTTTCCCAATAATTATAACCCTCACAAGAGTTATCAAGCTTTACAAGAAAAGATTATAAAATATTAAGCTCAAGTCTTTATAAAATTTTAATCTAACTCAAGAATGAGAAAAATAGATTTGATGCAAATTTAGGGTTAAAATCTTTAAGAGAATTTAATGAGGAATAAAAGCTTTTTGAAGGATTAAAGCATCAAGAGTATGAATTATAGAGTTGTAAGGGTGTGAGATTGTTTTCTTATAAAATCAAAAGGGATTTATAGGAGTAAAACTTATTAATGGTTGTTACTCGTACAAGAGAAAAGAATAAGAAATTTTTGTTCTTCCAAGTGTTTTTTTCTTTTTGTTAGAAATAACCTGGTCACAAATTTTAAGAGAAAAGAGTTATTGCGAAATAACTTGAATATTAAACACACTTCTTCTAAAGTTACAAGTTTGTTATTTTAGCTAAGAATAGATAAAAGTTTAAGAGCATATGTTATAAGTTTTGTTAGCTAAAATAGATAAGAAGCTTTTGCTATTCATATAAAATGAATTGAGTGATAGTACAAAAATATACGATTGACATGATTTTTCGTAAGGTATCCATCATTATATAAGTTTTAGTAGTAAAAATACATTGGATAATAAAATTTGATAATTTTGGTATTTTTTTTAACGGAAATCATTTCATGGTGTCAATTTAAATTTTATAAATACTTGATTACATATAAATAAGCTTACACATGTTCAAGTTTATATTGCATCCAAGGAGTCCATATTGCCTCAAATAATGTGTAAGAATTTCTACAACATTAAAATCTTTTACAAACATATTAAAATCCATTAATTTTTGTTATCTTCAAAATAAATAAGCCATAGGTGATTAAATACCTTTAGGGTAACATGACGTTTTGTTGATAAGAGCTAAAAATTAACATAATAATTTCCCAAGAAAAAGGTATGGTGTGAGATCTCTATGTTATGTGACTCTAAAGTTGTTGTAATTGTCTTCTCCACAAAAAAAAAACTCTTTGATTGTTTTGTACTCATGAATGTTTCTTGAACTCCTCTCAATCACTTTATGATCTTGTAGGGTTTTTTCTTCTAACAATTAGTGTATGTCAAGTTTCCTATAGTCTTCAAAACATGTTAGTCATCATTGAGATACACTAGACACAAATTGGACTTGGATAAGGCTTGCACTTTTAGCTATTTTTATGATTTTTAGAAATTTAGAGTGACAATTGAATTCTCTTAGTTTGTCCTTAATGAACTAGGTAAGTGTGTTATCAATATTTTTTTTTCTTTTTTTCTTTTTTTAATCCAATTCTCTTCTTTTCAACCAAATCTATTCTCTATTATAATTGATGTCCTTCTCCTTTGAAAATAAAGTTGTCATTGATTCAATTCCACAACACCACCCTGATAAACTTGATGAGAAATTACCTTGAATTTAGTGGACTTCTTGATAATTATTTTTTTGTTTTTTTGCATTACTACTAACAACTACTTCTATTTATTGGTTTGATTTGTAGGTGCTTCTCCCTTTATTTTTATTACTCTCTGCGTTACTATTATAAATTAGGTAATTTTGCTTTTCGTTTGGAATGTTCCTTTTAAATTTGTATGGTGTTATAGTTCATATTCTTTTGATTTTTTTTTATGTTTACATTTTTTACTTGCATTTCAATTCTACCTATCCTTTTTCCCTTTTGCTATATTTTTTTTTTTAATTTATGTTTGGGTTTTTTGGTTTGTGTTCATTTAATTTTACCTTTCCATCTTCCTACCACATAAACAATGAGAAATTCTTGTTTCTTTTATAAGTGAGAAAAACACGTAACCAAGAATTCTTTAATTTTTACCTTTCATTCACCAATATTTTTTTTAACAATATTAATATTTCATGTTAAAGAGTTTTTATTAGAAAATAAGTTCCAATAAAATTTAAACCCTAAAATTAAATGAACTCACTTTTAATTTGAACTCAAACATTCACATTAACCATAATTCTAAACAAAATGTCCAATATAAGGAAACATAAACAAACCCATTTTGCCAAGACATTCTCTAGCTAGGGTCACCTACCCATTCCTTTGGCCCCCTCACCCCCTCAATTAATATAGCAGGAAAATGGACCGATTCAAGCATAATGGATTCATGCTACATTTCCCAATTGCTAGACGAAGGGCAGGTTATGAAATTCTTTCTCATATATAACAAATATTACCCCATTCACAGTGGAAGTTTTTCAGCCATGCTATCATAGCTTCTGGCAAGTGCTCATTCATGTTATAAAAGCTATTACACTAGAGTTAAAATAAATATACATTATAGGGTAGTTAAACCACCATTAAGGCTTGTGATGAACAGTAAATTAGAGATTGTGATTTGTAATAAGTATTGTATATGAT
>Ga0325414_1000260_pt1 | contig 39071 bp, 22 predicted proteins | sample PopdelMetagenome_8_FD_206183 | JGI IMG/M metagenome (GOLD analysis project Ga0325414, IMG submission 206183) | Populus deltoides microbial communities from Bellville, Georgia, United States - Leaf-PdKOR-R3 | ecosystem: Host-associated > Plants > Phyllosphere > Phylloplane/Leaf | place: USA... | reverse complement strand
ATAAAAAATCTTTGACGGTGTCACAATTTCTTTCGTGAGCAGATTTTCTGTCTTTCTTTCATCCCAGTCGGCAGCTTCTCTTGTTGTTTCTGCCTATAACAAGTTTTATTTTGAACTATTTTTTTTATTTATCAAAACAGTATTATTTTTTTAAAAAAAAAAACATTATAATTTGGATTGATCCATTGACCCGCAAATTAACTCTCCAGTCCACAAGCCGAGCTTTGGATCATCTCGACCTTCAAATTGAATTTCATAACTATGATTTGAAAAATATTATCGTTATTGTTCAGTCTAGCCCATTGTTCTGCGATGGAAAGGGCACTAGATTCTCTGCTTGAGATTGTTCTGTGATTCTTCAGGTCAGTGTTCGTAAGACTAAATTGTTCTGTTCCAAAGATTTTTCTAATTTTCTGGCAAACTCAATCAGTCGGATCAGTGGTTTTGCCCTTACAAAGGATCTTGGCAAATTTTTAGGACTAAATTGTTCTGTTCCAAAGACTAAATTGTTCTGTTCCAAAGATGTTTCTAACTTTCTGGAAAACACAGGGTCATATTATGGAGAACATGCAGCAAAAGCTGTTGTCCCAGAGGATCAGCTGGACATGGCGGTAGCGGACATGGTGGAGAATAATCAATGGAATGGGAATCATTTGCTCACCTTCTTCCACTGATCATGGCTGCGGCTAGTTTTCCTGCACCTGCCAGGATACCTGATATGGCGATGGAAGGTTGCAGAGAGAATCATCCATTATATATATATTTATCCAAGTTAAGAAGCTAGAATTAAGAAGCTAAAAAAAACCTTAAAGACATTGATATAAACAAAAATAATAAACTTAAGTTGATCTCGTAAAATTACGAGTTGATACAACGACTTAACGATTCAAGCTTGGATATGCCAATTATGTCTGGCTTCTTCTCTCTCTCTCTTTTTATTTTAAATACTATTTATCCAAGTTTTTTTTTTTTTTGGTTATTTATTAACTTGATGGCATTGTAATTTGTAAAGCATCAAATTTGATCACACATTGATAGCTGGTGAGTTTCCATTAGGTGAGGTGTTCTTCGCAGGCTCAACTTTCTTCATCATAAAAGAAGGCTTTCCTGACACATCATCCTCTGCATCGTATGCATAAGCAAACCCTCCGTGCCTTGTCAAATCCATGCCTGCCATCTCATCCTCAGCTGAGATCCTCAGCAACTTTAACTTGTGGAGCCCATAGAACAGTGGGCCCATTGTCGCCGAGACCCACCCTACTATCACCAAGATTTCAATTATCTGGGCCGCCAACAGCTTCCCACCACCACCCATGAACAGCCCATACGGCCGCCCCGGCTTGTTTGAATACACTTCATTCACGTACGTCTCCTTCGCAAACAGCCCGGTGAACAGCAACCCCCACATGCCGCATCCGCCGTGCAATTGGGCTGCCTCCAATGGGTCATCATATTGTAGTTTATCTGCGAGCTTATTACACCCAATTAAAACCCAAGCTGCAACAAAGCCACATATGATTGCAGCCCACGGTTCCACCACCGAACACCCTGCGGTGATCGCAGCAAAACCCCCTAACAAGCCATTGCATACATCAATCACATTCCAATGACCAGATAACAATCTTTTCCCAAACAGGGTAGTAAGGGCGGCTGTGCTCCCAGCCAATGTTGTAGTGACAGCTGTCCTTCCCACAGCACTCCATTGACCATAAAACACTCTGTTATCACCATAACTCTTCAAGATTGTCAAGAACGAACCGGGGTTGAACCCATACCACCCGAACCACAACAAGAATGAACCGAGCACCACTAACGAAGCGCTATGACCACGTAAGGCCACGGACCGACCGTTCTGGTCGAACCGGCCAATTCGTGGGCCTTCAATGAGAGCGCCCCACAAACCCGCAATACCTCCAACCATGTGAACCACACCCGAACCAGCAAAGTCGATTGCACCCGAACCGAATAAGAGATTGTTATCGAGTTTAGCCGGATTGGCCCAACCATCACCGGACCAAAGCCAATGTGAAACAACAGGGTAAACAAAGCCGGTCAAGAAGGAGGAGTATATGAGGTAAGCAACGAATTGGGTTCTCTCAGCAATGGAGCCACTAGTGATGCCAGCAGCAGCTATAGCAAAAGCCCATTGATAGAGGAAGAAACTATAATCACCTTGAAGAGTAGGAAAGTCACTCAAACCAAATAAATGGCGGCCAATGAAGCCATTGCTGGGAGAGCCAGAGCCAAAGGCAAAGGCGTAGCCAAAGAGATAGTAAGAAAGGCCACCAGCAGCAGCATCAAGAACATTAGTAAGCATTATGTTCATGGTGTTCTTGGCCCTCACAGAGCCTGCACAAAGCATGGCAAAGCCAAGTTGCATAGCAAAGACTAGGTAGGCAGAGAAAAGAAGGTAAGTGTTGTTGATTGCATAGCTTGTGTCTGAAAGCTGGCTGGATATGCTGGTGAACTGGGAGCATAAGTAGGTGGCAGCTTCTGTGGAGTTTACAGTGATGGAGAGGAGAGGAGCTAGGTCAGAGGCTGAGCAGGCCATGGTGGAAGTGGAGAGAGAGAGAAAGAGGGAGAGACAGATGTGCCCAAAGGTTATGGATGAAAGGAGAGTACGGCACTAGAAATATATAGAGGATTTTTTTTTTTTGAGAAAATGAGAGAGGATTTTTCTTTTTTCCCAAAATTATTGTATAATGTCAATTACATACACACTGGATCATACCTGTTAATTTATATTGTCTAGCTCAAAATATCTAACTTCGTGAAATTTGTGTAAGCATAACCAACCCCTCCCTTAATTTAATCTAAATTCTGAGTTAAAATGTTAATTTGGATAAATTTAAAATGATATTATTTAAAAAAAATTGATTAAATAATATTTATGTAGTCTTATTTATTAAGGGTATAATAGTATTTTCAGTTTAACTTATATACATTTTTTTTTATTTAGGTTAATACTAATCACTCATAATAAACAGATCATTAAGAATTCTAGCATTTTTTTTTGTTTAATCTTAATTATTTTAACATGGTATCAGAGCTAATTTTATAGAACGAGACTTAATCTCGAACACAACTTTCACAAATTCAACTTGATATTTTGTCTTTCGCTTTTACAAAATTGATATTTTGTTTTTCCTCCAGCTTCTATAATTTGATATTTGCGTTCAGTTTCTGCAATTATTTTAGTATTTAACATTTTTTTTTGTATTTGATCTTAATTATTTTAACAAAATCAAGTTTAACCGGGTTACAAGTTAATATGTCATATTGATCAGATCATGTCAAGTTATCTTCTATCCAATTTAGTCCGAAACCCGACCTAGACTAAGGGCTAGATATGTGAGTCATTGAATTGATTCATTGAGGTAGGCCGAGCCAAGTTTAACAACACTATCTCACACATAAAATTACTATTTTTCCAAAAGAAAACTTATCAGTATTAAAATAGTAAACCACTTGATATATTTATTGTGATAATTGTAATGTCAGCAATGATAGAAAACGGGTATAGTAATTTAGGATTTCAGTCAACATCTCCTCAAAGTCAAACAAGATACATGCAATACAATATGTTTAAGTAGCCTACTTTCCATACCTAAAGAAGGAAAACAAAAAAACAAAAAAAAACCCTACTTCGTGGTTGACATGAAACTGCTGGTCACATTTTGTACTGTAACTTGAAGAATCTTTCCCGTACTGGTGTTATACTATGTTTGGAGACGCAGCTGCGGTTGTGGTTGTATTTTTAAAAATTTAAAATTTTTTATTATTAAAATTGAATATGGTTTATATATTTTGGATCGTTTTGATATGCTGATATCAAAAATGATTTTTAAAAAATAAAAAAAAATCATTGACATGCATTTTGGCACGAAAAATTATTTAAAAAACATCCGCAACAACATTGTGAAACACGCTCTTAGTATTTTTGGAGTAAACATGTAGTCTAGTAGTAATGGAGACAAGCTAGTTACCTTAATTACTTGATTTTTAAGTATTAATCTGTTTCTTTCCTGACAAGCAGTGAGAGATGGTGCAGAGACAAGGGAAGGTTTTAAGACAATATTATTGTCTTTGGATAAGTTATTTGAGTTGAGATCTAAAACAGATCCTGCAACTGTACTTGAAAGCATCAAGGAACATCAACGATCTTAGTGACGTGAAGTTTCAAGTGGAAATATCCACTTAAATCTTAGTTACAAAAACAAGGTTTGCAGATTGACTGAAAAAAAAAATTTAGATTATTGAATCAATCCACGAATCATCATATCAACATAATCATAATTATAGATCTATCTAACTTGATTAATTAAGTTTTATAAAGTTAATATCTAATCTAGTTTTATTTAAAATGCAATCTGGATTAGACTTTAAATTACGAGTTACGCTACAACATTTAACAGTTTTCTCGACGGAACCAATCCGTCGGTGTAAGATTATGACTTTGTTAGTAAATTTTTTACCGACTAAATCCCCGATAGAAAGCGTCCATCGGCATAATGCTCGTCGGTAATTCCACATTCTGTCAATAAAAAAATATCAATGGTTTTACAGACAGAAAATGCGCCCCAAAAAAAATTCTCGTTGGAAATTTACCGATGGAATATCTTGTCGGTGATAGTGACATATATATGCAGTAAGTATTTTTCAACTCTCGGTGAAATGTCAATGGACTGTATCCATCTATATAAGCATCGGTGATTATGGTATTTTCAGTAAATTTTTTGCAAGTCTCAGTAAAATGTCGATGGACTGTTTCCGTCTATAAAAATATGAGTGATTGTGACATTTCTGGTAAATATTTTCAGGTTACACTACAATCTGGATTGTGGCATTTCCAATCTAGTTTTATTTAAAATGCAATCTGGGTTATACTTTAAATCACGGGTTATTAGATCCGTCAGGGATCACCGATCTCAGCCTAATAGAGTTTGGAAAATTTCTGACTGATTCTTTTTGACAGATACATGCATGATCCGTCGAAAGTAGTAGCTATGTGGGAAGACGATTATGAGTTTTCTCAATATTCCAAGGATGCAATTTTCTATTATTAAAGGAGGGCGCCGGGTGGTTCTTGCGCAGCAGCATGAGTTCATAGAAATGAAAAATCATGGCTGGGGGTTAACTTAGTCGTAGACCTGATAATAAATATTACTATATTTTTTAAGCCAACTTCTACGTAAAAGATTCTAAATTCAGATTCATTTTTCTAAGTCAAAATAGTAGAATATCATGATTTAAGATCAAGATTCAATGAATATCAAATAATTGCTTACATAAGATGGGTCATTAATTCATTAAGGGGACATAAAAAAAAATAAGAAATTGAATCATTGATGAACACATCTCACGTATTGTTTAGTATATACAAATGAATTTGGATATTATCGTGTTTTAGGATTAAAAAAGATGTAAAAAAAATATGTTTTTTTTATATTTTTTATTTTAAAAATATAAAAATCTACTTTAAAATTATCACCGAGACAAATTTATTTTATATCTATACAAATCATATCCTTCAATTTGATTAATTTTCTTACTTGCAGTACTAATCATCTTTTATTTTGAATTCACAATGCTAACTGAAAACATGTTTAATTTGTTTTTACTTAAAAAAATATTAAATTAATGTTATTAGATGATTTTAGAAGATTTTGATATTCTGATGTGAAACACTAAAAAAATATAAAAAAATTATTTTAATATATTTTTAATTAAAAAAAACACGATTTCACAATTCACAATACTAGATGGATCTCAATACATTTTGTATTAGATATCACATGCCTGTTTAGATAATTTTAAAAAAATTTGATAAGTCGGTGTTAAAAATTAAAAAAAAAATTAAAACATTAATTTAATATATTTTCAATAAAAAAATTCCTAAAATAATATATTCAACCATAACTCAATCACAATTCTCAATACTAGGTGCGTATCAGTAAGTTTTGCAATGGTTATCAGTAAGTTTTGCACTGGGCATCGGGTGATGCAAGAGAAGAACACATAGCTATCAATGACAACGAAGATGAGACAAACGGGAAGCAGAACAATGCAAGGTCAAAAGCAACGAAAAGAACATGGCCTCTCGATGAAGTTGAAGATAAATTAAGCAACAAATTTAGTTAATTAACCCTTCCCTCTTTTAATGTATGATCAGCAAGACTATATCAGCAGCAGGCAAGTGGCTGCCATAACTTCAGGCCACTAAACAAATACCCTCACCTCCAGGCCATGCCTCGTCAGACTGCGACAGCATGCCTTTTCGGGTGCTGAAGAATCTGGATTTTCAATGATAAACAAGTGCAGAAAGTCAAAAGAATCTGTGAGTAATTTATTCTACGAAAAATTTCTGGTCAGAAGTATTCCAACTATAATCTCAATTATTAAATGCAGATGATGTCTTACCTGGCTGCAAGTTTATTACAGAAACGGTCTGTTACACAAGCTGAAGATTTCTTAGAGATTTTCTATAACAAGAACCACATTTTATTATTATTATTATTATAAAGCTAAAATATAGGGTGTTTTCGCTGTAGTTGAGATCATTGTTCATCATCCATAAATCACTATGGATTGGAGTGAAGATTTTTTAAAAAATTTCTAATTTGTTCTTTAAATTTTTTCTTTGCACAATTGAGTTTTTTTTAAGCTAAATCAGCACCTAATTACATGTTTTTAAGAGATGATTGAATTGAAACTGAGAGGACCGAAATGATTACATTTAGCCACCAAAATAGTGGAGTTTTGTTCCAAATGATTCTATATAATAAGAAAAGTTCAAATTAAGTTTTTTTCTTTTTACTTTAAAAGTGCATAGAAAAACAAATTCAAGCTAAAAGAGATTTTTAATTTTGAGTTGATATTGAGTTTTGAAGCGATTTTTTGTATTTTTAAAGGTTTTGATTGGTTTAACAGGGTTCATGTTGTGTTTTGGGCTGCAAATGAGTTTTTATACGAAAAAAAACTAATAACCCAGATTTTTCAGCCACTGTAGTGGTTAGAATCTAGGAAATTGAGACAATGTATCATCTATTTGTTTTCAAATTGAAGGAGTTAATGACATGTCATCTACCCCATTAATTTATATAAAAATAAATAAAGGCTTGCGAGTGTGGGCCTGAGCGGTGACTTTATTCACATGCCAAGCACTTGGCCTGACCTCGTTCTTCTCTTTATATATATGTATGTATGTATATATAGTTAGTTTTGAATTTTTTTTTTAATGTAAGCTTTTTTATATGTTTTTTTTTAAATTAAGTTTGTATTTTACTTCTATGTGATTTTTTGTGTATGTTTATTTAGCCTTTTTTAATTAGCAATTAATTTTTAATTATATTGGATGTATTTAATTTTTTAAGAGGTTAATATTTATCATTTGTAATTTTTTTTATTTTATATATATTAAATTTATTTTTAGAAATAAAAAATATTTATTTTTATAATATTTTTAATACATGCAACCTTGCATAATATGTTTTTTTTCTTTTTATTTTATTCAATAAATTTTATGTGTGTGTTGATTTTTATTACAAATTTATTTTAATAAACAAATTCATTAAATACAATAAGGTAAAACACTTATATTATGAAATTAAATATCTTGATCTATTATTTATTTCTTATTTTTTCTAATTTTGTTTTTATTTATAATTAATGACTTTTTTATTTTAATTTATTTATACAATAGTTCTTGATTTATTTAATTATATCCATGCATAGGTTTTTCAATTTACATTTACGTACAAGTTGTAAAATTATACATGTTCAATTTTTTTTTTATCATGTATTGATGTTTTCAACTTGATTCTTATTCATTAGATTTTTTTATTTTTTTTCCTTAACCCTTTTATAAAAATTTTATTATTTTAAATTTCACATTTCAATCCAAGTTTATAGTGTGTTGTTTCTTTTTTTATTTATTTATTTTGGACCTCATTCTATTGATTTTTTTTTCTTTTTGTTAATGTTTCTATTCCTTTTGATTTAACTCTCGAATTTAAAAATTGTTGTTTCCCTTTAATTTATTTTTTATCTTAATTTTAATCCTCATTCTTTTAATTGATTATTTTTTTTGTGGATTTTTCTTTATCTAATCCTTCAACGATTTATTTCCTAAGGATTGGACTTCATGATCTTTTCATGTATAGTGCTTCCGCTCTGATAACTTGGATCACGAGTTTAAAAAATTAACAAGAATTAACAATTTTTTTTATCTTATTTTCTTTCCACAGATTTGCTCAGGGCAATATTTCTTTTTTGTTGCTGCCTTATTTTTTTTTATCATATTATCAAACTAATCAAGATTTAACCTGATTATCAAATTTCTCTCACTTCTTTAAAAACATAATCGTCTCTTGGACTTTCTTTTTCAAGTGAAAAAATGTTGATGAGGCTCGCTGGGCAGCCAAACTAAAGGATGTAGGAAACTATTGTTTATCCACACTTATTGCACTATGGATTATATTAATAATCCACAATGTTTTACTTTTTTTTTGTTATTGTTTTTCTTTCAAATTCGTTTATTTATTTTATCTTTTAATATTAGAATGGTTGATAATTCAACTTTTTATTTTTTATTTTTTATTTTTTTATTTCTATTTTTTTATAGGGTTAGCATGATTTATTAGTTTGGGTAACCCATGTTACCCTAATTTATGGTTATCTTTTGTTTTTCGAAGTTAAAATAATTTTTTTTATTTATTGGTATAAATAATTTTTAATTTATTTAATTAAATAGAAACACCAACTTTCCAATTTAAAATTATGATTCTTTTGTCTCAAAAATATATTGGAAAAGCGTATATATTTATCTTTTTTATTGAAAAAAATTATCCAACCCAATTATTTAAATATAAAGCTTAAAATTTCAGCCAACTCACGCAACTTCTTGCTTGTCTTAAATGAAGAACAATAATTCAAGTTAAGAACGTTAACTCTAGGTCAAAATAGGAGATTATGTTAGCTAACACGATCTTTTATGATCATCTAGATTAATAGATACATTTGAGGTAAAATTAAAAGTAGGGTTTATTTACTTTTAGAGTTAATAATTTGTTTAAAAATATTTTTCAACAAAAATATTTAATATGAAATATTAATTTATTTAAAATAAATTATAAGAAGATAAGAAATTCACCTCAAAAAATTCTTAGTTATTTGATAATGTTTTTGTTTGATTTAATTGCAACTTTGAATATTCTACCATATACTTTGTATATAAACTAGAGTTTTGTTTTAACTTTATTACAAGTTTAATTATTTTTACTTTGATCTATAAATTTGCATGTAATTTAAACTAAACAATTACTATCTGTAAAATCACCAACAATCAGTTCAATTTGAAAACAAAAGGGAGAAAAAATTGTGTTAGGAACCGGACCACCTGCATGGCAAAGATTCATCGCAGAGAAATGCATTTCAAGCAGAGTTTTAATGTGTTTGAAATGAAATCATGGGATGCTGGAGTTTTGAGACATCAGCATGCAAGGGAATTGAGTACATGCATGCATGTTTCAGATGAATTCTGTTTCGTCTCTCTGTGAGATTCATGGCACTTCTGATGTAAATAGCAATGTCAGGTCCATGAAAGCAGACTACAGTAAGTTTATAGTTCATTGCTATTACTCCATGCACGCCTCGATTTCAACAGCTGCCAACGTATTTCCTGTCATTTTTCTGGATGTCCATTATCAAACGCATTATTCTAAGCAGTAGCCAGCTAATTGCCGCGTCTATTAGTATAACAATTTCCTTAACCATCATTGAAGTTCATAATCAATGTCAAAAGAGAATTAGAAATTCTAGAAATTTAAGTCGTCATTTTCAATTCATCTTACAGACGTGACCTCAAGCAAGCTCATCTATTCATCAGATGCTAATGTACTGAACCAGGAAATTTGCTGTAGTCGGCATCAATTAGGGGGGGATTCAGGGTCTGATGCTGGCTCAAGAACACATAAAATGCTTTAATCCGTAAAAAAGAAAGAAAGAAAGAAAAACCCTCTCATGGCCTTGCCAATAGCTGGCAAGAACCTGGGACTGGAGGGGTGAAAATTATAGCAAACCAATTGTCAGCCAACAGCTGATGATCGAGTCTGTGCAAGACGTAGAACTAATGGTAAATTTTGTAAATGGATAAAAAAAAATTCTGGTACAAGTTCTACATCTAACCATCTGTGCTTCTGACTTTTGGTTGATGAGAGTTTTTCATTATTTTATAAGCCTAAATTCATTACTAAGACACCTTGTTCATGGAGAAAACAAAGAAACAGCGAGAGACCCACTATTTCAAATATAAATATAAAAGGAAGGTATGCACGTATATATATTGGCTGTACAACTATAATGTAAATCTTGAGACCTTTGCATTACAAAACATAAGGCAAAATGCAGACAGTAGAACTTTTTAGCTCATATGGCCTTGTACACTTTCAGAGGTAGGTCAAAAATAAAGAAAGGATTAGGCAATTATGACATCATACTTGAGTAGTTCTGTGCTTCCATTGTTAGACAAAATACCAAAACCTTCATGTCATCACTTTTGGTGGAAGTGGGCTGAAAGCTCAATTTTCCTTCGACTTAACTTGTCTTGCCAGGAAAAAAAGCCCCACAGTGGTACAAGCAGACAGTAAGGTTGATGAGTAGCAAAGGGCAAGTAGAGTTCCTCTCAGAGACTGCATCCAGAAAATTTCAGGTTTTAGCACGCCTTAATTATCAATAGGTTATAAGAGGAACAGAGGGAATAAGAATCTATTTTGCATTTTTCCAGAACCTTAGCCAGCAGTAAAGCATTGCCATTTGCATACTCCAATGAACTCTCTGGACTGCTTTGAATGCCTTGAGCTAGTTCCCATGAAAGAATCCTACACTTCAAAATTGGATGTTTTCTCCTCTTTGTTGCGAAATAAAACGTTGAAAAAGGTAACTGACAGTTTAAATGGAATATTTACCCAAACACAAGTCCAATGACAGCCCCTATATTAGCTTTCACGGGTGTTATTTCAATCTGTAGGTCTCCAAACTGCGGATGGGATTCACATTGTTTGTTATACATTTCATTTATAATGCGTCTCTTTGAGGAAATATCCCATTAAACAGGGAGTTATCAGCTACCTTCAGGACTCTTGTTTCTTTCTTCGGTTCTTCGTCAGTTGCTGTTGATATTGAACTTGCAGAAAGCAGCTTTCCTGTTGTGATCATTGTTTTTGCAATCTATAATGGTTGAGTGGTGTTAATAAATTGCGTTACTTCAGAAACACAATCTCTAGAGGGACTAAGATCCCGCGTAAAGGGAAATGACTGTTTTGATGAACTAGCTAAATATAAATTATGAATATGATATAAGGTAAGCTACAATTTGCATAAATTACATTCCTAGTTCTTTCAACAAAGCTTTCCAGCAGCAATTGCTATTTTACTTTTGTCAAGAGACTGCAAAGGGGTAAGAAATTGATCTCAGACGAGTAATTTCCAAAGCGAAAGTATGTCCTCAACAGACTAATTTGCAAAACCTGGATACAATGATACCTGGAATCTTCAACTCAAAGCAGCACAAGAAGGGCAACCAAAAATGGAGTCTGTGAACCTTGACAATTGTGCCGAGATACAGAAATCCTTTACACTTATTCAAATCAGAAAAAAAGATGCATATAGTTTGAACGGACAAACTACAAGACATGTCCAAACAATCATAATCTGGCAAAGAAGCAACGAAACAACTGCTTGTGATTGTGTCAACAGGGTTTCAAGTTGACATCTTGGCATGCTCCACTCTTGAGGCAAACAGTGCTTTGATTTTAAAGTTTGAATACGAAATTCAGAAGGATAATTGACACCAATGTAAGTTAAAAACAAAATACACATTTAGCACAACTAATATTGCAGTTGATTTTTATCCCAAATGCTGTATCCTCCACAAAAAGGTTTTCAATGATACATTTGAAGTTAAATAACATAAATAACAATATTGAAAGCACAAGATTAGCTTTGAAGTTAGATGAAGTACCTTTTGCAGTTCACCCTGACCATACTGTCCCATGGACTGGAACCTCCTTCCAGCAGATACTAAACGTTTGCCAAATGCTAAACCAGTATAAAAAAGGAGTAAAAGCTTCAGATTCAGAACAAACTCTTAAACCATTCATCCAATGTCAGTTATGAATGCTCTTATTCTTGCCTGATTTAGCATTGTTTGTTAAAGAGCTCTCCAGCACAGGCAACTTGCTCGCTAAAGTTCGGGAAGTTGATGTGTCAGCCAGCTCCCATGCTCGAGAGAGATTTAACAAGATTTCTCCCAGCTCTCTACCGCACTAAAAAGTTGCCGCCAAAAGCACTCTCAGCAAAAAAATGCTTTTCATTGTAGTCAGCAACAGTACAGATATAGACAAACATAGAGGACCCCTAAAATGAGAAATAGTTGAAAGCCAACTGGTCACTTACACCTGTACTTCTTATTGCAACAACTTGGTACAGCTTAATTATGTACGCATAATGGTGTGTTTTTTATATTCTTTAAGCTCAAAGGCATAGTTGCCTGGAGTCCTGCCATTTGGTCTACTGTACTTTCTCCTTCGTAATCAAAACAGTGGAGCACGAAAACAATCAATTAAGAAGCTGGTTTTCATGTGAACTGCCATTCTCGTATGAAGTGTCTTTTTCTTAACCTTGTGGATACAGGCATACAGAAAGAATACCATTGCTAGGTTAATGATGCTTTGAAAAAACAGCAATGTGCCAACATCAATGCTTCAAAGCCCAGTGAAAGGTCAAGTTTAATAAACCATAACTTTCCAATTTCCCAGCAAAAAAAAATCATTAATTCCCAACGCTTCATAAAATGAAAACGCAATAAAAACATCCCTTCGGCGGCATGCAATAAAATTGGAGCAATACAGAGAATCTTAGCAAGGATGACATGCACAAAAAGAGATTAAAAACAGAACCTTTCGTTGGATCATTTATTAGTATCAAGGCAACAACCAAGAACAACTAACCTCATCAAGAACCGGTCCATTCGAAAGATCAAAAGCTGCATCATTTAACTACAAACACAAATATAGCACAAACATAAATTCTCTCAATTGACATATGCGACAACCTCTAACAAGAACTACAACTAACTAAATACATCTCAAAAGTAGCCTTGAAAGGAAACCCAACAAGACACAAAACACAAATTGAACTCACATCTAATCTAAGATCACTCGGTAATTGTTGGAAAAAATCTGGTGGAAGATCAAAGCAATCCTGCAACCCCATATGACAAAAACACAACAAAAATCACTATAACAAATTGCAATTCCAGAAAATGTATAACATGATGGTACATACGAATATATGTTTGTATGTGGGTGCTTACCGAGAGCTCTTGAAGGAGGGTTTGCGGAGAAGGGTCAAGAGATTCAGGAGAGCCGGAGGACTCTGTGAGAGCAAAAGATGGGATTTTGAGAGGTTTTGAAAGGAGAATGTTTTTGGGTCTTTTAAGAGAGGTTAGAGAAGAGCTATGGAGTTTATTTTGGAGAAAGAGAAGTGTAGAAGAGGAAGAAGTGAGAGTTGGCAGAGGTTGAAGGAGAAGAAGGAGAAGAGAAGACATTTGTGCTTCAGTTTCAGTTCCGTTAAATGTGTCAGCAACTGGAGTTCTGATACGTAGAAGTAGTTTAGTACTTTCGTGTGTTTTGAAAGAGAAGAAGAATATTTGGGATATCAAATTCTTGATATTTGTGAGGTTTTCGGACTCTAATATAATGGGACCCAAGAACATGATTTTGGATAAGATGGCTTTGCTTCTTGTTTTGTTCCCCCTGATTGAAATTTAATTCGAATTCGATAGGTATTATTTATTTAAATAAATAGAATTTTTTTTAATCTTATAAATAAAAGCTAAATATAAATATTTTTGAACCTGATTTAAAATCTCCCAAAACATATATTTATATTTTTCAAATCTGAATAAGAATTTTGAAGCAAGACATAAATTGATTAACTGCGCGCTAATTACCGAACCTCTATTATTATTATTATCAGAAATTTTGACAATTAATCATTATGTTTTGTAAAGCTGTCTGGAGAATTATTATTAACACCACTTGTAAAGGTGCCGGACGGGTAGTGAAGGCTCGTTTATGCCCACAGGTTCTGCCCAGTCTTAATATTTACGCGTAGTTTCATTATCTCAGGCAGTATCATTTTATGTGGATAATCGAAACTCTGCACAAAACAGGTTCTCCAGGTTTCCCATCAGAATCGACCTGTCGAATGTCAAGGTTTCCTGAGTCAAGCAGGGTGGCGTTAATGTTGTCGCTTGAGCTTTTTGGTGATTCAACATTTGAGTTTATAGCTATTGGTGGGCCTCCTTGATATGTGATCTTCAGTTTGCCGTCATTACCTATGGTTAATGCACCAGAGGAATCCGGAAATGGGATGTCTCGGTTGGCCGCCCATGCTGAGTAAACTGGTATATGTTCAAACCGGATTCCTAGGTACCGGCCACCAGCGCAGTACCGATACCAACCTGAAGACCCCTCCTGCAGAAATTAGCTGCTCGTGGTGCCGGAGCAGCTGGCCTTGTTTGAGTGTATCATTTTGTGCATAAGCATCATAGTTTGGACTTAAGCAAGAGGCGACGAGGAGGATGAAGATCGCACTAACCATTAGCAAAGTTTGTAACAGAAGGGATTTGTAATGTGTCGGTTCTGTGTAGAGTACATCTTCTTGGATGTTCTTATAAGCAAAAGTTCTTGAAGCAGGAAAGACTTGTTGGGCAATTTCTTCGTTTTTTTTCCTTTGAAAATTCCCTGAGGAGATAAATCAGATGTGTGTAAGTTCATGGACGGTGGACCTCATCGTCCTAAGCTGATTTTTCTTGCATCGTTAAATAATTTCTACCAAGAAGGACTGAAGAATTTTATTCATTTGAATCTTCTTCATCTAAAATATTAGACAGGCAAGTGACTGACCATTCGATTATAGAAGGCAGTCGGCAGGAGGAGACGAAGGAATGCTATCAATAAATTAGTACAAGAGCTCATGATTGCTCCTTCAATAGTTGTGTATCATTATTCCCCTGAATTTATGCCTAATTCTTTTTTTTATTAATATGAATGTCCAACCAGCTTGCATATATCTCGACTAATTTTACGGACCCTGAAGTTAACGACCATACAACCCTCTAGTGACCCTGAGGTTTATGAGACTCAAACTGATGACCTCTAGAAAGCAAACCTAGAGCCTAACTTAAAGAAAACAAGAAAGCTGACAGAGGGAGTTTGAAGAACAACAAGATAGTCTTGTTATTCTGTGTAATTTTTACAATGCATATACATAGTTTATAAAAAAAAGATCTTGTTTAAATAAGTAAACTGACATACTAGCAACCAATCTTCAGGACTTAATTACAGAAACTACAATCAAACGAAATCTCTAAAATATGATTTACAAATCAAGCTTTAATTGTTTTGATTCTGAATCCTAACACGACCCCTCAAGCTGGAGCATGGATGTCCAAGGTTCCCAGCTTGCGCAGCAGATTATGAAATAATAGGCTACCAAGAGGCTTTGTGAATATATCTGCTATCTGCTGTGTTGAAGATACATAAGTGGTCTTTATCAATCCTGATTGTATTTTCTCACGCACAGTATGACAATCAATCTCAATATGTTTTGTGCGTTCATGAAATACAGGGTTGGTTGCGATGTGTAGAGCAACTTGATTGTCATAGTATAGGAGGGTTGGCTGTGAGTGTGGCACCTGTAAATCACATAGGAGCTGTTAAAACCAAACCAACTCACAGGTAAGTGATGCTATTGATCTATATTCTGATTCTGCTGAAGAACGTGATACGACCGATTGTTTCTTACTCTTTCAAGATATGGGAGCTCCTCCAAGGAAAACGCAGAAGCCAGTAACAGATCGTCTGGTTGTTGGACAACTTGCCCAATCAGTATCACAATACCCTTTCAACTGTAACTTTCCATGTGATGGAAACAAAATGCCTTGTCCTGGTGTTAGCTTCAAATATCGTAGGACACGGTGAGCTACATCCAAGAGAGGTTTCCTTGGTTGCTGCATGAATTGGCTGAAAACGTGTATTGAGAAGTCAATGTATAGCCTTGTGATGGTGATGTATAGAAGACGGCCAACAAGACGTCGATATGGTGATGGGTCTTTGAGCAGTTCACCTTTTGAAGGGATGAGTCGTTGGTTTTGTTCCATTGAAATCTTAGTTGGTATTGCCCCAATCATACCTGCATCTTTAAGTATATCAAGACTGTATTTACGTTGGGAGATGACAATACCTTGTTTGGAGTAGGCAACTTCAATTTCAAGGAAGTACTTGAGATTGCCCAAATCCTTAATCCGAAAATGGTTGTGAAGAAACCTTTTAAGTTTTCCAACTGTGGCAGTGTCATTTCCTGTGATGATCATATCATCAATGTAGAGTAGTACTGCTGTAAAAGAGGCACCTTGTACCTTAGTAAACAGAGAGTAGTCTGCTTTGGATTGTTGAAATCCAAAGCTTTTGATGGCTGTTGAGAATTTTGAGAACCAATTACGTAATGCCTGCTTTAAGCTGTATATGAACTTCTAAAGTTGACACATAATATTCACCCCTTAGCGAGGAAGGCCAAGAGGAGGCTGCATGTAAACCTCTTCATCCAAATCACTATGAAGTAAGACATTCTGAACGTCGAGTTGGTGTAAGGGCCATTGACGGACAACAGAAACAACAAGCAAGCATTTGAGAGTAACTAACTTGGCAACAGGGGAGAAGGTGTCTGTGTAGTCAAGACCTTCCAATTATGTGTATCCCTTGGCAACTAGGCGAGCTTTGAACCGGTCGATGGTGCCATCAGAGTGGTATTTAAGCTTATATATCCATCTGCTCCCAATGGTACGTTTACCTGCTGGTAAGGGACATAATGTTCAGGTATTGTTTTGTGCAAGAGCCGTTAATTCAGTTTGCATGGCATCCTGCCACTGAGGATCAGAGGCAGCCTGTGCAAATGATGTAGGCTCCCTGAACGAGAACATGACAAGCTAGGGGGAAGCAAGGTGGCATGGAAGCAGTGATAATCTTGGAGGTGGGAGGGGCGGTTGTGGGTTCGAGTACTTCAGCGTGGAAGAGTAGGAGGTGTGGAAACATTTGGTGATAAGGGTGGCTCAAAGAGGTTAGGGATGGTGGCAAGACATGGTTTGGGGAAGGAGAGGGCGTAGGAGAGGAAATTATGACATCGTTGGATGGGGGTAGTAAAGGTAAGGTAGATTGTTCGCCTAAAAGGGAGGAATGAATGGATAGTGTTTGAGGATAAATAGGAGCTGGTAAGGGTAAGCTTGAGGTGTAGGGGTCTGGCTGATCGAAATGTGTGTCCTGTAGTTGAGCAGAGAAGGGGAATATAGATTCATGGAAAGTGACATTGCGGCTAAAGAAAAACGTGTGAGTTGAGAGATCAAAAAGGCAGTATGCCTTTTGACCCAAAGGATAACCCACAAAAATATATTTGCGTGCTCTAATATCAAATTTATGTGAGGGTGTAATAGTGATGGCATAACGAAGACAACCAAAAACCTTCATGTGATGGTATGTAGGTGTAGAATTGTGCAACTTCTCATAGGGTGAAGCTTTTGAAAGAACAGGTGTAGGCAAACGGTTGATGATATAGGCTACAATGAATATACTTTCCCCCAAAATTGAAATGGCAAACAAGCTTGGAAACGTAGAGCGCGAGCAATGTTTAAAAGATGACGATGTTTGCGCTCTACGACACCATTTTGTTGTGGTGTGGTTGGACATGAGTGTTGAAAGAGAATTCCTAAATCATTAAAAAGGGGTCGCATAGAAGTAAAATCACTCCCATTGTCTACTCTTACCCATTTAACATTACATTGGAATTGTGTTTTGACAAACGCAATAAGGACTTTAGTAAGGTTTGCGTTTTAGATTTAAGCTTCATAAGATGGATCCAAGTGTAACGTGAGTAATCGTCTACAATGGTTAAAAAATAGCGAGCACCAAAATGTGTATGTGTGTCATGAGGACCTTATATGTCACAATGTATAAGATCAAAAGGTGCATATGAAGAAATAGAACTCATATTGAAAGGTAGTCTGGTTTGTTTTGCCATAGGGCAGATGTCACAATGCATAGGATGATGAATAGAAAAATTAGGAATCATCTTAGACAAAAATTGTAATGGTGCAACAAAGGGGTGTCCTAAGTGATAGTGCCATAAATCTTGGATCGTGGAAATGGTGTTGGCTCGATTTGTTTATGGTGGCTTGATAGTTGTGAGCTCAGATATATAGTACAAGCCATTATGCTCCTTCCTCAAGCCAATCATCTTCATCGTGTTCAGGTCCTGTCACATTTCCACATAACTGATTTTTACCAAGTAATGCCCTTATTTGATTGTATTCCACTTCTGTGAACTGAGGAAAGGTTTAAAGTCCACTTGCTACAGTGTTGGGTTCGATCGCGTTACTGGCGTTATTAACTGTAAGTCGTTTGTGTCTATTTGGTGGCTTGATATCTCTGCCATGAAACTTGTTTTCTGGTGGAAATCCAATGATGTAATTGCAACGGTCAACCGTATGTGTATCTCCCTCACGGTGTGAGCAAAATAAAGATTTGCCCTTGTTGTTTTTGTAGCTGTGTATGTTGTTTGTTCTCTGTGATCCTTATGTTCCTTTTCATATTCATGGCATGAATGGGACTGTCATAAGCTTCAGTAAGTTGCTATTGTTTTTCTTCTTAAAGCAGGAGTGAATATATTTTCTTAATGTTGGGGAGCGGCTGCATCAATAAAATTTGTCCATAAATAGTAGAATATATATCATTCAGACTTATGAGGAATTGGAAGATTCGTTCATGTTCTTCTCTTTCAGCAATCTGTTTTAGTCCTGCACAGTTACATAAATGTGGATCATTGTATGATTCTAGCTCATCCCAAAAGGACTTGAGTGCTGAATAATAAGCTGCTATAGTCTGTTGTTGTTGGCGATGTTCAATAATCCTTCGTTTAAGCTCAAAAATGCGTGACAAATTTCCTTGTGAGAAACGCTCACTAAGATCTGCCCAAACATCAGCAACAGTATCAGAGAAGATTACAGTATTTGTTAAGGATGGACTGATGGAGTTGAGAATCCTTGATTTTACAATCTGATTGCATCGTCTTTGAGCTCTATATTTAGGATCTGTCTCTGAAGGTTGCTTTTATCGTGCCATCAATGAAACCAAGCTTATTCTTAGCCTCCAGAGACATCATCATGGCACGACTCCATGTTGCATGGTTGTCACCTTCCAAAAGTTGGGTGACAATGATGTGATTGGTGTGATCTGAGAGATGAATGTAGTAAGGATCATAAAAATCCATTGTTTATGTCAAATATTTTTCTGATGATATTTCTGTCATGGTGATGTTGGCGGAAGCAAAATAATAAGCAGTATTAGGTGTTAGACAACTGCTCTGATCCCATAAAGAAAACAAGAAAGCTGACAAAGAGAGTTTAAAGAACAACAAGGCAGTCTTATTATTATATGTAATTTTTACAATGCATATACATAGTTTATATAGAAAATATCTTGTCTAAATAAGTAATCTGACAAACTAGCAACTAATCTTTAGGACTTAATTACAGAAACTAGAATCAAACTAAATCTCTAATATATGATTTACAAATCAAACTTTAATTGTTTTGATTCTGAATCCTAACATGACTAGTTGAGCTGCATCCCTTAGGGTTTTATGCCTAGCTTTATAACCCGTGATGTGATGTTATGAATGATATTTTTTAATTTAAAATATATTAAAATAATTTTTTTATTTTATATATATGTGGTGATGAGACTAAAATATTCTATTAAAAAATCAAAATAAATTATGAAACTCAATTTCTAATTAATCTAATATTAAATAATAAAATTTAAAAATAAATTAATTAAAAAAATAATCCGGATCAATTTAAGTTAACTCATTAAATATTATTTTATGATTATAAAACTAAAATAACCTAATAAAAATCAAATAAAACAAATTTTAAAATTCAACTCTTAATTAATTTAATATTAAAAAAATAATTAAAAAAAAAATTGAATCAACTTAATTCCTCAAACCCCTGAAAGTAAAATTAATCAATAGTGAACTATCTAGGTGATGGCTCAGTGGTAAGACCTTGGGACCAAGAGGTTTGCTCCATTTGTGGTCTCAGGTTCGAGCTCTGTGATTGCTCATATGATGGTCACTGGAGGCTTATATGGTCGTTAACTTCAGGGCCCGTAAGATTACTCGAGATACACGCAAGTTAACCCGGATACCTACATTAAACTAAAAAAAAAAATTAATCAATAGTGGATATAGTAATTTTTTTTTTTTTTAATAACGGCCGAAGCGGCGGCGTATATACGCCGTGGAACCCCCGTATAAACAACTCACAGACAGCGAAGTGTCCTTCCTCCCTGTTCACAGCCCTCCAGCAGCGCTTGATTATTTTCATCATTTCTAGTGCTAATGCCGGAGGATATTTCCACCGACCGCCCTCTCTTTGGCGGTGCTATTTCCAGCACCTTCCCTGTCAGATTCCAGGTCAGCTCATTACTATTGCTATTATTATTTTTGTTTATGCCATTGATTTACGAAAAAAACTGTTTTTATGTTGCAGGATGTTAGCAATATTCGACAAGTTCCAGACCATCAAGAAGTATTCGCGGACCCAAGTCGAGATGAAAGCTTGGTTTTCGAGCTACTAGATTTGAAGCCTGATATCAACGACAATGGAAGCGCCGTTTGGTTTCTTCAAGACCTCGCGAATGAGCAAGATGCTCAAGGGTTTACTCTGGTTGACCAGTCAGGGGTGGTTGAGGTTCCCATTGGGGATTCTTCAGCTCTTGTTACAACAGCGATTGGGCAGATGGGGATTTCCAAAGGACGACAAGGAAGGGAAGCCCAGAATGTTGTGCGGGTTTATTTGGCCAATCTTCGACTTAAGAATGCTGGGACTGATGTTCTCGTTGTGGCTCATGAGCCCATTTTGATTAGCCCTTTGAGTGAAAGTGCTTCCGCTGTTGGCCCCGGGTTACTTCCTGCTGCGCAGTCTGGGTTCTTGCCCATGTCTGAGGTTTTTAAGGTTGCTGTTTCTAGTTTCAAAGTCAATGACTGGTCACTATTTGGTGGTTCTGGTAATTGAAGCATAGGGAAGATATAGTTTTGGTACATTGTTCAATATTTGGTTATTTGGACTAGTTTAGTAGCTTTCCAGGTAACTTCAATTTGATGGGATTAAATCAAATGCTAGTGTGTAGATTATTTTGTGCAAATTTTTCTGAAGTAACCCTAAAGTCATTGCGAATGATACCTATGTCTGTCTTGTATTCACTCCAGAGTCCAGTCAGGGGAAGGCCAAAGTCTATTTGAAGGTATGAAACTGGCCTTTTCGATCGATGCTTTTTGAACACTAATTTGGGCTACTTGTTCTTTTGTCTTGCCTTGATACCTCCTGCTCCAAAATGGGTTACTAATAGCAGTTTTGCTTTCTGAACACAAGACAAAACAATGTTAGCTGCATAATGGCATAGAGACGGCAATGTTGATTTATGATTCGGTATTGTGACATGCCCGCATCAGATTTCATGAATATGATGCATGTGGTTTTGTTTTATTCCCTGCTCATCTAACATAAGTTCAGCTGTGGAGGACTTCCTCTGTTGTATGTCCATTGTGTCTATGAAAAATGAACTGAATGATGCATAGAGCAGAAAACGAAAGAAGGCCACAGCTCATGAAAGCAGCCTGCCCTGTCGTCACCAACACCCATATCCGCAGTGCATAAAATGCTTTTGCTTAGATTGTTTTAGATTTTGCATATCTGAATTTAGGAATTGGTTTAAATGCTGCAGTTGTGTTTTTCTCTCTTTGATGAACTTGCTCCAGATAATACTGTTTCATGCATGCAAGTTGTAAGCCAGTGATATTGATTCCCGTTGTCCTCTCCTGCCAAGTTGTGTCGTATGATCTTACTTGTTTCTGAGACTTATGGAACAAGCATGTATTGCAGTTTATGCGATAGATATGCTGGAGATTCTGCTATATAGTTACGATTGTGCTGGTGGGGCATTATCAAGTTTTTTCTTTTTGGATATTTACAAACAATTGGTTATTTTTCTTGGCCACCCACGGGTAGTTTCTTACTGTGTAGGACTAGTTATACCAATAGCTACAAAAGTTAACAATCCAAGGACAAGACTTAAGACAGAACTTGGATTTTTTTTTGAAAAATGACACGGTTCGCATAAAATTTCAGGACAATGATACTGTTTGAAAAGTATTGGGAGAATGAGATAGTTTAACATAATTGTTATTCTGAATCACAGTTTTAAATAAAATTGCCATTTTGAATCATGGTTTTAATCATCATGAATCTTCAAAGTGTAGATTTGATGTATCATCGTTTATTATTATGTTGTATTATTTTTTTTAATTATGAGTTTTTCTTATTATTATTACTTTAATTATGATTTTAAATCATTAATTTACAAGTGAATACATGAGTATTATAAACAAATTGTTTAAAATTTCAAATAAGTTATTTACATGTAAAAAAAATACAAATTATTATGTTTTGTTATTTTTATTATTAATTATCTTTATAATTAATAAATAAAAATAATATTTAAAATAACACGCATTAATTTGAGATTATAATTAAAAAAAATAATATTAAAATATCACACTCTAAAATTATATTGTATGTATTATAACACAAAAGTTGCCAGCCTCTGTTTCAAAACTGAAGTTTCTACCTTTCTCTCCTCTCTGTTTTCCCATCACAAACAGAAGTTAGATTCCTGTTTTTTTATTGATGGAATCATGAGCAACGTCCTGACTGGAAAATCATCAATGAAACACGTGCGAGGTGGGCTGCACACCTGGCAATTAACAAGACACTTTGCAGACCCTCCTATTCAATCACTGTCCTCTTCCGTTCTACCTGGCACCTGGCTTGCTTGATTGTCTGTAAAAATCCTTTCATTGCAAGCTGCTCTCCATGCAAGTGAAACGGTTCCCTCTGTGGTTGTTTATGTCTCTTTTTGGACAAGAACAAGTATCCAATACCTTGTGGCAGTGGCAGAGGATGGCAACCAGGAAGGAAAAGCTTAAGTTTCCACCACAGACTCAACCACAACAGCCAGGCAAAGAATATCCCATGCACCCACTTCCACAACACATCAACCCTGACTACAAGCCCTCTAACAAGCTTCAAGTTCACCATTGTTCTGCACTTCAGTTTTTCTGTTTACATATCCTTTTCCAATCGGAACAGCAGATGAAAGACCTACTATATATTCAATTTCGTGGCAGGGAAAGGTTGCTCTGTTTTCTATCATTTTGCACTAGAGGGAGCAACTGTGGCCTTTACATATGTAGAAGGCATAGAGGATAGAGATAAGGTTGACGCCCTGAAGCTGATACTTGGGGCAATGCCTACATACGTTAGCATCGAAGATAATTGCAAGAGTGTTGTTGATCATGTAGTGCGCGAATATGGGCGGATAGATATTCTGGTGAACAATGCAGCTGCACAACATTACAGTACAACACTGGAAGGTCACCGAGGCTTGGCTTGAGAGGCTGTTTAGAACCAACATCTTTGGTTACTTCTTCCTGACCAAGTAAGAGAGAAAAACTACTGAAACAATTTGCCTATTGCTTTGATCTTTTTGTTTCTAATTGGAATGAAGGCATTGTTTGAAGCATATGAAAGAAGGAAGTTGTGTTATCAACACAACATTGTATCTTTTACAAGGGGTCTAGCTTTGCAGCTTATAGACAAAGGGATTCGAGTCAATGCTGCGGCCTCTTTAATGCTCCTCTTTTGTGTTCCTCGCATCTGATGCTTGTTCTTCCTACTTCACTGGTCAAGTTCTGCACCCTAAAGGTATGGTTTTTTTTTTAGCCAAGTTTTATGCTTATTTATTTGTTTGTTTGTTTCCAAGGTTATTTACAGATTTTGGATCTTGTTTGCATTGCAGGTGGTGTTACTGCGTCAATGCTTGATATTGCTTGCTGCTCTTTTGGCTCGCCATGGAAGTATGGTTTATTGCAGAAATGAGTGGTGAATTGCGTTTGGCAAATTACTGGGAATAAGGTTGTAAATTAGATTTTCCCTTCTGTATACAAATCTAATGAATTTGCACAAAATAAATACTAATCTAGAGGTCGGTTTGCTTTGATCTTTCTTGTATTTTCAAATGATCTCTCCTCTATCTTCTTGCCGTCTTCTTCTATTTTCAAGTGCCCATACAAGAATTATTAGTTGCATAGTCAAAAAATTTTTATCCAATTTGAAATCTTTGAATCTTTACAATCACATATCACATAGAGATGCTAGTACTGTTTAATCCTCGATTTATCAGATTTTTATATAATTTAATCTTTATTATTATATCTACGTGTTTTTTAATATTAAACAATGGTTTTTAAACGAGCCTCTTTCTTTTTTAGACTACATTTATTTTCTGCTAGCTTTTATATTTATGATGAAACAAACGCAGTAAAGAATTTGATAATAAATCAAAATGCATTTTATGCTACGCGTTTATTAAAAAATTAAGTTTAGTTTTTATACAACAGTTTTTATATGTTTTTTTAATTGAGTTTCGTAAATATTTCTAAAACTCTGTTTATTTTTTGGTTTCAAAAGCATTTTTGAAACAATTTAATTTTTTTTTCTTTGCTTCAAATTAATATTTTTTTTGGTGTTTTTAGATTATTTTGATGTGTTGATATCAAAAATAATTTTTTAAAAATACAAAATATTATTGTAATGCATTTCCAAGTAAAAAACACTTTGAAAAGCAACCGCAACCACATTCCTAAACACGACTACCAAACATTTTACATGTTTTTTGCTATACATAAACTTCAACCATAATTTTTACCAAACACGTATCTAAATCTAACTTACCACAGCTAACCGTACTTTTTTAAAACTTATTTTTTTCAAACCACAACCACAAAATTTACCTCAAAAACAAACACATACTCTCTTTTTAGGAGTGTGGCTTAAAAGTAGGTTGGTCAAAATTTAATTGTTTTTGTTTAATTTTTTTGTCAAAAATAAAAAAATATTATTATTTTGATATATATATATATGAGCGAAAAACACTTTGAAAACAATTACCATCATACTCTCAAACACCCCTTTAAAAGAGAAGGAGAGCTTATTAACAAAGATAAAAGATTAATCCTAACTATAGATACAATCAAATCTTTAATGACACATTATAGGGTAAACAAATTCAATATTGATGGATCGACCTTGTTTGCTTGAAAGACCATGAATAAAAGGGTTGGAGACAAGGTGGGGACTCTACACTCCTGAGCTCAGCTACGTGTTAAGCCTAAATGCCTATAGGTTTGGAAAAATATCAGACCCGGCTCTATTGGGTTTGGCTATATGCTTATCCCAAACTCTTGGAGGTCAAAGAGATATCAGACCTAACTCCATTGGACTCTACTACACATTGATCCCAAACATATATGAGTCTGGCAAGATGTCAGACCCAACTCTATTGAGCTCAGTTATACTCTAAGCCCAAACACTTGTGGGTTTAGTAAAGATGTTGGACCCAACTCTATTGAGCTAAATTACGTGTTGAGCTCAAGCGCCTATAAGTCTAGCGAGATACTAGACTTAACTCCATTGGATCTGATTATACGCTGAGCCAAACACTTGTGGGACTTATAAGATGTCAAACTTAACACCATTAGACTCAACTACGTGCTTAACCTAAATGCTTGTGGGTATGGTAAGATATCATACCTAACTCTCTTAAGTTCACCTATGTGTTGAGCCTAAACATATATGGACCTAGAAGGTGTCAAGATCGAACATCATTGGATTTAGAATCATTCCAGATCCAAACTTATAATCAACAATCTTTATTGACCTCATGTGAGGGTCATTAGGCTATCCGTAAAAAACTTAACCGGAGATGCTGGAAGTTTAAGTTAATCATTTACTTGCACCTCTAAATGTATAAAAGTCCTCTAAGAGCTGAATATATTTAAATCAACATAAATGTTACAAACAATTATTTCCATCAACATTAATGTTATGTGAGAAATATGGTCTAAAAGTCTTCTATAACTCTATTGTTTGTTTGTCAGCACTTATGATGTGAACAAATAATTCTCATCAATATTAATGCAGTACAAGAGACATTTTCATTAACATTAATATTGATTTAAAGGATTTCTTCCTTGCTAAGATATTCAAGAGGAAAAGAATTTTAACCCCTTAAGAAAAAGAACATTGTTCATGGTACATGAGATATAAATACCCTTCAAATCACTCAGGTAAATGATTTACCATCTTTATTCTTTTATGATATATTCTTAAAGCATTTATCACAAAAAACCAAGAAGAAACATTATTGCTTTTAGAGTTAAATGTTTATTTCTTCATTTATTACAATCATTTGCTATAAAGTCACTGACTTAATTATCAGAGGGTTTCAAAACTCCACAAAGGGATTGTTTTGCAGAAACTAAGATCTCAACCACCAACCCTCTACTCTTTCAGTTACTAGAAATGGAATATTGATATGAATGTATGATCATCTTCTACTATCTAAACACAAAAACTCTATTCCCAAGCATATTAGATTTTTGAATATTATCAAATATCTATTACGATAAAAAGAATTAATCTAAACTATGGAAAGATAAAAAGATACTACATTGTCATAACTTTATCTTATCTAGGACCGGTTGATTGGCCCGCACTCCTTGATGGGTCAAATGATTTTTTTATATATATATAAAATAATATTAAGAGCTTGGAGACTTTTTGGTAAAGTTATTAAACTCGGGCAAGTAGGTAAATTTCAAAATTTCTCAACTTGACTCCTTGCATTGCATGAATTTCTAATTAAACTGTATCTAAGTTGACTTGATATGAATTGGTTGATTTCATGGGTTCAAAGCCAACTCGGATGACTAGTAAAAGCATGACATAGCTCGTAAGAAACATCAAGATGAAAACCTTTTCTTTTAAGCATTGGGACAACAATATATTGGATGACCCGGTCACCCCGCGACTCAATTTATGGATTCAACTGGTTTTAAGAAGTTGTATTTTTTAAAAAAAGAATTTACTTAATTATATTATAAAAAATAAATGCTCGTAATTTTGAGCATCAACCTTATACAAAGCCAAAAAAACAATCACTTCTGAAATTTATTTCTCAACGAATCCAACATCGAAGGATAAAATTAAGAAAAAATAAAATAGTTTTTTCCATTATTATTGATATTAATTAAAATACCAAATTGCTTCTAAGATTAGGATTAAGCACCTGAAATCAAGCTTTAAGATAAATTTTTAAAAATTTTTAAAAAAGAACCCCTATACCTAAGTTAAGTGTTGTTTTGCTTTTAAGGGTATTCTAATAATTTAACTTTGCAAAAAAGATGTAAAAAGACATAAGTAACCTCGATCAATTAAAAAAATGGTTAATCCACAATAATTGGAGGGAGAGTGTTAAATACTTTGTAGGAAAAAATGATAAATTTACTATTTCAATCTATAACAATTGATCTAGGTGAATCTTCTAAGCTTTAGTTAATATTCTAAATTTCCAACCATTGAAATTGTAGATTTGGACTTAATAAAGAAGTTCAATTCTCAACCAATTTAATATTGAAGAATGAAATTGAAAAAAAAAAAGAGCATCAAATATGGAAGAACAACAAATGAAGGAGGATGAAATTGAAAAAAAAATATCTTAAATAAAAAAAATCAAAATCAAAAGAATAGGGACCGAATTTGACATATTAAAAACTTGAAGGAGGATGAAATTGAAAACAAAATCAAATTTGAGAAATCAATTAAAATAAAAAAATAAAAACCAAAAAAGAGATGCAATTAAAAGAAAAATAACTTAAAGGGCTGATTTGCAAATTTGAAGGGTCATGCATGGATTTCTAAAAGGAAAAAGGAAAAGAAATAAAGATTGTTGGCACTGCATTGGAGCCCCGTTGAACACACGCGTTATATAAGGAGGAAAAAGATGTTGGGATGAATCGAATGACGTAGAGAAAAAGTTTTTTAACCATAAGAGCCAACCGTCCTTGGATAGTTATTTATGAAAATACCACATTACCTCTAGGAACAAAAAAAATATTAGAAAAAAAACCATTGTGAAATGACAATTAAATCCCTATAGTCAAGCTTTTGAAAATTTGATTACAAGCACGAAATCATTATATTGTAGCAAAAAATTAAAATATCAAAAAAGCCTTTGGACCATAGGTTTTTTTTTTTTTTGCTTTTAAAGACAATAAAATGATTTTACTATAAAAAAAATCTTGGAAAGACCGAGATATCTTTAAACAATTCTAGAATGTCAAATGAACCAAGTTAAAAGATTATTGTAGCCCTTCGAAGACAATTCCTTGTGTTTTTTAGGGCAAAACTGTCAATTCTCTATTATAATATACAGGAAATCAAGACATGTATATAATATTTTTTTTCATATGTTTTAGCTTTTCTTTTTTAATTAGTTTGTTAAAAAATAACTAGAATATCTATAAAATTTATATTATTCAACCTAACTCAACCAAACTCAACCAGTTAAAATTGGTTAAAGTATATATTATAAATAATAATGAGTCAAAAAATTTAATAAATAAATATCATAAGTCGAGATGTTTAAAATTAACTCAATTTAACTTAACTCGTATAACTCATTAAGTTAAGTAAAAGTAACATTAGAAAGTTCTTGATACAAATAACATTTTTTTTAATGGCTAGCTAAAATTATTAATAAGAAAGTAGCGAAGTCTATTGTGTTGGACTTTAGGAATTAATTTCATCACATGATTACACCTTTTTTTTTTCCATTGAATTAATTTTGCTTTCTTGTTATGTAAACAAGAATTCCGCAAGTCTGACAAGTATTTCAAATGTATTTGGTAAAGTAATTTATTATGTTATTTATTTTTATAAATATATATTTTTTAGGATTATTGAGAATAAAGAATTTTATATGCTGTAATATCCATAAAAATATTATTTCAACCCGGTTGAGTTAAAAAAATTAAATAAATTAAATTAACAATTTGTGAAATATCATAAGGTTAGTTTGTCTCAACGAATATACGGTGAATGACAGTCTGATGTCATCAAACGACAAGCCAAACGTTCCTATGTGAATGTCGTTCACTACTTTCATTTTGATAGACCCTCCTCCCCATCTGCCAAGAAACCTTAAACTTGCATAAACAACAGCAAACAAACAAGAGTGAAACACAATCGAGTAAAGCGTAGTAAAGCCATGGCATCTGCAATCCTCAAGCGAACAAGCCCTTCTTGCCTCCTCAAGTCAATGGCTGATAGTCTAGCAATCATCGGAGGATCGTGGAGATCCTACGCTAAGGTTGCAGTCGGGACTGACATAGTATCCGCTGCACCCGGCGTTTCCCTCCAAAAATCCCGGACCTGGGACGAAGGTGTTTCTTCAAAATTCTCAACAACTCCATTAAAAGACATTTTCAAGGTTGGCTAGTTAATTGAGAAATTAAATACGTAGAATACCATTTTTTTAATGTTTTAATTAATTGTGATTTGTTTTCTTTAATTTCATATTTTCAGGGCAAAAAAGTTGTCATCTTCGGCCTACCTGTAAGTATCTTCTGCATTTTAATTCATATTTTCCTGCTTCTTTTATTACATATTTGGTGGAATTGAATTTTTCTTTGGGTATAATTTTAATTGATTGTTGGCAATTAGGTCTCCTTTTTTTTCTTTTTTTTTGCCTATTGATAGGACCCTACAGCCCACAATCAGTGGTTAAGCAGTCTAGGGATAAAAGATGAAGGTTTAATCTGGCATTCTCTTGTAATGGGGCATATTTTAAGCTCAAATACTCTAGACAGGATTCGAATCTGTGACCTCCTTGCAAGTACAAGGAGCTCACTACCATTAGGCCAGACGCCTAGTGGTTTTGTGATTAAATATTTAAAATTTCTTGAACTTTGCAAGTGACTGACATAAAAAAAAGGAGACAATTATTGCTCGGTTGCAGTAAGTGATTCAAGGTTAGTATAATGTTTAGTGGCTGCATTTGTGCTATCCATGATGTTAAATTAACAAGGTTATTTGGAAAATTCATCCTTATCTCCTGTTATGCATAGATTATTTCATTAGTGATGCTCATGAGTGTTGTAATTGGTCTCTACATGACATTGTATATCAACATGAGTGCTATTATATTCTTACTCTTTTTGTTTCGTCTCCGTTGTCTCTATTGGAACAAGTAAAGCCCATGCAAGCACAAAATCAAATGCAATCCAAAATATAGTTAATTTGTGAAGTTCTTTATATATATATATATATATATATATATATATAAGCCAAGAGAAATCTGGATTGTACCAGACAAATAGGTGAAACAAACCTCACTTGTAAGGGTCCTTTTCTCCTATTAACCTAACTTAAAAACTTGGTTTCTAATCAGGAAAAAATTATAAATAGCTTCAAGAAGATGTCAAGCTTTTGAAATTAATCATTTAAGTTAACCTCATGCTATGCATCCCAAACAAATCAACGAACAGCACTAAAGACAATTAATCCTCTTATTGCACTTTTCCTTTTGGTACGATAGACATGAAGTTGGAAGCCGAAATGATTGTTGTTTCAACGCAAACACTGGTGTGGATGACAATGGGGAAGAGGAGAAGAGGGTGGTTTTTTATTCAAGAAAGTGTGAAAGCGATATTAATTTGTTTTGGGAATAAGATTCTCAAGTCAAAGATTTGATAGAGAATGACCTAAATAGCTAAAACATGATTCTTTTCACTTTGTGACATAATTTTGTTGATAGAAAACTATTTTTATGTGTTGCGTTTACCATGTCCAGGGAGCATACACAGGGGTTTGTTCACAGCAGCATGTGCCTAGTTACAAAAATATAATTGATAAGTTCAAGGCTAAAGGGATTGATTCTGTCATTTGTGTGGCTGTTAACGATCCATATACTATGAATGCTTGGGCAGAGAAACTTCAGGCTAAAGATGCTGTAAGTGATTATTGTGAATCATATACATTTGTTTCTCTTTTCTTACATGTGATCTGAAAACCTTTTCTATTTGTTTTGATTTTGCTTGTCTCCTTTTTTGTAATGTCTCAATTTCCAGTTAAACTTTATGGTTGAATCTTTACAGTTTTCTATATTCTAGGAAATTTCCTAGAAAACTAGATAATTCTCCAAAGTAGACATGACCTTAATGGCTTTATTCCCTAATTGTGCAATTATGTGACATCACTAAACCATGTACTGTTTGCTGCTTCATAAGATGTCTGCAAGTGGAGTTAATTTTCCGGCCACTTAATCCCATGAAGCATCGGTGCTGTTATTATTTCCATACTGTAGAAGTTTTATCCTCTTTGCAGGAACAATGTCATCTTGTTAGGGTAGTTAACTGTTCCAATATGCAGTATCTTCTTCACTTTATTTCCCTTCTAACTAGCCTTTTTCTATTTTAGATTGAATTTTACGGAGACTTTGATGGGAGCCTCCACAAGAGCTTGGAATTAAATAAAGATCTCTCTGTTGCTTTGCTAGGGCATCGCTCTGAAAGGTATGATGCTGTCATGTCTGTTCTTGGTGTTCTAACATGCGTTTCCCAGCATTCTGAATTATCTGATCTAGGGATCTCATTTGATTTCCCTGTTTTTCTTTTTGCTGAGTGGGCTTTGAGCCAATTAACCCTAAAGAAATATCCATGTATTTGTCATTTTCTTTAAAGTGGCAGTTAAAATGCAATTCGTAGTTTATATTGATTATTTACTTTCATCCACCCAAGACTACTGATCTGTGTGTTGATCATGGATATATTTTCCTTAGACATTTGACTCTTGTGTACTTTGTGTAGATGGTCTGCTTATGTGGAAGATGGAAGGGTGAAGGTTCTAAATGTAGAGGAAGCTCCATCCGACTTCAAGGTTTCCGGCGGCGAAGTCATACTGGGACAAATCTAATTTGTCTTTGGTTATGTTTATAATTCACCGGAGCTTTTATGCCAAGCATGCCAATCTATCATTTTTGGGTTGAACCTTGGATAACATTGGTAAAATAATCCAGGTTGTTGCTATGTATCATATGTTTGATTCCAGAGTACTCTTGGCTGTTTTTTCTGTGGTGGTGTACTAGAATTTTTCGTTGGAGGGAATAAGTTGCGTTTACCCACTTCTAGTCTCACCTTTGTCATAAATTCTAATGAAATCTGAGCATGCTCGTCAAAAACTAGCTTTGGCTTCTTGGATTTTGTGACAACGATGTCTTTGTCCTCTCTTTCTAGTTTCCTTATCTAAAATTTTCTCACCGGTGACTAGAAATTCTAAACTTTGTTTTTGTATTTTAAAAGATTTTAAAAAAATTGTTTTTTTTTTAATTTTTTGTTTCAAATTTTTGTTTTGTTGTTTCTGGGTTGTTTTTATGTATTTATATTAAAAATAAATTTAAAAAATAAAAAATATTATTTCAATATATTTCCAAACAAAAATATTTGACTAATTTATAACATAAATATACCTCTAGCAATTTTTTAACCCAAGAAAAAGAAAATGATTATAAGGTTGGTTTTCATACAATCAAATAAAAATTGACAGAAGAGATACCTAGCTAAAATACAGCTATTTCCATGCCTGTTTATGCTATATCACTTTTCCCATTTTACGAATCCACACGTTCCTTCCTCATAACAAGACATCCAAAAACTTGGGAAACATGGCAGAAACAAGAATGGAAATAGCATGAACATAATTACATATTTAAAGAATTTGACAGAACTCGAGATTTACGTGGACCTGGAAATTATATCTTCAATTCTTGACGATGACGAAGAGGAGCATAATCATGGGCACCGTGGATTGTTCCCAGGGCCACCATAATAGAAGTGTGTGCCCCATTCATTGCTGTAGGAGCTTTGGATGTTGTAACAATTGGTGTTTTCAGCTAGGGTTGAGATACCTGGGGCTGAGCTGAGGCTGTTATCAGAGTCTACAATCTCTAGGTTCCGAAAATAGCTTGCTTTTCCGAACCCATCTTCTGCAAAGTGGCCCGACCCCATCTGTGTCGATGTGTGCTTGCCGTTGGCCCTTGAGTTCACCACCTCGCCGCCCCACTCCACCATGGTGGCATGCTCTGCTAGGTGTGTAAATAGCTCAGCTGGCCAGTATCCTACTAGGGTGTTGTCACCAAAACTCATCCACCAATTACCTAGCTTTGGATCCTAATTCCAAAAAAAAAAAAGTAAAAAAAATAAAATAAAAAAGCTAATTAGACAAATAAGTTTTTGCAATAAGTAGAATGTGCAAGAAATTTAAATGCAATAAGTTCTTAAATATTAAGTTACATAAATGAGAGGTTCAAACTCTCTAGATATCATACGAGAAAGACGAAAAGAAGCATTATTATCAGCTAATTAAACCTTTTTTTTATATTAATTTCGGTGTTCGGGCCGGCTTGTATACACCTCGACTAATCCTACAAACCCTGAAATTAACGATCATATAAATCTATAGTAGTCATTATATTAGCAACCACATAACTCGAACCTGAGATCACAGGAGAAACAAATCCCTTGGTCCCAAGTTCTTACTACTTGACCACCTATTAGATTATTAATTAAACTATATATTGGTTGGATGGGTTGTTATCAGATTCTGTTATTTCTTAACATGAAATTTAAGGAAACATACGAGGCTTTTATTACAATAAAAGAGTGGGAAAATCCACATATTTCCTTATAAATTATAATAATAGTTTTATTTCTAATTTTTTATTTTATCTTTTCACTAGATGTTTTCTTAGTTATTTATATTTTTTTTTATCACTTTTAACAATTAAAATGTATACTTATCCTTTGTAAATAAAGAGATATTTCACTATAAATTATAATAATAGTTTTACTTTTAATTTCTCATTTTATCTTTACATGAGATGTTTTTTTGATTATTTATGTTTTTTTTCTTCTCTTTCTTAACAACTAAAATGCATAATTATTTTTTATTTGTTGTTTGCTTGGATCTGACAAATATGTTAAATCCAAACTTATTGAGTCTAGGTATCACGCTAGACCTAAAGTTCTTGGGTCTAGCAACAATATGAAACTTAAAGCTTTTGGGTCTGACATAGCCATCAGACCCAACAAACTTGGATCTGGCATAGTCACTAGACCCAACTATCTTAGATTCCAAATCTCTTGGATTTGATATACCATCCGACCAAAGCATTTAACATGTTATCAATAATTTTTATATTTTTTAAAAAATATATTACTGATCAGCTACAAAGCACGAAATAATATACTAGTACCTTCCAAATGAGGATGCTGATATCATATTGGTTGCCTGTGTATGATGATACAGGAGAAATGGCAGCTCCGATGGCTATTCTGCTATGGGTTTGCACAAATCCTGCACAAAGAAGGTTGTAGCACCCTGTTGCTTGATATGAATCACTCTGCAAGATACAAATTTAAAAATAATGACTGTCATTTTAGGGTTCTTTCTTTCCCAAAACTATCAAACTGGAAAAATATCTCCTTCTACATTTTGGAAAACAATAATATTAATTTTTTTTTTACATGAAAAAGAGAAAGAAACGAGAGAAAAGAGAGAATCATTGAGTTTTTATATATTTAAATTTATCCATGAAATTATTATCGTCATTACTGACGTGTTAAATCTCGATTAAATTATCAATAAAATTTTTATTTTTTTTATTTTTTTTCCCGCATAATTTCCATAAAAAAATATTTTGTAGCCTCACAAGCCATTACAAATTCCACCCTACCTTTGAATTTTTAATTTCTTTTTTAGTAATTTTCCTTTCGTCTCTCTTTGTTTTGCTAAATAAACATAAATATAAATTAGAATTAATTAGTAATTGAGAATTAAATATGATCAGAGATCTTACTGTCCAATAAGTAAACAATCTGGGCCTGCTGTCACCATAAAGCTCCGGACTGACCTGACTAGTAGAATAAAATCATTACTTCAGAAAATCCCATTAATTAAACATAGAATTAATATATAAACCATTTATTAATCCATATAAAATATAGTAATTAATTATAATTGAAATAGTGTGCACAGGAGATACCTGCCACCCAGCTTCTATGCTGTTGAGATCAGAGCCGTCGAACGATCCCGAGAGAATCCAGATCTGTGATAGACTGAACTCATTGACCACTTGGATTGTTGGACCCCACACGTTAATTGTTGCCTTGGCTCCATAGACCTCTTGTGATGATCCAGTGTAGGCAATTGCATGCTATGAACCAGAGAAAGAGATTGATCAAAGGGTAGAAAATGAATATAACACGAACTTCAAAGGTAAATCATGTGGGTCCTAATCAGGAAAGTTATCTTATATATTATATCTTAAGAATCTAAAAATCAACTCTAAAATTATATATAAATAAATTATTTTATATTTTTATTTTTATATCTATTTTTTTAATCCGGAAATAAAACCAAATATAAAATTTATGTGTATTAAAAAATTAGGATCCATTTTTGTGGTATGAGCAAATGCTAATAATAGTTTTTTTTTTTAATAATCAAAAGAAAATACCAAAACTCAAAGTATTGTGAATTCTATATTTTAATAATAATTATAGTAGGAGCTAGAAATTTGTCATCTTTTTCTTTGTAAATATTGAAAATAATATTTATTATTATTTATTTTGAAATAACTATATATGAAAATAATCCATATATATTTATATATATTGATGCTATGAAAAACAAAATTGCACTCTTTTCAAAGGGTGAGAAAAGATAGGATACCTCATGTCCATTGCCACTAACTACATCAGGGGCATCTATGTGTCTAGCAAGAGAGTTTGATCTTCGTTGTTTCTTGCCAAAATCAAACAAAGACTTGGCTCTCAGCACATCATGAACTGTGCTCCGCCGTATAGGAACAGTGCCATGCGGGCACCTTGTCCCATTCCGGTGCCACATTTGCCATGAACCTCTCACGCCTTCTGCTTCATTGCTCTTCTTTGTTCTTTCTGATCTCAACTCATCTTCCTCTTTCAACGCTTTCACTCTAGGCATTTCTGGGGGCTCTCTCTGTTAATTACATGACATAATCATCATAATTACTAGCATTAATCAAAGTTAACATTACTACATGTTATCTAAGGAATGAGAGAGAGAGATAGAAAAGAAGATTTAGCTTTACCTTTAAGCTTTATAGTAATTGAATATATAGGGAGTTTTTTAAGAGAAAAAGAAGATGACAAAATACATGGAGCCAAGAAAGTCCTTTTTCATACACAAGATTTAGGAGCATTGGGGAGCTTCATAACCTTCTTTTACACGTAAAAGAGTTATAATATGGTAGTGTTTATTGTCAAACAGGAAGTTAACCTAGATGAATGTTGAAAGATAGTGGTAAACAAGAAGAGAAATTAACTTCGTTAATTAGCAATGTTACACGTTAATGGAAAGGACAAGCTAGGCAAGAGAGGGGAGGAGGTGTTTTTTTTAGGTTATTTACCTGGACCTTGTGATTCTTTAAAAGAGGGTGATCTAAAGCAGGCTGTTTTCTTTTATGAACACAGTCTATGATATCTCCATCTGGGCTCTGTAAAGATCAAAGAAAAATGTCAAAACAAGAAACTAATTAACCCCACATGAGATGAAATCTAAACATGAACAAAGAAACAAAAATTTGGTGTAGATTTAAGAAGATAGATATGTAATATATACCTCTATGGTCATGACTGGAGGCTTGTTAATCTTGTCCAAGTGCCTCTGAATCCTTTCAAGTCTCATGCCACTGACTTGCCTATGATTTGTGTAATTTAGGGCTGACACAACAACAGTAAACCTTTGGACAAAGAGAAGAGCTAGAACAAGAGGAGGAAGAGGAGCAAGAAACCCTCTCTTATTCACCACAAAACCCATGTTTCTTTCAGTGCCAAGAAAGAAACACAGAAGGAGACTGAGGGGAACTAACAAACCATTACTAGAAAAAAAAAAAAAACATAATAGCTTAGTAACAAATTAATCTAATCACTTGCACCAAACCCACACGGAAACCAGAACAGGTAATGGAAAATGACTCTTGTCTCTATCTCTCTCTCTCTCTCTCTTTCTGGGGTCTATCTTTATGGCGAGAAGGAAGGTTGGTGGAGATGGTTAATTAACCTGCATATGTAGAGGCCTGCTCCCTGATCTCTTAAACATTCACTATCAAGTTCATCATTGCTGACATTGGATTCAGCTACAAATTGAGAAATTAAGAAGAGTAATACGTATATGTTAGTGTTAAATCTTTCGTTTTGTTCCTATGGAGCTGCACCGATCTAGGACAAAGACAGAGAAGAAACAAAGACTTGAAAGCACTATAAAAACCGAGACCTACCCAACTATATATGCAGGCTCCTTTTTATTGCGCTCCTTGAATGTCCTTCATCTGCCACCATATAACTTTGTCATTAATGTTTTCACTTTAAGAGTTTCATAGCCATAGCTTTCCTTCCTTCCCAGTCTTCTCCTTTCCTTAGTCCTACCCTTTTTTAAACTCCAAGTAGCACTCAATTGCTGTGTTCTCTATGCTTTGGTGTTGCCACATGGCTTTCATTTCATATTTCTGCACCTCATCTATAGGTATATGATCCCAATGTGAATACGATACGTTACCCTCTAAACATACACTCAGATTTACCAACCATCTATGTATATAAAGAAAATAGATTAAAAAAGGTAAACCTTAATTGCCATGAGTAAGTATCCAAGAGTATTGAGGGAAAAGGAAATTTGCTATAAAGTGCAAAAGCATTGAACCGATGGTGAAAAGGGAAGAAAAATGAAGAAACTATCAAATGGTTGTAAGGATTTTTATCAATTATTTTTTTAATTAACGTGGATGTCCAGACCAGCTTGCACACACCTCAACTAATCCAACAGGCTCTGAAATTAGCGACCATATAATTCTCCAGCGTTTATCATTGTTTTTTATGATTTAGCTTGATGGTCGGATTTATTATAGCCTTCAATTAAATCAAATTATAGATATCAATTTTGAAAAATAAATTGAATTTATATCTTCCTTCGCAATCCCTTTGATTTCACGTTTCTTTTGACTATTATGGGTATATAACAAAAAAAAGAAAAGATATGGCACCATTTTAATACATTCAAGAGATATAATAATCCAAAAGAAATTCTAATTTCCTAATAAGAACTAACGAAAGCAAAATTCTACTCGCATAAACTTAGTATAGGTGAATTTTGTGATAACCTGTGATTATGTATTTTAGAAATAAATGATTACGAGGGAACATACTTTAATTAACTACAGGATGAGGATGATAAATTAAGAATAAGAAAATATTAAATCGAGGATTAAATTAACATTTGTGAGTTTCTATTCTCGAATCTCAAATACTCCTATGGCTCGATGATCCCACATTGAACTTCGATGTTTGACTCAAATTATTAAACGGTGGAAATGTCTTAAATTCCTGTATGATTCTAATAAATAAATACCTGTTAATCCTGACTCTTGACGTAGGCACACCATTGTTGTCAGCACGATTTACGTAGACTTAATTAGGGGTTTGATAAACACATTGCTATCTACCCAACAACAATCTTTAAAAAAAAAAAAAATTAAAAGTTGATTTACGAAAGGGCCATGTCAATCGATCCCTCCTAGAAAGATATGTCATCATTTTGTTTGCTTGATGAATTTATAAACTCAAAAATAAAAATAAAAAGATTAATTAAATAAGGTTTTGCGATTGGTTTTATGTTAATTATTTTCTGCTACAATTGAATTTTTTTAGCTTAAAATTGTACAATCACCATCTTATACTTAATATTTCCAATTTAATTAGATAGAATAATAATATAAAAAAAAAGACTCAAGCTTGTAATTGTTTAATTATTTGGATTTTGACCACATCAAAAAACTATCACAATTTAAAAATTTAAATTATTAAATGATACTTTAAAAATAATTTTATATTATTCTCAA
>Ga0325414_1000258_pt1 | contig 39163 bp, 28 predicted proteins | sample PopdelMetagenome_8_FD_206183 | JGI IMG/M metagenome (GOLD analysis project Ga0325414, IMG submission 206183) | Populus deltoides microbial communities from Bellville, Georgia, United States - Leaf-PdKOR-R3 | ecosystem: Host-associated > Plants > Phyllosphere > Phylloplane/Leaf | place: USA... | reverse complement strand
GAAAAACACTTGATGTATTCCTTGATATATTTAGTTGTTCATTTGTTAACTATTCTTAAAGCAGGTTGTAGAACAAGAATTGCTCAATGCACATGCCAATGAACTGGAAAGAAAGAAACAAGTTGATGAATTTCCCTTGGCAGATCGTAAGCAAGTCAGCTAAGAAACTTACTTGTGCTGATTTCTTTGGGGTTGAGGTGGATTTAAAGATCTGAATAATATTTTAGATCATTTGTTGCAGACTAGCAGTGAAGCTGTTCTGCCATCTGCTTAGTAGACACATCTGGGTGATAATAGTACATTGTATCATTGTTTTCTTTACAGGATACATATGCTGGACTTTGCTTACTGCTGTTCTGCACTGGTGGCTGAATTCTAAATAGTATCATGTTTATCCCTTAGTCTCTTGATGTTGGATGCTAACTGAATTTCTGATTCAATCATTATTGTTCTTCATGAGTTTTATTCCCCATATGCAACTGTCAAGGAATCCATGTGTGTTCGTTGGGTTGCTTGGTCCATTTCTGAGATGATTTCTGTTGGAATGCTGTTCTAAAATTTTTGAATTGATTTGCTGCTGGGAACCTTTTGGATGGTGTTGAGCCTTTATCTTCTTCAACTCCAGGTGATTCTGCTGTTGTGTTGGCTCTGTAAGCTACCACTTATTTTGACTTATTTGGCATTCATCTTTGATAAAATTCTAGCTGATCTATCCTGGAAAAGATAAGCAAGGTTTATTTGATGTGGATTTGTGAGGCCTCCGTAGTCTCATTTAGAGATGGCAATGACTATTCTCCAATCAGATTTTTTTATATACATATTCTACTTATTATATTCATTGATTAAGAAATTTAGATATATTATTCATCGAGTTTCGGGTATCTATATAGATATCTGTATACATAATTTTAAGTACCTGAAATTAAACAAACACACATGTACAAATATATGATTTTATTAAATATATGATTGGGTACAATTTCTATCTAAAATATTCTTTCAAAAGAATAAGAACCCTCTGATTTTTCCCTTAAATTTGATATAGTAACTTGATTTATTAGTGAAATCAAGCCAAGATTTGTAATTTGCAAGAACTTGAATTTAGACGTATTGCGAAGCGAGATTTGGTGATTTAATGCTTTGAAGAGTATATTTAATTTGTCTTCAAAGTGCTGTTGACGAACTCTTATGGAGCGTTTAAGTTTGATCCAACAGAGTTTCATTCTTTGTAGACTTCAAATGTAGATAAAGTAGGCTTGAGAACTTTTAAGAGAGTTTCTTTGCTTGAAGAGCATGTATTTAAGAAAATTTGTATCTCCAAGAATTTATTTTTTTTCTCTAAGTTGAGACCATCTATTTATAGAGATTGTTAGGGGTTCTTGGGTTCTTTTCTAATACCACGTGACATGATTTTATTAGTTGATCTTTATTGATGAATCTTGCATTTATAATAAGATATCTTAAATATTTTATCCCAAGTGTCAATCTTTCATTGGTCAAGAAATATATAAAGGCTCATTTATTTTCCATGTCATTAATTTCAATCTTATTTTATCCTTTCATATAAAAATAAAATAAAAATAACACATGATGAAATTTGATTGGTAGAAAATTTTTGTTTCTATATATGCCCCCTTGAGACAAGTTCACTTACTTTTAAAAACAAGTGGGCATGTCTTGAAAATATAGTTAAGAAGGTTTTATACTGTATATATATTTTCGACTAGAATTCGATTTAATCATATTAAATTTTCATATATATACCCTTGAAGAGCAATTATATGACTTATTTATGTTCAATTATTGGATCATATTCTCAATAATATAACTCTGTGTCCCATGTTAGATGGTAAATTTTCTTTGACATTATTTGGAACTTGGATATAGATTAACCGCCTGACTTAAGGTTCCACATGAGTTGCTTTGGTTGTCTAAATTCTTTAGCTATAATATTCCACCAGACTTGGTGTTTGAAGAGTCGTTTTTTAATGGTCACGATTGCTATTTTTTAACGCACTGTTAATTTTAGCGATTCATAACTTTCTTTCAAACGTTAGAACATCACTCTTCTTTAGTTATTGATCAAAGTAAGTTCTTACCCCTTTTTTTAGGACATATAAATATCATGGGGTTTGTAAACTTGTTCCATATCTCTTGTTTCAAATATGCATCTAATACGCATTATATTTCTTTTTTAGATAATGACTTTCAAGAATTCTTCTTTTTCTTCTAAAAGGTTCTTAGTAATTAAGGACAAGTGTCGTCAAACAAGTCTTTGCATATACGAACCCGCCATTGGTCCATTCTCTAAGAAATGGTCTTTCGAAAGCATCAAAAATTTGACTTCATGGTCATTTGAGACTTCTTATGAACTTTATGGTCATGGTAGTTTGCCTCAATCAGTTTTACAACTTCAATCCTCCTTTTTCACATTCAACCACTTTTCCAGCTGATCTGTCGCCATTAGACTATCATAAACATGATAGAGATGCTACTTGCAAGAATTATATCCCAATCTCTGATGCACTTGAGTATACTCCCAAGTTTTGGGAATGGATAAAAGATATTTTAAAACATTACGAGCCGATCCTTGAGAAGGCACATATTCGAGACACCATTTTTGCATCCCTTTTAACATATGATTGGTAGATAAATGTTATCCTTTCTTTCTTTCTACAACCATTGGAATCCTGCTACTAATACGCTATCTACCCTCAATGGTGAGGAGTCTGTGTCACTTTGAGAATTGAAATCATGTAGCGGCCTTCCTCTTTTCGGCACTTTTTATGATGAAGTCATCCCTTTTGCTGATGAACTTAATGAAGCTAATAAGAAAGGAAATTATTTTCTTCCAAAGAGCTGCAAGTATCTATTTATTGCCTTTCATAAAAAATATGAGACCGTTTATGGTGATCATGTAATGACTCTTCAAGGTTCCTTTCTCTATAGGTGAGTCTAGTGAATCCAATAAGAGTACTTATCCATCTAGCTCATTTAACAAGTCTCATATTTGCTCTGGCAAATTCATTCATCCTCTTAAAAAGATTAATATCCCTCCTCATATTCAAGATAAAGTTTATTTAATGGCTTTTTTTTTCATGTTGGCTATGAATTCAGACCCTAAAAGATTTATTGAGGGCATGTGCTATAGATTTTGGTGGAAATTGGGAGGATCACTTACCTCTCGTGGAATTCACCTATAATAACAGCTATTAGGCTAACATAATGATGGCTCCATATGAAGCCTTGTATGGCAGAAAATGTCGGACAACAGTATGTTGGGAAGAAGTAGGGGATGAGAATTTAATGGGGCCCGAGTTTATCCAGGATACATCAAAAAAGATTAGAATTATAAGGGATCGAATGAAAGCAGCTCAAGACAGACAAAAAAGTTATGTTGATAGACGAAGGAGACCTTTTGAGTTTAATGTGGGGGATAGGGTGTACTTGAAGGTTGCTCCTTGGAAACACTTGTTAAGATTTGGTATGAAAAGGAAGTTAGTGCTGAGATACATCGGGCCCTATAAAATCGTGAAAAGAATCGGCCCAGTAGCTTATCAACTAGCCTTGCCCCAACATCTGGTCAAAATACATGACGTGTTTCATTTATCAATGCTAAGAAAAGTTGAAATAGATCCAACCCGGGTGCTACCTCAAGTTCCAATAGAAGTTAATGAAAGATTAATTATGGAAGTCAAACCTGTGAGAATACTTGATCAAATCAACAAGGTGCATAGAAATAAAAAGATTTTCCTAGTCAAGGTGTTGTGGAGGAGTTCACAAATGGAAAAAGAAACCTAGGAACGGGAAGCAAAAATGAGGAACAAATACCCAGGATTGTTTTAAAATCTGGTAAGAAATTTAATTTCGAGGATGAAATTTTCTTATGTAGAAGGGAAGAAATGTAACTCTCGAGTAAATTCCTGTATTTTGATTTTTTTAAAAAAATAGGGGGAGATGAATAATTAAATAAACAAATAATAATAATAGAAATAATAAAAATTAATGGAGTAGAAATTATTATCTAAGGAGGTTAATGTTGGACAAGGATGAAATTGAATAAGTCAAACTTTTAGGCCAAATGGTTTTAAAACAAAACAAGGAAGTCCTTAAATGAAAAAAGAAGGGAAAACTTGTAAATATATAAACAAGTAGGGAGTGCAAAATTAGCCATGTTGGCCGGGCATGTTAGGGTTTGAGAGGGAGAAGAAATTGAGTGAAAATTATCAAAGTTCATCCAAAATAATTCATAAAAAAAAAAAGACAGAACTAGTGATTAAAGTATATTAGGAAGGGTTTGAACAAGAAAATCTCAAAAGGGGAACAAGGGAATTTTTTCATTTAAAGGGGTGGCATTGAGAGGAAAATAAGGGGGAAGGAGGAAATAAATTTTGTGTAGTGATTTCAAGCTTCCCATCTCTTATTTTTTTGAGTTAAAAGGTAACAAATCATTTCCTCTCAACTAAATTGATATATTTAGTATGTTAAGATTTCATTCAATTGTATTAGTGTATAGTTATGGTATGAGTTGTGAGTTTGAATGGGTTAATCTATGAAATTGTGATAAATTAATGTTTAAATAAATGAAATAATAGTGGGTAATGTTTCAATTTGTGAAATTAAAGAAAAACAATTATGTGTTCTTTTTGGGAAGAGGTTTCGGCCTAGAAAAAAAAAATGAATAAAAATGTTGAATCAATAATTGATAATTAAATGAGTTATGTGGTAATGTTGATGATGAAGAAATTATATTAGTAATGAATTGACATTGTTGATTGATATTTAAAAGAGTTATGTGGTAATGTTGATGATGAATAAATTATATTAGTGATGAGTTGATATTGTTGATTGATATTTAAAAGAGTTATGTGGTAATGTTGATGATGACAAAATTATATTAGTGATGAGTTGATATTGTTGATTGATAATTAATTGATGAAGAAAGTATAATAGTGATGAGTTAACATTGTTGTTTAGCAATTAAATGAGTTATGTGGTAATGTTGATGATGAGGAAATTATATTAGTGCTGAGTTGATATTGTTGATTGATAATTAATTGATTAAGAATTATATTATTGATGAATTAACATTGTTGATTGATAATTAAATGAGTTATGTGGTAATGTTGATGATGAAAAAATTATATTAGTGATGAGTTGATATTGTTGATTGATGATTAATTGATGAAGAAATTATATTAGTGGTGAATTGACATTGTTGATTGATAATTAAATAAGTTATGTGGTAATGTTGATGATGGAGAAATTATATTAGTGATGAACTAATATTGTTGTTTGATAATCAAATGAATTATGTGGTAATGCGTTGATGAAGTAATTAAATTAGCAATGAGTTGTTTTGTTGGTTTGTTAATTAAAGTGGTTTTGTGGTGGTGGTGTTGTTGATGAAATAATTAAACTGATGACAAGTTGATTTTGTTGATATAGAATTAAATTGATGATGTGATGACATTATTGATGCAGTAATTTAATTGGTAACGAAATGAACCTGCAGGAATGGGCAAGGCTACAGGAATCACTCAGCAGACATGTTCAGCTAGCAGGACGTAAACACTAGGTAGGTGTTTAATACCTTGAATATTTTTTTCCCCTGAACTTTAGATATTTAAATTATCTCCTCGATCAATGAAATTTTATGCGTCATGCTGGTAGATTTTCCCATGATAATTTATTCTGTGAATGGAAGACTGGTGAACTAGTTATACTGGCATGGAACTGGTGCCCTGTGAATGGGCAACTGGAGGACCAGTTATCCTGATATGGAACTGGTGTTGGTGGTCTAGTTGTACTGGTTTGGTAATGGAGATCTATGGTGTGGACAAGTTTAGATTTTAGATTATTGATTTGTGAATAGTACTTGGAAGATGGGTAGTAAATCTGAAATTTTTATGAGTAACTAATATATATATATATATATATATATATATATGCAAATGTAAATGCTTTAATTGATTATGGTTATCTTTTAAATCAATGTGCAGGTTCATCTCAATACCGTGCATCCTAGTAGCTTTAGAGTCTACTCTTATTACTAGTACATCTTTTGGATATGTAAATTGATGATAATAACATTACCTCCTGTATATTTTGAAGATTATAATGTTGTGTATATATGAACTTAAATGGACTAGCTTATTCAACTTGCACGCTTTTCATTTAAAGCTTCAAGTTTTTCAAGGCATAAACGGACGTTGTCTTTGTTGGAAAGTCCTTCTTGGATAGCAATTCTTAGAGATAGAATTTGACATTCTAATGGAAGAACATTTTCAACCCCACCAAGAAATATGGAGTAGCTTGAGTCAATGTAATACGATAAGCCCATAGCGCTTCTCCAATTCTATCATGTCAATCCTTCTTCGAACGATTCATCACCTACTTAAAAATACTGCATAAGGTCTTGTTAAAAGTTTCTTCAAAGGCATTAGCCGAGGCATTATTCATAAAATGGCTTTGTTATTTGAAACTGAACTGTACACACAACTCGTTAATGGTTGTATTGTAGAACTCCTTTCCATTATCAGTTATGATATATTTTGGTACCCCATAACGGTAAATGATGTTTGTTTGAATGAAGTTTACAACTGTCTCTTTCTTGACTTCTTTTAATGTTGCAACTTTTGCCCATTTAAGAAGTAATATGTTACGGCTAATATGTAAAGATGCCTCCCAGAGCTTTCAGAAATGGTTCTACCACATCAAGTCCTCAAGCATCAAAGGGCCAAGAAGCAATTGTTGGGTGTAAAGGCTTGGGTGGCTAGCGAATCAAATTAGCATGCAATTAACAATTTTGGCATTTTTTAGCATAGTCTATATAGTTTTTCACCATTGTAGGCCAGTAGTACCCCATTCTTTTTATTCGAAAGTGAAGTTTAGGACCCAATTGGTGTGCTTCACAGATCCCCGAATGTGTTTCTTCTAGTGCTTTTATAGCTTCTTCATCTCTGAGACAACATAAAAAGACTCCATCAAAAAAGCGTTAATAAAGTGCCTTGGAAATATATGAAACAAGAAGCTATTCACCTCACCTCTGTCTTATGGCATAGGTTTTTAAATAGCTTAACATGTCTTAAATAGTCAATAAGCGGCTGGCGCTAATCTTCTTTTTCAATCTCATAGACAGAAAGTGCACCCACTTGTTCTTTCTCTTTTACATTATGAGTTATTGGTGGAATGACTCATCTTTGACATACAATGACTTTTATTTCCTCACTACATGATGCTAATATTGACAACAGATTTGCTAAAGAATCGACTTGCTTATTCTCTTTTTGTGGTACATGTTCTAAAGTGGCATAATCAAGTGATGTCAATTTTAACACATACTTGTGATATGGGACGAATTCTAGCTTCTTGACTTCATAAATTGAGAGGAGTTGTCTGATGACTAATTGAGAATCCCTAAAAACTTTAAGGTGAGACATTATTATATTTACCGCCATTTCCAATTCAAGAATAAAGGCTTGATATCCAGCCATGTTATTGGAACAACATTCGGTAAGTGAAAAAAAGAAAGGCAAGATCTCTCCTTCCAGTGTGATGAATATTATTCCAACTTTGACTCTATTTTATCGTGTTGTACCATTAAAGAATATTTTCCACGGTTCTGACATTTAAATAAACAAAACATCGTTATCAAACAGGTCTTTAGAGAACTTTCATTCGTTGGGAATAAGATGATCAACGAGAAAATCAGCTAGCGGTTGCCCCTTGATCACCTTTTGTTAGACGTAGACAATTTTAAATTTTTAAAGCAATAAAGCCCATTTTGCCAATCTTCCTGATAGTATTGGCCTTGAGATGATGTACTTGAGAGGGTCAGCTTGAGAGATTAGTCGTATTAAATGTACTTAGAGGTAATGTCTTAACTTCTTTATCGCAAACATTAATGCTAGACATGTCTTTTTTATTAGAGAATAATTCAGTTTATCCCCATTTAACGTCCTACTAAGGTAGTAGAAAGCACTTTCTTTGACTTCATCATTTTGTTGTGCCAACAACACTCCTAAGAAATGTATTTAAGCCACAATATAGAGGATACGTGGGTGTCCTAGTACTGGTGTTTATAAGACAAATGGATTCAGTAAGTACTTCGTAATCTTGTTGAAGGCATTAGTATAAGCTTCATCCCAATAAAATGACATATCTTTTTTCATCAAGTGAGTGAATAGTTGACATTGACCTGCTAAGTTAGAAAAGAATCTATATATATAGGCTAACTTTCCATGGAGACTCTTCAACTCATGAATGTTCCTTGGCTCCAACATTTTTAAAATGTCATCAATTTTAGACTGGTCAATCTCAATTCCTCAATGTCGAACTATAAACCCTATGAATTTGCCCGAGGACAAACCAAATATGCATTTTAGCAGGTTCATTTTTAGTTGGAATCGACATAACCGTTTAAATACTAGATGAAGATCTTACAAATGATTTTCTGTTTCTTTGGATTTCACCACGAGGTCATCAACATAGCATTCAACATATTGATGAAGCATATCATCAAAAATCTTTTGCATCGCCCTTTTATAAGTGGCATTTATATTCTTTAAGCCAAAAGACATTATTTTATAGCAATTTATCTCTTTCGGAGTTCGGATGGCCGTCTTCTCCTCATTTACGGGTGCCATTCGAATTTGATTATAGCCAGATGAACCATCCATGAAGGTTAATCTCTCATGGCCCGTGGTAGCATCGACTATTATCTCAATGATTGAAAGTGGAAAGTCATCTTTAGGACAAGCATTGTTAAGGTCTTAAAAATCCACGCAAAAACGAATTTGGCCATTCTTCTTTTTTACAGGTATGATATTTGAAATCCATGTAGGATATTTGACCTTATGAATGAAACCTGCTTGGATAAGTTTATTGACTCCAGCCTTAATCTATGAGATGAGTTCAGGGTGATAGTGACAATGGGTTTATTTTAAAGGTTTAACCCTATTTTTTACTATTAATTCATGGACAGCAACCCTTGGGTCTAAACCTGATATTTCATCATAGGACCAAGTGAAGATATTTTGATACTCCATCAAAAGTTTCATGTAATTCGTTTCCTCTTTAAGTGATAAGTTTGTATTGATAAAGGTTGGGCATGGGTTTTGATACTCCATCAAAAGTTAATCTCTTTAAGCTCATCCAATGTAGGCATATTTTTTTTATTCAAGGGAGGGCGGAGCTTTCTTGACATCTTCTTCAATGATAAGCTTATCATTATCATCTTCTTCAATAGTGATGTCATTTGAAGTGAGATACATTATTTCATCTTTTTTTCTTCATTACAGGGGTTTGTGATTATTATCGTATGTTTTTTTCCATTTCAATGTCCCTTTAGCACTCACCACCCATTCGCATTGTCTCTTTATGCGTGAAGGTATTTTGCTATGAGGATCCTTTGAACTGTCCATCAAATTTAGCTGATGATTAAGAACATGCTCATCAACTTTTGACTTGGATTGTCCAAGTCTTGCAAAGACTGATGTGTGTTTTTTTGCTCTTCCATTCTTTTAGGTTCCAATCCTGACAATAACAGAAGCATGAGTTGTAGTCACACTAAGATGATCCCAAACTAAAGCTCTAAGAGGTGTAGGCTGATTTTGTTATTTATCCTTCACTTCTTTCACACTTATGTATTGCGAGGCTTTTTTACCAATTTGAAAATGCAGCGGTGTGGAAGACTTGTACCCAAGACCAACCCTTAAAGTTTTGCCAGGAGTTTTCTTCTCTCTCCATGCCTTTCTAGTCTTTACAAAAACTTGTTTACCTTCAAGTTAAGTCGTATCGCCATCCTTTACTAACTTATTAATGTCCCTATGACTATAATCAACCCTAGCTAAAAGCTTATAAGTATTGGGATTGAAGTCATTCACCCGTTTATTAGGGAGTCCTTTAGGATTTGTAACCATCAACTTAGTATGATGAAAAACCCTTTTAATAAAGGTTTTGAGACCTTATTCAATGCAAGATTAGTAACTGGAAAAGTCAAGTTTTTGAGCCCTTTATTGATCTTCTCTTCATCTTTAGTAAAAACATATTGACCCACTTTTCTTGTTGATACTTGGATATATCATAGTATTATGGCTTTACATGATACCTTATCATCAATAAAGTTTTCTACTACCTTTTCTTTTCCTTTATTCTTCATTGAACAAGTCACTCTTTCATTTCCAGATGACTTATGCTTTTTTGAGCTTTTAGAGACAATTTTTCCCTCTTCTAGATGGTCAAATGGGGATCATAGTTCTTCCATCATAGTTGATTTAAAATAGAACTTTGTGTCAGCAAAGTGGGCTTCAACATGGTAAAAAGGTCGATATCAACCACTATCTTTCTCACCTGTCTATCTTGACGATACTTAAAATATTGGTAGAGCGTTAAGAAGACAATACCATTTTCATGTATTCATAGTCTTCCAAGTAGCATGTTGTAAGTAGTTTTGACATCTATGACATGGAAAAGTGAATTGGATTCCATATCTTTCATGTGTATCGCAAGTCTTATCTTTCCTATGATGTTTAGCCAAACCATCATCCATCAAGATACGATTCACCATCTTTTTATCAACATATCCTTTAATTAAAATAGGTCTTTTTAATTATGGAGTTTTGATCCAAGTAACAAGTCTTCATCATTGAAGGATATCTTTGTGGTGCATACACTGTAAGACAAGTTTGAAGAGTCAACATGACTTTCTTTTATGACAGGTTCAATAAGAGTTTTCTCTTTATCAACATGATAGCAAGCAACAAGTACATTTTCCATCCTTCTTATCTCTATTGGCAAGTACTCATTCAATGTAATGGGTTTTCTTAAGCTTTGAGCTAAAAAAAACCTCCTTTTTAACTGGTATAGACTTTCATCGAATCTTTCAGTATATCGACTCATAAATTAGCTTCCTCACCATCGAGATTCTTATTATAGTTGGCTTTGTCATCTGCATGCGTTTCTCCTTTCCTCTTCTACACGTGACTAAATTCCATCCTTTGTCATCATAATTTTTAGATGAATCAAGCTTTAAGTTGCCAACTTTGGTGCAAGGGTTATACATGAAGTTTGACTTAAGGATAGAATGAAGCTCATAGACAAAATATCGCCAAGTTTTATAAGTTCAAATGAGCTGAAATTTATTGTAAAAATGTGGGCCCAAATTGACCATAATTATGATATTAAAAGCTGTTATTTCATCATTGAAAACAATATCCCTACTCCCATGTAGCCTCATGATCTTGTCTTTCAGCACAAAACACTTCTCTATGGAATTGCTGATCAAGTGATGGTATTTGCAATAGTTCAGATTGTCCACTTAGTTTGCTTCTTCGAGACGCTTCACCTTTAGCAACTCAATGAGATTTGTCTCAAGCACATCATTTAACATCCTAAATATGTTTGAGTCGGGGAATGGATACACCTTTTCTTGTCACTCTTTTAGTAATGGTTTCTTTCCTTCACCTTTTTAAAAGTAGCCGGTGTTGCACAATCATTTCTTTTAACTCCAGTTGGTACCTTTATGGCAGCTGGTTAACTATTAAAGACTACTTTCCCTTGACCTTTAAAGTGTTCTTTTCGAATCTATGACTTTCAGGCTTATTTCTCTTGGACTCTTGCATGGGTAATATTGAACTTTCAACTGTCGCAATGCTAAGTTCCATGTTGTGTGCTCGAGTAGCCAATTCTTTAAAAAAATTTGTTTTGATGCCTTGTAATATATAGTGTAGTCCCCAATGCATCCATTGAATACACATGTCTGACGCAAAAGTTTTAGTGAGCCAATCTTTACAGTTAAGGCTAAGGTTTCTTCATCGATGAATGTAGTCGATGACAGGCTCTTCCTTCCACTGACATGCATTGGTGAGTTCAATCATGTCAACCATCTAATGAGTGTTGTAGAAGCGATTAAGAAACTCGCATTCCAACTACTCCCAACTATCGATCGAGCCAGACTCCAAGTTAGCATACTAGTCGAAAGCATTACCTTTTACGGAACAAATGAACTGTTTTATAATGAAATCACTATCAATTTCGACATTGTTGCAGATCTCTAGAAAGTGAGTTATATGTTGTCTAGCATTCCCTTTGCCATCAAATTATTGAAACTTTGGTGGTTGCTAGCTTAGAGACATTTTTAGCAGATCAATTCTTTGGGTGTACGGCTTCATATAAAAATATAAGGGTTGAATTGAGCTTTCTACTAGGTGTATGATGGCTTCCTTGATAAGTTTTTTTAGTTGATTCGTGGTAATACCATCAGTAATACAACATATAACTCCAATTATAGAATCTCTAATGACATCTAATTGATCTACTTGGAAAGCCTTGGTAACCAAGGTTTGGCCTCCTTCATTAATGCTCTCAAGTTTGTTCATCAACTTTTCTATCCCGTGGTCTTTTGCCTCGAGTGAAGTTGAAAGACCCTCGACGTGTTTTGTCAAGTTAACTATTTGATCCTTCAAAGATGTAGTCTTGATCATCCTCACTAACATGGTGCCAAAACCGAAAGCCTTACTTAGTGATTGATATGGAAAAGTTTATATAGGTGAATTGTTGAAGTCGCCTTAAGAGCCGAAGAAAATTCCATACACCCCACTTGATTTTTGTAGTGGAGTTACTTATGGTTTCAACTTTTGAGTGAGCTTTCGTGCCCCTCTTACATCCAAAGTTGATGTCACCTTGAGAGTCAGCTTAGTTTGTGCATACAACTCAACGATAGATTTTGTTTTCAATGACAGGGTTAAAGAATCTTTAATGGTATGTTGATGACTTAAATCAATAGACTTATTGCTTTTAGAAGCGACAATGATGATCATGTTCCTCCTAGTTGCCATTGAGAGTTTGTTGAAAATTCTTTCTTAATGGAATAAGATGAGAGGTAGAGATTTCTCCAATTGAGTCGCCAAAAAATTATAGAAACAATTTTGAATATCTGAAATTAAACAAGCACATGTGTACAAATATATGATTTTATTAAATATATGACTGAGTATAATCTCTAACTAAAATTTTCTTTCAAAAGAATAAGATAATCCTTTGATTCTTTCCTTGGATTTGATATATGGTGACTTGATTTATTTGTGAAATCAAGCCAAGATTTGTGCTTTACAAGAACTCGAATTTAAAGTGTATTGCGAAATGAGATTTGATGATTTGAAAGGTACCTGATTAGTAAAAGTGCATTTTTATCAAGGTTTTATATCATCATTTTGCACTTGAAGTATCAAAAACTCCTTAACTACAGCATGTTTTATAATAACAAGTCTGATACTATAAGATACCTTTAATTTATGGTAAATGTTCATCTTAAATGCAGGCCTATCACATAAATCAAATGATTGATTGATGAGTTCAACTACTGAAATTGAGAAGACAAAGAGAGGGTTAAGCTTAGAAAGAAATGCTGGTTCAGTCCAAACTGGAACACTGTTCAGTCATTGGGTCATATCTGGAGCTGTAGATCTTTAATTTCAATTTAGTTTATATGACTGAAAGCTAAGACATAGGCCTAAAACATTCATAGGCATGCAAGACTCAATTCTGTTGTTTGGAAGTCCAAATCTTAGCAACAACGGAGAAGTCAAAATCTGTCCTGCAGCCCAGACACTGTTCAATGTTCAGCTCATATCTCGAGTTCTAGAAGTCCAGATGCACTAATTCTTCTTTTATTTTGGAAAGCTAAGACAATTTCCTAGAACTTTAATGATTTAAGTTTGTTCAAATTTTGACATTAACAATGATGTTTTGTCCAGACAAGAAGATAAAGATTGTCATCAAGTCAAGATGTGGCCACCTACTCAACAATTAGTCATCAAATCAATAGTTCCAAATTTTGGCCTATAAAATGAGGCATTTTCCATACATTTAGGCATCTTGGTTTTCAGATCAAGACCATGCTCTTGCTCTCTCTTTTTGTAATGCTTAAGTTTTATTTATATTAATCTCTTGTTTATGGTTTTCATTTCCTTTCCTTTACTTAGTTAACTTATATCTTATTTATGTTCTTATCTTGTTTATTTATGTTTCTCTTCTTCATTATGTTTAGCTAAGTTTATTATGTCAAGGTGAAAAGGTTACACTAATGGTGTAAGAATAAGTATAGTGTAAATTCAACATGGACTTTTATGTTTAATACTAACATGTTTTATATTTGTTATCTTGTTCACTTTTAATACTTTGCTTGTTAAATGGTTAATCTAGATTTATGTTGTATAACCCTTGGTACAACAAATACTTGGCACTTTCATAGTCCAAACCGTATGGTATAATTGACACTTGTGCTATGAAAGGAACTTGATTTGTTGTTAACATAAGTTATAATCATGAATGCCTGACAACATTTACAAGTATTAGCATTATTCGAATGAGATAACTAATGTAATCATGTTAACAATTTATAATCTGATTGGAACCTCCTTTGTATGTGGTTTCTAGTTGAATAATAAAAGTTTATACTATACTTGTTTGAAATACCATTAGTGGATCCTCTAACCTTGACAATTGTTTTTTAATCAATGTTTAATCCTTATATCAATATCACATCTCAAAGCTCTCTTTCTTATTATTATTGTTGTTGTTGTTGTTGTTTATAATTTATATAGTTAATCTTCCTGTGGTTCGACCCCGGTCTTGCTGGGTTATTTATTACTTCGACACTCCTGCATTTGGGAGAAGACATCAATCTTTTGGTCATGTTAAGTTTTTGGCGCCGTTGCCGGGGAGGTAAATTCTTGTATAAATTATAATATTTATTTTATTTTCTCTTTTCACTTTTCACTTTTCTTGTATCTAACTTTGTTTCTTTTGTTTTGTTTTCTTCTTCCTTTTATTCTCTTCCTACACGTGCATGAGAGTTTGGTCATGTACATTAAGTAGTAGACTTTGTAGGGTATCCTCATCATTTTCAGAAAATATGGTCGAAGAAGATAACCAGTCGCTTCATAATGAGAATAACCGAGTTAGAACACTTAGAGACCATATGAATCCTACAAGAACAAGTGCACCCTCATACATAGTTTTTCTTCCTAATGCGTCTCATTTTAATTTTAAGCCAGGCATTATTCAACTTTTATCTTCTTTTCATGGCTTAGATTTAGAAAATCCATACTTGCATTTAAAGGAATTTGAGGATTAAATTGTAGCATGAACACCATCAGATTAAAGCTTTTTCCTTTTTCATTAAAAGATAAAGCTAAAACATGGCTACAAAATCTTAGACCAAGATCCATTCGTGCTTGGGATGAAATGCAACAATAATTTTTAAAGAAGTTTTTTCCATCTCAGAGAACAAACTCTTTCAAAAGACAAATCACCACTTTCACTCAAAAACCAGGAGAAACATTTTACCAATGTTGGGATAGGTATCGAGACTTGTTTAATACTTGCCCTTGTCATGATTTTGAAACATGGAGATTGGTTTCACATTTTTATGAAGGGTTAACACCTAGAGATAGGCAAATGGTTGAATTGATGTGCGATGGAACTTTTGAAGATAAAGACCCTAATGAAGTAATGGAGTACCTAGACTTGCTAGCTGAAAATGCGCAAAATTAGGACACTACAGGCACTTATAAGGCACCAAGTAAAACTCAACCTCATACATCTAGTGGAGGAATGTTTATCCTTAGGGAAGATCATGACCTCCAAGCCAAGTTTGCTTTTTTAGCTAGAAAAGTTGAGGCACTAGAATTGGAAAAGAATGGTCAGTTAAAATATGCTCAAGACATTGTATGTCAAATCTGTGAAACCAATGAACACTCAACCAATGACTGTCCAACTTTGCCTTTTTTTAAGGAATGCCTCCATGAATAAGCTCATGCTTTAAACAGTTTCCAAAGGCACAATCATAACCCATACTTGCAAATATACAACCTTGGTTAGAGAAATCATCTAAATTTCAGTTGGAAGAGTGATAACAATAATGCACAAACTTCACAGCCACTGTTTCAAGTACATCATAATTTTCAAAATTCTCATGGATGCACCTCCTTATGCTCCACCTCCTAAAAGAAATCTTGAGGAAACATTGCATGCATTCATTGAAAAGCAGGAGACAATCAACACTCAACTTGCTCAAAGCAAAACAGATTTTAAAGATACTCTTGCAAAATTGACATCTGCTCTCAGTTTTCAAGAGAAAGGTAAGTTTCCATCTCAACCACAGCAAAATCTAAAAGGGCAATACAATGCAAATGCAAGTAGTTCTAGAAGCTAACACATGGATCAAGTCAAATCAGTCATCACTCTTCGCAGTGGTAAGGTTATTGAAAAACTCACTCTTAAACCTTGTGAGAAAGATGATGAGTCAATCTCTAAGGGTAAGGAAGGGGTTGAATCTAAACATTGTAAAGAAAAGATTGATTCCCCGCCAGCACTTCCATTTCCTCATACCATGACCAAACAAAGAAAAGTCAATCATAACTCTGAAATCTTTGAAACTTTCAAGCAGGTAAGGATCAATATACCTTTGTTGGATGCTATTAACAGGTACCTTCTTATGCTAAATTTTTGAAAGATTTGTGCACTGTAAAGAGAAAATTGAATGTGAAAAAGAAAGTCTTTTTAGCCGAACAAGTAAGTGCTATTCTTCAGAACAATAATGCTTTGAAATATAAAGACCCTGGTTGTCCTACAATTTCATGCTTGTTTGGAGAACAAAAATTAAAAGAGCCTTACTTGATCTTGGAGCTAGTGTGAATTTACTTCCATATTCAGTTTTTCAGAAGTAAAAGAGCCTTACTTGATCTTATAGCTTTGACATGCAATTTACATTTGTTTGGGCGGGTTGGGAAGGTAGTGCATACGATACACAAATTTTTCTCGAGGCAATTAACAATCCACGTATAAAATTTCCTAAGCCACTAGAAGGTAGTAATGTGTGCGTGTGTGTGTGATAATTAATGTTATTTTGTTTTTTTTTTTTTGGAATTTTCAATTTTAAAAAATTATATGTATTTATAGGGAAATACTACTTGGTTGATTCAGGATATTCTAATGAATATGGATTTCTAGGTCCATATAGAGGTCAAAGATATCATTTGCAAGAATTTAGAAGGCGAGGACAACCACAAACGCGTGAAGAAATTTTCAACCGTATACACTCTTCATTACGTTGTGTGATAGAATGTACATTTGGAGTTTAGAAAAAAAGATGGTGAATCCTATAAAATGTGCCATCCTTTAATTACAAGGCACAAGTTCAAATTGTTGTCGCATCTATGGCAATTCATAATTACATTAGAAGAACTTCAATGCAAGATGTGACATTTATGGAGTTCGATCGTCATCATGATTTTGTGCCCGATGATTTTCTAACTGATGTGGCTCCACATTCACAAATCCAAGGACACCACAGGCCTTTGCGAATGGATTACATACGTGATGGTATTGCTACAAGTTTAATAACACTATTATAAAATATTGTTCTAATATGTTTAGGTTTCTTTGCAAAAATTTATTGGTTGTAATATTATGTTTTATGTAATTGTTCATTAATATTATGAATGAAGTCCTTTTAGGTAATTATACCATAACATGAAATTGAACCACAATTTTTAACAAAACACATTAAATAATTTTTTATTCAACCTCAATTTCAACCACAGTTTTAACCAAAAATATATTTTTTCATACCAATCTCAACTAAAAGCACTTTTTATAAAACCACTTTTTATAAAACCACAACCACAACAGCCACCATAATACCAAACGCATATTACTTGTGTTATATCAACTTATCAATACCTAATTTTTCAAACTATTTTTCATTTAAAAAATTATTAAATTGATTTTTAAAAAAAATTAATGGTTTTGATATGTTGATGTCAAAATAAAAATTAAAAAAATATTATTTTGATGTATTTTCACTTAAAAAATAATTTTACAAAAATACTCTACATCACAATACTAAACAAACAATAAATAATTTTTAATCTAAAAATTGATAATTCATTTGTTTGGATATAATAATTTCATAGCTTTTTGAATACGATTCAAACTTTTTAAATGGAACATTAAATTACTCATAAATATAAGATGGAAAAAAGTTAATCATGATTATACCAGAGAGGAAAGAGACTAATCATTTTTCACAGCACAGACTGTATTTCACAATTCATTTGAAGGGCTTTTACGGGATTGTGATAATGGTTACGGTTTAAAATGCTTTTCACTTAGAAATATATCAAAATGATGTTTTTTTATTTTTTAAAAATTATTTTTAAAATCAGTATATCAAAACGATCTAAAAACATAAAAAAATAATTTTAAACAAAAACAAATTTAAAATTTAAGGGAACGATGTTCCAATATTCCTCCACCTATCTCAAACATTACCCTTGAGAAGTCTTTTTTTGTTTGATAAATTGAGCAGACATCACTGCAAAATTGTTACTTTTTTTAGGAGTAAACTTTTGATCAAATCAATATTGACAATGCATTGAATAAATATTTGAGAGTGTGTAGTAGTGGTTGTTTTTTAAAGTGTTTTTTATATGGAAATGAATCAAAATAATATTTTTTTAAAAATATTTTTTATATCAGTACATCAAAATAATCTGAAAACATAAAAAAATATTAATTTAAAGTAAAGAAAAAATAAAAAAATATTTTTTTTCAAAAATATTTTTAAAACGCAAAAACAAACAGGTCATAAAGATACCATGAATGATATTTTAAAGAAATCAAATTAATGATTTTTAAGTAATTTTTAATATTTTTGATGTGTTGATATTAAAAAATAAAAAAATATTATTTTAATTAAAAAATACTTTTAAAAAAATATTACATTATTAATTAGAAAATAAATAAATAAAAGTTATACTTTAACCAATGTTGTGGTGGAAGGTGACCATAATTGCATTAAAAAGAAAAAAAGAAAAAAAGAAAAAGAAAATTAAAGAACTGTTTAAAAGGGCTTTAGCGTGATAGGCAAGGTCCATGCATCCCTTTTCATTTCTTGTAAAGAGATAATTGATTGGAGAGAAGGTACTTTCGGAAGTTGTACAAGTTTACACACACACTTTTGAAATCCTGCGTTTTTGTTATTTCTTTTGAATTTTTATTTTCTTAGCAAGTCAATCATAGACCACACATTTGTTTTTGGGAAATTATCCTTTTATTTTTATATTTTTAATTTGAATAAATCATTATTAATTGTTTTTATTTTTTTTAATTTTCTTACATGATTGAATACAATTTACATAAGGATATGATGAATACATTTGACAATTTTAAAAACTAAAAACAATAAAGCACACAAATTTAATAAATAAATAAATAAACACTCAAAATAGAATTAAAGAGAGAGAGTTCAAGCATGATTGACCTATACATCAACATATTATGTGTCATTTTTTATTATGAAAAAAATTAAAATTCAAACAATCAAAAAAAAGAAATAAAAGAAAACACACATATAATTTGTTTGACAATAATTAAAAAAAAAAAAACAAGAGCACATCTTTTGGCAATAACATAAGATATCATTGTTATTAGAAAATTATATCTTAGGAAAAAAATAACATAAGAAGGAATAATTTTTACAAATACACATACATTTTAGTGTCATTTTTTTATATGTTTGACAATAATTATATTAGGATAACATGGTAAAAAATATTTAGAAAAAACACACATATTTTGGCAAATTATTCATATATACAAAACAAAACAACTAAAAATATAAAAAAATCTTGACCAATATACAACAATAACATGATAGAATATAAATTTTAATCGGTGGAGTTTTGAGATTATTTTTGCTTTCTTTCAAGAATAGCAAGAAAAAAAATAAATGATTGCTTTGGTTTGGTTTTTTTATTTTTTTTATCTTATCATTTAAATTTGGGAACCAGTGAAAACTTAAAAGACTCGAAATTACCTTTTTATTTATTATAATAGTATATATGAATTTTATAAACTTGAAACTTTTTACAACGGTTGACTCATGAGATTAAAGATTTTTAGATTATCTCAAACTCAAATCATACCATGTCTTAGATAAAAAAAAATTATAGATTCATGATCCTATTTCATTATAGTTATTAATCCCAATTTGATATAGTACATTGATGTAGAACTTAATTAACTTGCTTTTTACACCAATTAGTTAAAAAAATTTAAACTTGATATTATTTTATCCCAACCCGATATACTACATTGATCTAGTACTTGATTGGCCTGCTTTTTAGGTCAGGTTGGATAATGTTTTAAAAAAATCAGATATTATTTTATCCGTCAAAACAAGATTAGAACCTAAATTAACTTAAAAAACTATCAAAACAATATTATTTTAATTTTAATTTTTTTTAATTAACCTACTTTATTTATGACTTTGGCTTTACACTATTTTTTTATCCCCAATTGTCATTAATAAATTCTTACAAGGGTTGAATGGATAGTTGTCTTCATTAATAACTTCTTTTAATTTGTATATCTTGTTGGTATGCTTATTTTTACAGTAGAAACAATGTTTTTCTTTTAATTGAGTTTTTTATTTAAAATTATTTTTTGGTATTTTTGGATCATTTTAATATGTTGATGTTAAAAATAAATTTTTAAAAATAAAAAATATCTTAATATATTTTCAACCTAAGAAATAATTTGAAAAACAACTATTACCATAATATCAAACAAAAACTTAATCTTGCAACTTTCTTTGTCACACAAAAATCACAAGTCACAGTGACACAAGTGGGCTTCAATTTTACACAAACAAACTCATACCCTTTTTTTTTTTTAAAAAAGAACTAATTGAATCACTCAGGTTGGTCGACTTGAGGCTTGACCCTCCCGCATAAAAAATATATATAAGAGTTGACTTAGTTTAACTTAATGGATCAACTTGTGTTTCAATCAACTCCATTAAAAATAATAATTTTTTTAAAATAATATTGTTTTAATTTTTATGGATTAATTTGACCAATCCATTAACCATACCTTATGCCATATCGAATGTAATACTTACCAATGGGGCATTTGTTTCATGTGAAACACTTTTTTTTGTAAATTATCTTTTATTTTTTTATGTTGGTTTAATTTTAAAAAAATTGTTCAATGAAAAGTGATTTTCAATTAAAAAATAAAATAAAATAAAATAAAATGACTAAATTACTTTTAAAATTAAAATTTGTTAAATTAGGGCTAGCCCTTATCGTATTTCTATATTAGCTTCTTAGTAATAATTAAGTTGATGGAGAGAAAATCTAGTATTTTTATAAATATAAAATATAATATAAAAATAAAAAGTGATTCACGCGTGCATTAGACACATCAACTCATGAGATTATGTATCATGTCCAAAGGTTTCATTTTTTGATGTGATTATAATAATCTTTGTGACACCTCCTTTCTTGGATAGTGCATGTTGTGTATTAATTTTTGGTATGACACCGATAATTTTTTTTATCTTTCCTTTTTAATCAATTTAAATTTTCAAAATAACTCTTTAATTTATTTTTTTATTATTTTTTTTATTTAAAATAATTTGTAATATATATATATATATTTTAATTTCATTCGTCTTTAATTTTTTATTTATTTATTATATCTTATTCTTTTAATAACCTTAAAAAGTAAAACATTAGTAAATAATTTTCAATTTATGATATAACTACAAAGTATTTTTTTAATCTAAAATGACATCAACTCCGCTAAACAAACAAGGTGTAAGTGAATAATTAGAGAAGAAAATGGGAGGATCCAAGAACTGAAAGGAACAAAACAAGGCCACCACACACAACACATAATAATATATCTCTCTCACCAACCTTTCCTTAAATCAATGCCCTGTCGGAATCCGACCTCTCCCTCTTCCTCTTCTGTCAACGATTTTCTTTTTCTTCTATGACATCGTTCAAAAAATTGAAAAAATAAATTAAAATCAGGTCCTTTTCTTCTCTTTCAATCGATCGATTTGGGATTAATTCTCTCGATCTCTTTTCTTTGATCGTTACTGTACGTTAAATGGATTGCCTTTTTTCCCCTCTAATCAATTTTGTTGATAGTTTATGTTTGAAGGCTCTGATTTTGGAATTCTTAGGATTCGTTTGAAATGTGTGAAAAATTAAGACTTTTAGTGTTAGGGTAGTTTCTCTGATCGTGAATCGAACTGGGTTTTAGTTTTATAGTTAGTTTGTTTTTGGTCTTGCTCTGGAGAATTAGGGTTTTGCGTCAAAAGGGGGATTTTTTTACAGACATTTTGGTTCAGGGGTTGTGAATTTTTTTTGTGGGATTTCTTGTTTGTTGAAAATAAAATTAGGGTTTTTATTTTCATTCCTGATGAGATTGATTTCCAGCATGTTGTGGCTGGATATTGACTATTTGCTTATAAACTTGGGTGAATTTAATTGCTTGCTAAGTGTTTTATGTTTCGTTGTTTTTCGTAGAATATATTGTGGTTTTGTGTTAAGATGTGAAATGAGATATATGATTTGTTTGTTGTAATTCTGCAGGTATTGGTATTCGGATTTTGGAATTGAGGTTTTGGAAGGATGGCGATAAATGAGCGGAAGACTATTGATCTTGAACAAGGATGGGAGTTTATGCAAAAGGGAATTACTAAGCTGAAGAACATCCTAGAAGGGTTGCAAGAGCCGCAGTTCAGCTCCGAGGACTACATGATGCTATACACGTAAACGCTTTTATGCCACATTTTGTTTTTGCTGATGTTTACCTGTGTGAATTAGCGTGTATTTTGACTTGTTTTTTTTTTTTTTTTTTGTTGTTGTTGATGATGATGTTGTTATTTCGTTCATTTTGTTTGCAGAACCATTTACAACATGTGTACGCAGAAGCCCCCTCATGATTATTCCCAGCAGCTATACGACAAATACCGGGAGTCTTTTGAAGAATACATTACTTCAACGGTGAGGAGCGTATAATCAAAATTGCAGAATTGTCTGCTCATAAATTTGTTCTTCATGTTTAGAATCAAACTTAATTCTCACCAAGAAGAAATGTCAACTTGTTTCTGTTGTCTGCCTCTTGACCAAGAAACTACAAGTCTAGTTTTTACAGCTTTGAAAACTTTGTTCGCTTGGCATATGCTTTCATGTCAAATACCATATGGCCTGGGGGTTGAGAAGTTGCTATTTATGGTTTTTACGGAAATATTTATTTTTAAATGCTAGTGTAGTCTACCAATTATTGATAGCATCTCCTATTGCTGGAGTTGAAATATCTTGGTGAATCAACCGTGTCTTTTATGTTATGTCATGCCGAATGACATGGTTGGAAAACGTAACTGCTTCTTTAAACTGTGATGTTTTTCATGATCATGGACTAAAAAAACGCAGGTGAGGCAGTGGCTCAGAAATCAGGCATCTTAAATTCAATCCCCCTGGCTAGTTGTGCGTTTGGGTTGGGTGGGTCTCATGCGTTCATGGGAATCAGTTTTGGATTTGATTCAAAAGTGAGCCAGGTTGACGTAATACCCTTACTTTGAGAAGGTCATCTGAACTTTCTATCCCTTTCCAAAAACACATGTTATGCATTTCCATCTTTTGATACTCTTGAGCAAAATAACCTCCCTTTTCAAAAGGGGATAATGATGTGTTATGTACATTAGGTAGGTAGGTTGGGAGAGTGAGAAATCTTCTTATGCACATTTTGAACACCATAATGATGTCCCCCTTCTATTCTTTTGGTCTTCCTTCTGTTTCAAACTTAAGATTCCTCCATATGGATTACTAAAATGTTGATGGAACCTTCCTTTACCAGAAGATAATACCTTTTCAACCTCCGTTACCACCACTGGTAATTGTTTACGTCAACACAATACATGTAGATGTATAATGGATTGGTCTTATTTTTCTTTTGATTATATTAAAGATGTAATAATCTGCTGTGTTTTTGCTAATGAGTTCCTCTCAATCTCTCACAAATTAATTATCTTTTTTCTGGTTCAGGTATTGCCATCGTTAAGGGAGAAGCATGATGAGTTTATGTTAAGAGAGCTAGTTAAAAGGTGGGCAAACCATAAAGTCATGGTTCGGTGGCTTTCTCGTTTCTTCCATTACCTTGACCGCTATTTCATTGCCCGGAGGTCACTTCCACCACTTAATGAAGTTGGACTTACTTGCTTCCGTGATCTGGTATGTCATGGCTGAGTGCTATTGTATGTTTTTTTTCTGTATTCTGTGTTGACAAAGGAAATATTTTCTTTCCATTGCTTCTTGAGCCATGGTCCCAATTGAAACTACATTTTATTCTGTTTGACTTGATGATCGCCTTTCAAAAAGATACATCATAATGTAACTTTATGGATCATGTCTTTTGACTCCAGGTGTACCAGGAACTGAATGGGAAAGTGAGGGATGCTGTAATTTCTCTGGTAGGGTATATTGTTTCTCCTAAATGTATGGTTTTTTTTTTTTAACCAATGGACAAGTTAGTTAGCATGATTTTCCTAATCAGATTGATCAAGAGCGTGAAGGAGAGCAGATTGACAGAGCTTTATTGAAGAATGTTTTAGATATATTTGTTGAAATTGGAATGGGACAGATGGATTACTATGAAAATGACTTTGAAGCAGCGATGCTTAAAGATACAGCTGCTTATTATTCTCGGAAGGCATCAAACTGGATCCTTGATGATTCTTGTCCAGATTACATGCTAAAGGTAAACAGGATATGTATTCTGTTAATGAGTTAAAAAGAACCCCCCCCCCCCTGAAAATGGTCTTTTGTGCAAATAGTATCTTATGCATCTTGTTGGTGATTCCAGGCTGAGGAGTGTCTAAAACGGGAGAAAGATAGGGTTTCTCATTACTTGCATTCCAGTAGTGAGCCAAAATTGCTGGAGGTTTGTAGTTGATTGCATGTTGTGAATTTATGTTTTTGGGTAGTTAGTTGCTTATTAGTGATGGTATTGTCACACGAAATACTAGAAAACCTTGTAAAATGGGATTTCAGTTCAGGGGTGCAAGCACAGCTGTGTTGCATGGTTTTAGGCCCAACTTAAAGTGCTGCTCTTGTTTTTTTTCTATTTGAAATCTTATTGCTGTATTAGAAGATGTATGTTCTTCTCTGCAGAAAGTTCAACAGGAGTTGTTGTCTGTATATGCCACCCAACTGCTTGAAAAAGAGCACTCTGGATGCCATGCTTTGCTTAGAGATGACAAGGTATTCTTAATACATTTGTTTAACTGTTTTTCTCCTTAGAGCAATTCCAAATTAATTAAAAGTTGCTGCTTTCTTTCTTTGTTTCATGCTGTTTTAGGTGGAGGATTTATCAAGAATGTTCAGGCTCTTTTCTAAAATACCTCGAGGCTTAGATCCTGTTTCTGGTATATTTAAGCAGGTTGGTAGGCGTGCATTAATATTTCTTTTCCTTGGGCAATCTGAAATAAGCATTTGTTGATCCTGTCTTTTCTTTTTCCTCCCTTTCTTTTTTCCTCTGCTCTAAGATGGTTTCCCTTTCATAATGCAGCATGTCACTGCTGAAGGTACAGCTTTGGTCAAACAGGCTGAAGATGCAGCAAGCAATAAGAAGGTAGGTCTTTTAATGACTATTCTCACATTTGCAAATTGCTTAATATGGCTTCTGGTGAAATTCTTCTCTCTTATCTGTATTTTATTGCCCCTCCCACCCAATAAAAATTAGAGATAAAAATCCAGTTTTTCTCTTAGTTCACAATTTGTGCAGTTTGGTGTCTAAGATTGTTTTTTATGCTCTTTAAATAAACTTTGAACAGCTTGCATAAATCTCTCACTAATAGTCTGGTGATTTTAGGTGAACTTTAGATTTCATTTGGTGAGTAGTTTTTTTCTATAATAATGGCTATAATGAGGATAGTAAGACATACAATATGTGCTGGTTTCGCCTAATGCAGTTGTCAATAATTAGCTACCCCTTTTTTTTGCTTTGCTTTTAAATTGAATTTGAAAATCAGCTGTCCTGGCTTATCTAATGCGAATATGACACTTTGCTGTTGAATGCATGAAGAAAAGCAAATTCAAATTCCAAAAATTGGTGAAAGTCTTTATAATATCAGAATCCAATTCTATCACATCATCCAACCCTGCCACCCACTGGCCCTAACTCATCAGCCTCCAAGACAAACTGGTGCTTGCTTTTGCACCATTGTAGTTTGCTAAGAATTAGAAACATTGTCAATTTCAAAATATTTTGCTCACTATTCATAGCAATGATATCATTCTTTAGAAAAAGAGCAAGAAATAACCCTGGCAAGCTTAAGGATCTAAAGTTTCTTCTGCTCTGCATCTTTAATTACATACCCTAGTCATAGTTCCTTGGATACTTGTTGGGTATCTGATTACCCTGGCATATTATCCTTGAATGAGTGTGTGCTAATCTTGAATCATTGCTGGTTCTTCTTGTCTTTACAATATGCCAGAAAGTAGGAAGACAGACCATCAAAACTGAAATGAATGATCTATCAGACTGATGACGATATCTCTGCCATTGAACATTGCTGAATAGTCCTGAAGATGGTAGCCCAAAGCTTATAGATTAATCGAAGCTGTTGTTGCTGGGACCCTCAGTTAATTTTATGGATCTTTTCGGGGACACAAAGTGTTTGAGGCCACTTTCTATCCCTTTTTACCCTTAATAAACATGGAGACCATGCATCCACTGCCTTTCACCTAACTGCTTTGATGCAAAGCCACAACAGTTACTGAGGGCTTTTGAATTGGATATTCTAGACTTTGACTAGAGTGCTTTCTGGCTTACTTGATACTGCATAAAAAATGTAACTAGATTGCTTACGTCAAGGGTAGCTGTTGGAGTCAAGGTAGAGCTCCCCCAGTCTCTTCGAGACATTTCTGCTATGTTCAGTGCCTCCTTCTTCACTCCAGGGGCTCCAGTAGTCAAGTCCAACCGATCCAATTTTTTGAGAGACTCAAAACCACAGAATGAAGGAAGCAGTAAGGAAAGGAGAAATGTATGAAAATAACCACACCTCCCTGCACGGCCCTCCAAGCAACTTCTTTTGAGAGATAAGTGGAGTAAGGGTCTAAAGACTGTTACCAATAGCAAGGGGCTATTTTGAGGATAGGTGCTCTCTGGTGCACCATAGATGAATTCATCCGGGTTAAAAACCTGGCATCATGGTTTCTGAACTTGCCTAAGGTTAATGAGATGGTCTGTGATCTATCTTGAAAACAACACAAATTTTATTCTTCACTTAGAGATAGCCTGAATTTGTCCTACTTGCCTCCGAGACAGCTGGTGTTGATTAATGCAGCTATTTTTTAGTTTCTACTACCTGGGAGTTAAAGGGTCTTTATGAGTTTATTTTAGGCTAAGAAATTAGTCAAGCATGTGGTTCAGGTCTGTTTTGGTTAGTTGAGATTATCTGATCATTTTCAAACAGCAGAACACAAATTTTGCAATATCAATGAGCTTTTTACAAAATTGGGTGCATGCCACATTACTCTCAGAAACATGCATAGTATTTTGGGAATGCTCATCTTTTTTTTTTTTTAATGTAATTCTCATGCCAGCTTTCTGCTATTTTTTTTAACAGGCAGATAAAAAGGATGTGGTTGGTTTGCAAGAACAGGTGAGTTTTCCAATTCTAAATGCAAATATTGACTGCAATGTTGAAATGGATTGAAGCTGATTTTATTGGCCTTCAGGTTTTTGTCAGGAAGGTGATTGAGCTGCATGACAAATATCTGGCATATGTCAATGATTGTTTCCAGAACCACACTCTCTTCCACAAGGTTTGTGCAGAACATTTATTTCGGACATTCTAAGGTCAAACATATCCTTCTTGGTCTTTTGTGTCTGAATCTTGTCCTTCTTTAGGCCCTCAAGGAAGCTTTTGAGGTCTTTTGCAACAAGGGTGTTGCTGGAAGTTCAAGTGCAGAATTACTAGCAACCTTTTGCGATAACATTCTTAAGAAAGGTGGGAGTGAGAAACTGAGTGATGAGGCCATTGAGGAAACACTGGAGAAGGTCTGTTGTGCTTTTATTGCCTGGTTGTGTTGCTCATGTTATTATATAACTTCATAATTGAATTTACTTGATTCATAGGTGGTCAAGCTGCTTGCTTATATTAGCGACAAGGACCTGTTTGCTGAATTTTATAGGTGAGTAATGTCATCTTCTGGTGTATAGCTTCTTTAATTGAACATTATATGGAGAAGTTTTTAACTCAGAGGATTATTTTTGCTGCATGGTTTCTGGCAGGAAAAAACTTGCTCGGCGGCTTCTTTTTGATAAGAGTGCAAATGACGACCATGAGAGAAGCATTTTGACAAAGCTGAAACAGCAATGCGGTGGGCAATTCACCTCAAAGATGGAGGGGATGGTCAGTTGCCTTGAATCATCTCTTCTAGTCGGAAGTTTATATTGCTATGCACACATGTAAGATTGGGATGCAAACTGTTATTCTTTCTTGTAATTGGATTTTGTTTTCTAGGTTACGGATTTGACATTAGCACGTGAAAACCAAACCAGTTTTGAGGAGTATCTAAGTAATAACCCAAATGCAAATCCTGGGATTGACTTGACAGTTACTGTTTTGACAACTGGCTTCTGGCCTAGTTACAAGTCTTTTGATCTGAACCTTCCAGCAGAGATGGTATGCTCATTAATTTATGCCTTGGTTTAACTGGTCATTGCATTTTGGTTGATATGTGGTTTTCCAAGGTTAGCATCTTGGCAAAGTCACTAATGCACACCTTTTTCTGTTGCTGCTGCTTTAGGTCAAGTGTGTTGAAGTTTTTAGGGAATTTTATCAAATAAAAACAAAGCACAGGAAACTTACCTGGATATACTCTTTGGGTACTTGTAATCTTATCGGAAAATTTGAACAAAAAACCATGGAGTTGATTGTGACAACCTACCAGGTATTATGTTAATGAATTTAGCTGCATATTTTCTTATTATTTGTTCTGATTGCAGGGTAGAAGTGCAGGTTCGCCATAAGTTTCTTTATTTCTAATACTGTTTTTTTTTCTTTTCTTAATAGGCATCTGCACTGTTACTTTTTAACTCCTCAGATAGATTAAGTTATTCCGAGATCATGACTCAATTGAACTTGACCGATGATGATGTTGTTAGACTGCTCCACTCGCTGTCATGCGCGAAGTATAAGATTCTAAACAAAGAGCCAAATACAAAAATAATATCTCCTACTGATCACTTTGAATTCAACTCCAAATTTACTGACAAAATGAGGAGGATCAAGGTGCTGAGAGCTTCTACAATGTCTTGTTCCTGTTCTGTTTTATGTGAATGCTAATGAACCTTCTTCTCTGCTCAACTTGCAGATTCCTCTGCCTCCTGTAGATGAAAAGAAGAAAGTAATTGAAGATGTTGACAAGGATAGAAGGTATGCTATTGATGCCTCAATTGTGCGCATCATGAAGAGTCGCAAAGTTTTGGGTCACCAGCAATTGGTTATGGAGTGTGTTGAGCAGTTGGGCCGCATGTTCAAGGTTTATTTTGACATTTAGTTTACTCTTCATGATCTGTATTCCTTTTTATTCCTCTGTTTGAACTTAATGGTTAAATTGAAATGTGGATTTGCAGCCTGATTTCAAGGCAATTAAAAAACGGATTGAAGATCTGATTACTCGAGACTATCTTGAAAGGGACAAAGAAAACCCGAACTTGTTCAGATACTTGGCATAAAGCGGCATGCTTGATCATTCATTAATAATGAAGTGGTGACTTTTGTTGCTGCAAATCACACCAAAGAGCAACTGTACAAGGTTGAAGTAGCATGGGTGTGTATAAATGCAACTAATGAGTGCCTCTTAGGTGATTGATTGGAAGCAGGAGCCGGAACACTTGTATATTTTGCCTCTAGAGCCAGGTATGAACAACTTCTATAGATTGTGATCCCATGTTGGAGAATTGTAACTGTTTCCCTAATGAGGTCCAATGCGCCAATGGGACCATCATGTAGCTTTACCCTGTTACGTTGAGTCCACCGCATGACTTGGTTGTTTGTTAATTGTGCTTTGCTTTTCCAATGGAAGGGGAAAAAAATGTATTTTAGTTCTATTTACGAGACATTTTGTATGGCAGATCTAGAAACTATCAGGTGAATGGTTTGTCTTTGAATGTGAACATTTCCTGTGCCATTTTATGCATTTCTTTATATTATCTGTAAGAGCAGCTCTGAGTTTCCATTATTTTATGTGATGGATGTGTTGGTTATCGACTATTTTAGATTGTTTAAACTTTTATCAAACTTGGAATTGCTTGAAGTCACGTCATGTTATTGATGGGGGCATAACTTTTTCCCATTTTATTGAAGGTTTATTTTTTCTATTGGTATCCGAAAGATCAGTTTTACTAGAGCAGCAAACCATAAGCATCATATTCCACTACATGCTAATGTCTCTCTGTCAAAGGTTACTGCCCATGATGCAATTTCTATACCATACATCTCATTGGAGACCAGATTGCTAGAGGATATGACAGCTCCACAGCATCATGTGTTGGTTGATATAACCCTACAACCCTGTTTCGTAACTCCTGTAGATAGTAATGAGAGAATTGTCTGTCAAATTGTCTGACTTCCACTTGATACACCATCCTCACTTCTAACTCTTTGCTCTTTCTTGGGATTAAGTAATCTATTCAAGCATTCAAGAGTACCCATAGCTTAATCCACCTCCTTGATTTTATTATGGATTGTTATGATGTTTGTTAAATAAAAAAGAGCTTCAGAAATTTAGTTTTTCGGTCCGTATATAATCAATTTTTGGATTGAGCCAGCATGAAATGGCATGTTTTTGTCAAACATAAGAGCGCAAGGATCCGTTCAACCGATGCGCTCTAGTGTAGATGGGCGAATCGATGGTTGGTGTTGCATCAGTTCTGCCCTGGAGGTCTTCAGCAAGAGTTTATCCAATCAGAGAATTAGTTTTCATGAAGCAACATGGTAGGCTCTTCGGAGCAGTTTGGAGTTGTGCATGCTCGAGTCCGGTTTCTGAAAGGAATTTCTAGTTCAACGAAATCTTAAGCAGTCTATCTTGCACGCTATAATGGGAAAGATGGAAAGTTGTTTTCAACAAGATCTGTTCTAATAACGTGAAAGATTTGTGGTTTTGATGTCATGGTGAGAAACGAAATGACGTTTTCACTGGTTTGATTTGAAATGGGAAGACTTGTTTTATGTGAGCAAACATAAGACAAATTTCTTCCTGACCTTGGTGGGCAAACACGGAACCAGCCAAATATGTCCCAAAAAAGTGATCGACTTACTGTGCTTACCATTTGCTCTAAATCTCAGTTATGCTTGAACTGCTTGGGAGATTGTTTGATCCCTCACGGAAGACGAATTTGCCGGAAGAGTGCATGAAGAAGCTTGCTGTCACCCCCATAAGCATTAAGCTGAGAGCTGGAGCTGTGGCCAGTAGCCAGATGTCCGAGGCTTGAAATTATCTAGAGGAGGAAGGGGATTTTTCTCAGTTAAGTTGAGCTTGGAAGACAAGAAAATTCATCACAGATGATGTGTTGCAAGGAGAGCCGATGAATGTGCGTGAAGCAAACATAGATTTGGAATCTGGACAAAAAGCAGCAACAGGGTCGTCCAAGAATGGCCACCATTGGAGCAAAACCGACGGTTCTCTTTGCTTTCCCAAATCGAGAAGCAATCATTAGGAAGCCGTCGCGTCCATCCATGAATTGCCTGTGCCCTACTCTCTTCTTTTTGGCATCCAGTCTTTGCGTTCACCATTCTACTAATCATTATTGCAGCTGCTGAATTCCCGCATGCCTTTTGGACCCATTTTGCTGAGATCACTCTAATGCAGAAGAGATCCTGAAAGAAAGGGGAGGTGATGCATGAGGTTTTGATTAATACGATTAAAGCTTAACATATATATATATATATATTAGACTAAATGGATAATTTAAAGTTACTGAAAAGGTTTGGTCATGCTGAATAATTTATTTAATAAAAATAAGTATATATTTATCTGATGAGTTTAATTATTTTTAGAGAGATTTTACCGGTTTAATTTTATAATTTGACTCATGTTTAAAGTTTATTTAAAAATTCTAAGAACAAGCAAAAAACAATTTTAATCAGATTTTCACGAATAATTTATTATTATTTTTAATATCATATACATAATATATAATTGAAATTTTTTTTATTAAAATTTAGATAATTTTTTCTAATAATATTTAAAAACAGAGTAAGCTAATCTGGTAAAAAAGATTTGAGTGCTAAAAAAAACCAAAGAAAACAAATGAAATGAAAAAAAGGGAAAAAAATGGTTAGGCCAAAATGCATGCTTCCACCAATGCTCAAACTCGTAAACTTTGACATCCCACGCCCAGGAACCAACTTAGCTAAGGCGTGGAATTGATATGTTACTCGATTAAAACATATATGAAGGCTCGTTTTTGTTCATCTTAGAAAATGAATGCTTCCACAATGCTCAAACTCGCGACCTCAGCATTCCTCACACACGAAACAACTCAACTTAAGACGTGGAATTGATTAAAAAAGAAGGTATTGAAGTGCTTTACTGTTGGAACCCGTCCTTTTAGTGTGTTTCCTTGCGTCAGGAAAAAGGGAATGGCGGACGGTAATGGCCAATTGGAAAACGCAAGAACTTGCACCCTTTTACTCTTCCATAGTTGGTTGTCAAATAATGTCATCATGGAAGGCTTCTCTCTTTTTTCTGATGTAGATAATTTCTTCTAGCTAGCATAAGAAACTTTCAGCTCGATCTTTTCTTGCTGAACTATATGAAATGTTGTTGTTCCATACATCCTTCCACCTCTATCTGATGAGATTGAGCCTGGAGCAACTAGTTGTTCTTGCATTTTCTGGTGCCCGGAAAGAAATACCATTTCCATTCTAGAGTTACCAGAGGCTTTTCCTCATGTTTTTCTGATGAATAGAGTAACAAGGGGAGGCAAGTTTTGTCCCTTTTGTGTTTTGATTCTTGCAGAAATATGGCTTTGCAGTGTCTTTCCCTGTAAGGAATCTGATATAATATGAACAGTTAAAGTGACATTACTCTGTGTTTTGATTCTAGTTTTCCATCCTACTTGCTGCTTCTCACTCCCACAACCAAGCACATTGGACAAGAAATGCTTATGAACAAACAACAAACAAGAGCCCACTACCATGTATTAATTGAAGAGCTAACACAAAGGAGTTCAACATAAGAATAGTGCAATATCCCATCAATGATATAGAGTCCTATACCTATTTTGACATGCTACCCAACTTGTGATTAATTTGGGCTTACATTCTAAGTAGAAGAAGACTTGTAGAATCGAAACATAAACGACAGCATATATATATACGAAGTCTTATGACAAGGTAGGTGGGGGCTGATCGGGGCCTTCTCAAGTAGGTTTCTTGCTTTCAACTTTGGCAAATTCCAGGTTCTTCTTGCCTTGCAGCTTGTTAGTTACATAGTGTTAATTTCTTGTACTCTCCATGGTTGTATCTCCCACACTTGCATGGATTGTTCTCATCATCCACCAGCTCTGGAATTGCGCCAAACTCTATTTCATAGCTAGGGGCATAAAATGTGACAAGAGAGAGTCTGTCTTTTTCCCTGTGAGTCAATGCTCAACACTTTTGTATTTTCCATTTGTTAAAACCTGTACATGCAGAAAATTAGTGAACTGTAGAATTAACGTCAATATTTCCGGGCAAGATGGAAAGAGGGAAAGTCTAGGTTTAATTTTCTTACTTCTAAAGTGTCACCAACGTTGATGACCAAAGCATTTTGAATAGACACCAATGTGCTTTCTTTTAGGATTTGGAGTCCTACTGAACTACCCCTCCCTTGCTGCAACACTGGAAGGGCACTTCCATCTGAATGTGGACTAAGACCTAAAACAAGGTCCGGTCTTGCGCCTCACAACCACCCCAAACTCCATCTCTTCAAAAACATCTGCTCTCATGTTTAGTGTCATGCCTATATATTTCAGTAGATGCTTACACAACCTCCTCACTTCTCCTCCACAGTTTCACTGCAAAAGTAGCATTTTAGGGAATTGAAGTCTCGCCACCTAAAATTCTTTAGGAAATGGAATTTGTACCCTGTTACCTGAACTTGGGTGGCTTTGCAGGCCCTGGTAGAGTGGGGCTCAAGCCCAAGAGCAATCATAGTGACCCAGTCCAGCTTTTGGACTCAGAGAACACAAAGGCCTGCCCATATCCCTGAATAGTCCCTGGCCACATTGGATACTTCTGCTTCTCCCCTAAAGGCAGCACGAAGAAATCCATGGCCACCTTCTCTATGCTCTCCAGCAAACTCAGATCAATCCCATGGTCAATAACTTGATAAAACATTTTAAAGACACCTTTCGCGTCCATCTTATCCTGCACTAACAAAGAAAAGGGCAAAAAGAAACATATGAACTTGTACCTGAAAAAAATCCCCACTCCTCGCACGCTCTTGTCAGCTCCAACATCTCACTTTTGTATTTATCTTTATTGCCTTAAGCAAGCCTTGAGAAATCAATGGTGGGAATGGTACTGAGAGATGGTAGAACTGTGGCTGGTGCTGGTCTTTCTGTCACGTCCCTAACAAATCTTTCAGGGATTGTTGCTGGCCTGTCCTTTCTAAGCTCTTGAACATCATCAAAATGACCAGCCCTAATTGGAGCCATTGAAACAGGAGACTTTGAAGCAGAATTCGGAAATATGTCAGATTTTTAGTGAAAGCTAAGGAAGATTGTTTTACTTGGTAGCTTCAAGGTTAGACAACTCTGCATTTATAGAAGGGGAGAGCACATTGTTAAATGTTAATGTCTACTATGCTAGCTGGACCTACCATGCACTTTAACACTACAGCTTATATATTCTTTTAAGTGTTATTCGCATTGTATAGATTTTGCTGTTCTGATATGAAAATGAAAAAATAAGTTTAAAGATTTATTGTGTAGTGTGCTTGAAATTATGATTTGCTTTGGTTATAGATTTGAAACTATTTGGTTAATTAATACACATTATAAATTTGCATGGGTTCTCTAAAACTCTTTTTTTTTTTTTTTAATTTTAATTATAAAAAATTTATAATTTATAGTTTTTTTTTTTTAAAATCTACTAATTCAAAAATAGAAGCTATTGCACAGGTTTGAAATATTTGTTTGGAAAAGCTGTGACTGTAAATTTTAGTTGTGGCTATAGCTTTTGAAAAGCTACAAATTATAGCTTTTAAAAATAACAAATGAAAATGACATTAATGTTAGCTTTTAAAGTGTTACTAAACACTTAAAAGCCACAGCTATAATTATATTGGTGATTTTCAAACACAAATTAGAGTTTATTTTTCTCTGAGATTTCTTAGAGTTTTTCAATGAAATCTATTATAACACTATCTAAATCATGGGGGGAATCACTGTTTCCCCACAAACAAAACAATGTGAATTACAACAATAATTTATCTAAATCATGGGGGGAATCATTGTTTCCCCACAAACAAAACAATGTGAATTACAACAATAATTTACCGTGTTTTTTTTTTGCAAACTTTCCCCTTTTTTCTTTTTTTGGTTTTTTTTCAAAATTATTTTTATTTTCAAAATTACCTTTTTTTTCAACTTTTCTATTTTTTCATTTACTTTTTCTTTTGTTTTTTCAAAATTATTTTTGTTGATTTTACTTTTTAAATATTGACCTGGTTAAAATTTTTGCTTTGTAATTTTTTTCTTTAAAATACTATAAATTGCTGCGATGTTTTTCCACATAGTTTTTCTATTTTATTTCTTTATTTTTCAAAATTATATTTGTCGGTTTTTTTTAATATGGAACTGATTGAGAATTTAGTTTTGTAATTTTTTTCTTTAAAACATTGTTTATTGCTATAATGTTTCTTCGCATGGTTTTTTTTAATGATTTTCTCCAAAATTAGCATTTTTTTTTATATTGAGCTGGTTAAAAATTACAGTTACAATATATGAGGAAAATACTGTAACTTTCCTCGAAAATAAAATTGCTGTGCTACAGTGTTTTTTTCCACATGATTTTTTTTCTGTTTTTGTTATGTTTTTCCCTAAAATCAGCATTGTCAATTTTATTTTTTAAATATTAAGCTGGTTAAAAATTGTAATTACAAGTTTTTCCTCACAAAACACTATGGATTAATACAGTTTTTCCTCACATGGTTTTTTTCCAGTTTCTTTTGTGTTTTCTTTTTTTATAATATTTTTTTTCAAAATTATCTTCATCGATTTTTTTTTTAATATTGAGTTGGTTAAAATTTAACTTTGTAATAAAACTTAATCATGTGGGAAAAGTATTGTAGCTTTGCTCATAAAACATTGTGGATTGTTACAGTGTCTCTCTGCATGATTTTTTTTTGTTATAATTTTTTTCAAATTATCTTTTTTAATTTTATTTTTTTAATATTGAGTTGTTTGTGAATTACAATTATAAGTTACTACAAATAAGACTAAATCATGTGGGGAAGCACTGTAGCTTTCATCACAAAACACCGTGAATTGCTACAGTGTTTCCAACATGATTTTTTTTCTTTTTTTGGTGTTTGTTTTGTTATTTTTTTTCTAAAATTGTCTCTGTCGAATTTTTTTTTATATTGAGCTGATTAAGAATTTAGCTTTGTAATTTTTTTCTTTAAAACACTGTGAATTGTTGCAGTGTTTTTCCATGTGATTTTTTTATGATTTTTTCCAAATTATCTTTGTCGATTTTTTTTTTAATATTGAGTTGGTTAAGAATTATAATTACAATAAAGCTAAATCATATGAGGAAAGCGTTGTAGTTTTTCTCACAAAACACTATGAATTGCTACAATATTTCTCTAAATGGTTTTTTATTTTATTTTATTGGGAAAAGCGCTATAGTTTTCCTCATAAAACATTGTCAATTGCTGCAATGTTTTTTCTCATGGGTTTTTTTTCCTTCGAAAATTATCGTTGTTAGTTTTTCTTTTAATACTAAGTTGGTAGAGAATTTAGCTTTGAAATTTTTTTTTCTTTTTATTAACTGAAAAGCTAAATCATGTGGCGAAAGCACTTTATCTTTCCTCACAAAACACTGTAGATTGCTACAAATCATTTTGTTCAATCTCTAAGTTTTTGATCACCAACACAACTTTTTTTTCCGTCATGAAATATTTGCTCCATCATACCTTTAATTTCTATTACTTATCTAGCGTTGGTTTATAATTATAACACCACCAAATATATTTGTTTTATAAACATGCGACACCGTACTAGCATATTATCTCGTGTAAAATTATAATAAGTATTAATCAACTCAACACTTTCAATTATGTAGTTGAGACAAAATACAAACCGCACAATAAAAATAATAAAAGCCTAAGCAAATCTTCTAAAATGGATGTCATGCCCTGATTGATATGAGGTATAATTTGCGAAAGTAATGAGCGCAAAGCATATTCTTTAAAAGAAAAAAAAAAAGTGGAAGAGAGAGATAATATATACAATTATAGCTTAAAAGTAATGTATTCATTTGTGATAATTTTTGCTTTTTAAATTATTATTTTTTTATAAAATATATAAAATTAATGTATTTTCAGATGTTTTTCAATGATTTTGATACCATGATATAAAAAAAATTCATAAAAAATATTATTTTAATATATTTTTAATTAAAAACAATTTACACCACATCAACAAACACATATTAAGTTAATTGCTCTAACATAGATGATGTTTTTGGTGAAAGAAAAACTTATGTATTTTTCTTTCAAAATTTTAGGCGTGAAAATTTTAAGGAATGATCATAGGATGAAGAAGGTTTTATTATTATTATTATTATTATTATTTAGTTGAAATCTTGCGGATAGCACTTAATTTGAGGAATTAAGAAAAAACTTATTTTCGATTGACATGCAAGTTTATTTAAAAACACCCCTTATAGTTGCTTACCCAGTAAAAAAAAATGTGAAAAAATATGATCTTATATCATTAAAACATGACCAAATATCTTCATAATTTTTTTATTAGTGTTATCAAACTCGGACCAAGATGTTCTATTAAAAATTCAATAATCTAATTATCTAACCGGTTTAGGTTGACATCAAATTTTTAAAATTGCAAGAGATCATTAAAATTGGTTAAACCTGATCAAACCTAGTAAAACCCAATTAATTCGGCCAACAGATCAAGCATTGACTCGGTAAAAAAAAAAGAAAAAGAAAAAGAAAAAAGATTGCAACTCTTGATATAACCTGGTACCTCCTGGTTCTAAAATTATTCTTACAGCTTCATCATTTTTTTGTTTATGCTGCTTCATATGTTGTAAAATATATGTTAGGCTCTTATGCTTACCTTGAGCCAATTTAAACGCCTGTAATAATATTTCCTCTAAATTTAATTATTAAAAAAGTTTAATATTTAATTATTAAAAAAAGCCTGATTTATTAAAATACATTGTTTTCCAGGAGTTCGGCATTTGGTTTATTAAAAAAAGAGTCTAGAGTTCTTAAAATTTAATTCAAAACATATCAACACTGTTAGAAAAAGAATTAATCTTTAAGATTAGTAGATTAATCAAAATAAAAAAAATATATATAAAATTAAACCTAAAGGGAATGGCTAGTAGAAAATGTGAATTGTATGGTTTCAAATAGACATGCTCAGCAAATACTCCATGGTGTTTGGTGATCTCAAAAGCTAAGCATAGCAGACACCACGAATAATCATAGTTTTCGGGCCATTTTCCTTTCCTGTGAAGGTGAGATCATCATATTGGAAAATGCAAGTCAATTGGACATAAAAAAGCAATTGGTAATCACACTGAACCACACAACATTTCAAGATTCAGGGCAAGAAAGGTTTCTGAATGTTCCTTTTTCTAAATGATTACCCTTTCTGCGTTCTTGAACAAGTGCAAAATGCAGGATAGGAGGCTTTAAAATGCTAGAAAAAGAACACAAGTTTAGAGCAATTAATTCACTAATAATGGAAAAGCTTGGCGCTGTGACCATTCTGTTCTATTTTCAAACATATATACACCGGAAATCACAGGGTAGGGTTTTGTTGTCAGCTACAAATGACTTACTTGAAATAGACAACAAGTACTGACGAGGACAGCACCAGCCTTTCTTCGCACAGGGTTTCCTTCGAGCAACCAGCAAGTTATTCTTGAAACCACACTTGGATTTACCATTTTGGCAAGTAGATTATCTAAATCTTGTTGCTTTTCTTTTCTTCCAGAGCCTTTAATGTCCCATTAGACTCTGAAATATCAGAATTCTTGCAC
>Ga0325414_1000257_pt1 | contig 39212 bp, 29 predicted proteins | sample PopdelMetagenome_8_FD_206183 | JGI IMG/M metagenome (GOLD analysis project Ga0325414, IMG submission 206183) | Populus deltoides microbial communities from Bellville, Georgia, United States - Leaf-PdKOR-R3 | ecosystem: Host-associated > Plants > Phyllosphere > Phylloplane/Leaf | place: USA... | reverse complement strand
GGACTGTATCAATCATGCCAAAATAATATCATAGAACTTTAGTTATTGTAATAATATATGGATAATGTGGAGGAAAATATTATGTTTGTTAAAAAGCATTATAATACTAAATGAATGTCTTTTATTACGATAATTACTTCTTTTTTATAATTCTTATCATTAAACTTTTTACTCGTCTAATTTCTTTAGAGAAAAACAGTAAAAGATAATTTAGATATCAGGACAATGTTTACCTATATACATTGAAGACTTTCCCCACGTGAAAAGCTCGATTATTTGGACTTCCACGTCTACAAACTTGATTATAATTATTTTGATAACTAATTAACTGTGTGTATAATATATGGTCCCTTGATTACAATAATTTTAATATATTATTAACTGTGGGCATAGACTCTTTGTGAGAAGAACGAGGTTTTTTTTTTTTTGAATTTTACCATTTAGTATTGGGTTGATTGATGATAAATTAATTATGGTATTTTCTATGATATAATAAAATAAAATAATAATTTGACCTGGTGGAGTCCTTAACTCGAATCATAGGGTTGATAGACTTACTAAATATCAATTAAAAAGTTAGGTAGGGATTTTTCAAGTTTAAATTATTATATCGAGTTTAATAACAATGTTAGAAAGTTTTTAACGATCTAAATGTGTCTTTTTTATGTTTAAACCCATAGCAAAAGTGCAAGCAGGTTAAACTAGTTAGAACTAATTAAACTATCTGAAAAGAGGATTCATCAGACACATTTTAGGTTACAAACTTTGAATTGATACTGAATTATAATGTAAGAGAGTTGAATTCTCTTTTTAATACAATTCTTTCCAAAAAAAATTCATGAAGTTTTTATAATATGGCTTATTGTAAGAAAAGAAATCGTTCAAAAAAATTGTATATGAATACAAGCATCACAACAAGAAGAAGAAACAACGAGAAGAAAAGCTTTGATTGTGATAAGTCAATATTTTTTGTTTATATTTTTATTGCTTGAAAAAACCCAAGACGACGTGGCTCTAGCAACATGCAAGACCCGATACACATGGGTTCGGCAATTAGCTGAACCCAAAGTAATGTGGGTCTGACAATATGTCAGACCCAACACACTTGGGTTCACGAATCAGCTTAACTCAAGGCAACATGGACTCGATGAAATGCTAAACCCAAGACACTTAGGTTCAAAATTTAGTTGAGTCCAAGACAATATGAGCCGGTGAAATGTCAAACCCAAGAAGTTTAGGTTCAACAATCAGCTGAAGAACCTAAGGCAACATAGGCTTGATGAAATGCCAAACTTAAAAAACTTGGGTTTAGCAATCAGCTCAACCCAAGATAACATGGATCTGGCAGTTTGCAAGACTCAACACACTTTGGTTCAGCAATCAGCTAAACCCAAGACAACGTGGACCTGACAAAATACCAGACCCACTACGCTTGAGTTTAGTTATCTGTCAAACATAAGGTAACTTCAATATGGCAATATGTCGAATCCAAATGATTAATTAAACCATAGGTGTTACAAATTAGATAAACTATCACACCCTTTTTTATCTAAGTTTGGCTACATCTCAGGTCTTAAGTGTACAGGGATAAGGAGTCCTACTTTTAGAATGGTTACATGATTTATTCATATCAAAGGTAACGATCTCTCTATATTTATAGATGTACAAAAGGTTACTTAGTGAGTCCACCACAAGTATCATCCCATTAATAATGTGTAAGGGATATTTGTTTCTCATTAATAGTGTGTAAGAGATATTTGTCTCTCATTAATGCCACGAAAAGCAAATAACTTTTTAGTCTTTCTCTTTTCTGAAGACAACTAGGTTTAAGGTTTATAAATATTCCTTGAACTATCCAGGTAAGAGGTTCAAAACTTTTTCGACTCTAAATAACTTGCATATACTTCAGAGCATTAATCATTCTAAAATACAAGAATAAACACTTTTGTTCTTGGAACTTAGGGCTCTTTTGAGTTACTTATTGCTTTTCCCATAAAATTATTGACTTTGTTTTTACATTTACTTAGGTTTTTACCATTAGTTTGGTACTTTTTTAGCTAAAGAGAAGATAATTGTGTTCTTAAACACCTTGACCCACCACTATTCAAACACTAAATAACTTCTTGCTTGAATATTCTGAATTTCGGGATATCACCATATTAGATCAATTAATCAAGGTGCTCGAATATAATCGAGCTAACTCTTTAATTATTTTAATATTAGAGTTAAAATATGAATCATTGAATTTTCAAATCAACATATTGAATTTATACAGGATTTGATAGCTATTAAATACAACCATAAGTAGAAAGTTATAATTAATAAGGTTTTGATTGTATTAAATAGTTTTAACTGAAACATGTGAAATTAATCGAATCAACTCCTTAACCATTTTGATAGCTATATAAATAAAATCAAAAGTAGCAAATTACAACAAAAGGTTAGCAACCCCATTCATATCCAGACAAGCAATTCCTAAAGCAAAAGGAATCAAAATAATGAATCCTAATATAATAGGATAAACAATGATTTGCTAACCAAAAGGTGTTAGATGTGATTAATTAAAATTAGATAGCGATTATGTATTCGATAAATTATTTTAGAAAACAAAGTTGAAGTCCTAATTACTAGAGTTAATTTGAATATGTAATAAAAAAAGACTACAATTCCATTGTATATTTGAAAAATATAAATGAATAAAAAGAAAAATAGTATGTAGTTTACAAGTTAAACAAAGAATTTTGGCTTTGGCAGCAAATCCTTATATAACTAAAAAATAAAAATGGAAAAAATACCAAATATAGAATACAAGAGTCAAAACCTACTACAAATATTACAACAAAAAACTAACTCAACACTAGAGAGGCAGGACAAAACAGGACTTCAACCGCATAGTAACATCAGATCCAAATTGAACTGTCATTGCTACTAAATTTTTAAATATTGGATTTGATACGAAGGCAATGTTTTATTTGTGGTTCAAGTTAGATTGTATTCGTATAATTAAATACATGATCCCATAATATTAGTAGCATGACAATGTTAAATCATTTTGCTACCTTATTAATTTATGTATATGATTACCTTGGATGCAGAAAATATTCTCTCATACACTACTATAAAATTGAGAAATACAAACAAAAATACCAACGGAATATTTCCGAAGGTAAATTGCAGTGAATTTTACTGACAAAAATATTCTCTCGGTATATACTGAGAGAATTACGGTGGAAAAAAATAATTAAAACCAAGCCAAAAAATACGATGACGTGTCATTTATACCAACGAAATTACCGACGAAATAAATTCTGTTGGTAAAATCGTTAGTAAACTGTTAACATTGTTCATCATGTCAATTATAAAGGAAATCACCAATGAAAAATTCTGTCAGTATTTTTCAGAGAGCTCTGGAACTATTATCTTCCCAATTACATGCATTGTTAATTACTATTCTTTACAAACAAAATCATTGACGGATTGAAAAGTTGTTAGTGTTATTTGGTGGGTTTCTGAAAAATTTTGATTAAATTGAAAATTTAAATTAAATATTACAGACGGAATCACCGATAGAATGATTAAAAATATTAATATTTAATTATCTGTCTGTAAAACCGTTAGTAAAACACCCCAATAAAAAACCTAGAATCCCTAATTTCACAACAGACAAACCTCCTTTCTTCTTCTTCTTCTTCTTCTTCTTCTTCTTCTTCCCTATATGTAAAAAAATCAACATCCCTTTCTTTCTCTTCTCTTCTCTCCTCAACACCTTCTCTTCTCCTCCATGCTCAAGTATATCTTCTTCTCTTTCTTCTTTTCTCTTCCCAATTTTTTTTAATTAATATACTTTATTAATTTTTTTTCTTCCCAACTTCACTTGCAACTATATTAAGGTAAGATTTTTCTTTTTTCGTGTTTTTTTCACTATATTTGTTTTTTCAAAAAAAACATTTTGTTCTTAATAATTGTATGAATGTTGTTGTAGGATTATTATTTTCATGAGATTAATTTTTAGTTAATTTATTTATAGGATTTTTAAATTTTTAGCAATCACAACTTCATTTTTTTCATATGAATTTTTTTTAGTTGAATTTATTTTTTTGTGTTATTTATTTGTTGGATATTTGTTTGAGTTGATTTTCTTCTTCTTTTTTCCAAGCAACTCAGTTTTGAGTATTATAAAGTGTTGATTTATATTAATTTAATTATTTTATAGTTTTGTAAAATAGATTTTTTAAAAATATATTTTTAAATAATCACCAACGGAATTACATACGGTATTTTTTCGAGGGACATATCGACGGAATGAAGCAGGTAAATTTTTTTTCGTGCCTTTTCTATTAGTAAATCTATAGGTAATAATATTTTTTTATTACCAACAAAAGATTCGCCGATAGAGCATTTTCATCTGTGATTCTGTTGGCAAATTAATTACCAATGGAATGGTAGTACAAATACCAACGGAAAATTCCGTCGGTAAATATAAAGATTGTATTAGTGATAATACTTTCTTCATAATAATAAGTTTTTAATTTGTGATTAAGTTGATTAATTTACCTTATAATTGAGTTTGAATTAGCATTATCATTGACGAAATTCTTCCAAATTTAAGTAGCTTTTTTAAAATAATAAAAAAAAAACACTAAACGCATGAAAGCAGATGAAGGCTACCCCCCTCCAACTACTGTCACAAATCAAACACTACCGAGGAGGGATTGTGCAATTTGTGCTTACTTGCGCCAATATCAATGGTAAATTCAACAAAAATCTTTAATATCACAATATTGAGTGATGTTAGATTAATGTTAAACTTTTATTAAAAAAATTATGTAATGATGTCATACAATATTTCATCAAATAATCCGCTATATATTATTGGGGAAAGAAAAACGAGCCAATATGATGTTTCGAAAATCTTTAATAATGAGCATCATAGAGTCAGAAAATAGTACTATGATGACAAAAAAAAGGAAAAAAAAAAGACAAAACATGTGCCAAAACAAAACCATATCATCAGGACACGTTCCAGTACTGCCCTTTTTTTTTTTTTTTCATTTTCAAGAATTGGGCATCACCGATAGTGGACACGAAACCTAAAGAAATGGAAGAAAACAAAAATTCCTGAGTTAATTGATAAAATCAATGAAGGACAACACAACCATTTTGAAATGAAGAAAGAAAAAAGGTTCGCTTGTCTTGGCTTCTCATAAGAAGAAGAAGTGGAAGTCAGTCGACTGATCAATTTTTCTCGTTAAAGAGTTCGAGTATCATAAATTTTAGGGTTATTGAAAGTTTACCTGGTCGTTAATTTCAGAACCTCAGAAGATTAGTTAAGGTGCGCATAAACAGGCCCGAACACTCAAGATTACAAAAAAAAAAACGTTCAAGCAACCCCTAAGTCCCCAATATCTCAGTCAGGGTCTTTATCTATCTCTAGACAGATAGATTTTACTTCAGTCTCCCAAGTTTACGGAGATTACTGGAGATTTCATAAAGTATCAAACTTGAATGACAGTTTTCTTTGCGAATTAAAGGTAAGAGACATCTTTCCAATACATTAGTAAGTTCTTTATTTGTGAGGGCGTCATCTGTTAAGTAATGAACCTTCCTGTTCACTGTTTATGGTTTCATAGAATTATATCAGATCATGAGGCATGGATTTTTTGTTTAAGAACTGTCTATCAAGTTCTGTTTGTGTTACTTTGTTTTCTTGCTTTGAGCTTTGTTTGTATTAATGTATCTATATAGGAAATACACTATATAGGAAATATTGTAGTCACTATACCATTAAACAGTTTTACCGACGGACTAATTCCGTTGGTGTAAGGCATTACATCCGTCGGTAAAATTATTACCAACGGTCACCGATGGAATTAGTCTGTCGGGATACTAATAGTCGGTAATTCCCAATTTCGTCGCTAATGCTGCCGGAAATAAAAAAACCAACCACCGATGGTCTTACAGATGGCGACGCGCGACAAAAAAATATTCCCACAAGAACATTACCGACGGAATCCATCCATCTGCATTTTCAACGGTAATCACCGATGGAATATCTGTCGGTAACTTTGTCAAATACCGACGAAATATGTCCGTCGGTAATTATGGCATGGGTGGTAATTTTTTGGCAACTCTCGGTAAAATACCGACGGTCGGTTTCCTTCTAGAAAGTCGTCGGTATGTACTTAAAATATATAAAAAAATTAATTTATTAATAGTAAAAAAGCTTAATAAAAAAATAAAATTGTATTAAACATTAAAATATAAAAATAATGTTAAATAATAATCATTACAAATTTAATGTGTTTAAAAAACAAAATTAAACTAGAATAACGGCGGAGTTGGAGGAGGAGGAGGAGGCTGGTTGTTCTCGGGACCGTACGGCCAAAAAGGAGCTGCACATGTATCATCACTCATCCTTGATCTAATCTCCATGACCATTTGATGGAGCTGATTATAATTCGTCGAGAGTTGTTCATATTGTTGTTTCAAGGCCACGAACTCCTCAAACCGGGTGCTCGATACTGATGGAGAGCTCTCAACGGTTGAGACATTACGGGCCGACAGCAAGTTTTCGGCTGTAGTGTTGGAAAGCTCGTAGACCCGATTTTTTCGGGTCCACTAGACGGTCCCACCTCCATCCACAAATCCATATCGAAATCCGGATGGCTCGAAGGATTGTCCCCATATCTCTCCCTCAACCGGCTATTATAGGTCTCCTAAAATTTTTTAAAACAAATCATCATATTCAATTCAAGAAAATAATAACTTACAAAATAAAATGATTGAACGAACATACCATGAAGTGCTGAGCACAGTTGTCCATGAACTGCTGTACCCCCTTTTGGCGGTCTTGACTCCGCATATGTGTCTCTACAAACAGCTCCATTGGACTCGGCTCACGTCCAAGAGACACAACCTGTAAGGAAAAAAAATATTGCAAGTTAAATATATTTATAAGCAAGACAAATTAATTAACGATATATTTCATTAAAATTAATCTTACCATCCGCTTTGCATGTGCGCTGAATGGAACAGAGCTGTCGGTGTGTGTGGTCACCAAACCATGAATTTGCTGGTTTCGGTTATCTGCGCCGGACTGTGAGCGCCGAGAGAACCACTCTGAGGTCACTTGCTCAAAATATGCCGTCCATATATCTCCCGAGATGAATGGCAGTTTGAATTCCCGCCAAACCGCCACCTCATTCCATCCTTCAAGATCGTTATCCCTCGCATGTGTTTTTTATTTTTTATGGGTGTCATACCAAAAATCACGCAACCTACTTCCATAGTAACAAATTAGAATTTAGAACATAAAATTATAAAACAAAAATAAATATTATTTTCGATGTTACCTAGTTGCTACAAGATATAAAATTATAAAAATAATTTATTAAAAATAAGCTGGAAATTAAAAGTTAACACCGACCTGAAATCGCTGAAACCATGCAGCGATATTAGGTCTCCACTTAGGATATCTGGAAACCTGACTCTATTGAAACAATTGAATCTCCTTCGATGATTTAAACGCCGATGTTATTGTCCTGGCAGCCTCAATGTTTGTGAACCTGAAATTAAATAAAATTAATAAAATATTAATTAGTTGGTCATAAATTATGTTATAAATATTAAAAAAAAACTAAAACCTAAACAAACTTTCATTGTGCCTAGTACTTGCGAGTGAATTGACCCCGTTATGAAGGCACATCCCTTCTGCACTGTGAAACCACGCTAGAAGAGGCAGCATCACAAGTTGTCGCAGATGCCTCGCCGTGATCAGCACCTAAGGATACGTCCTCCTCGCTGCTAGAAGAACTAGTTGCAACCGTCTGCTGACGACGTGCTGTAAATTTCATTCTACGCATCTACACAAATTTATACGAATAATTACATAATTAACTTCGATTATTAAAAAAAAAATCGACAGCACCTCCCTTATACTGGAGACTACCCACAGTTTTCAAACCTGTAAATCTTTACAATCACCACATACCAATTGACTCCATTGGAATATCTTATATACAACCTAACATCTATAGAAATTCAACATCTATATATTTTCAACTAACATCTATAGAAATGCATAAATGACAATTAAAATTGATGGAAATAATAAAAAAACATAACAATCAATAATATAATAAAATTGAGATAAACAATGAAATTTAATTCTTCATTTCCAATTATCATTTCAATGGAAAATTCAACAATAAAATTATATTAAGACTACATCTACACAAATAAAAAGACTAAATTATCAAATAATTATTACAATACAAACAATAAAAATAATTAAATTTTCATTCAACACATCTACACAAATTTATACAAATAATGAAATAATTAAATTCAATTATTTAAAAAAATTCACTAGCACCTCTCCTATATTAGAGACTACCTACAAATATTGATAATTACACAAATATTGCAAAATCAACTCTATACAACCTAACATATATAGAAATTCAACATCTATATATTTTCAACTAACATCAATAACATCAATACAAATTCATAAATAACAATTAAAATTAATCAAAATAATAAAAAACATAACAAACAATAATATCATAAAATTAAGATAAACTAATTAAATATAATTCTATATTTTAATTAACATTTTAAAGATAAATTCAACAATAACAATTCAAATTTAACAAAATTCTCAAGATATTATGGCAATACAAACAATCAAATAAATTTAACAAATTAAAAGAAAAAACTAAAGAGCACTACACAAAACAAACAATACACAAAACTAAAGAACAATACATAAATTCAAAATAAATTTAGGAATGAAAGATGTTACCTTAATAGTATGTTGATTTCAAGATTTTATCTACAAACAATACACAAAACAAAGAAAACCACACAAATAATCATAATTAAAATAAAAAAAAGTAAAAAAATACAAAGATGAAGAAAGAAAAATACATACCTTTTAATATGTTGAAAAATACCACCACAACAATAAAAACTCTTGCAAAAACTTAATACAAATGGAGAGGAGAAGAGGAGATGAAATGAGGAGCCGAGCAAAAAAGAATCACTGAGGGGGGGGAGGGTTTTATACAACAATTTTTTCAACGGAATTTCCGACAGAAAATATAATAATAATTTTTTTGAGCGGTGGCATTAAATTTCATCGGTATTTAATTGATTCTCACACCAAAAATTTCAAAAATCCCTCTATATTTTTCGAAGTCCGTCGGCAAATCTGTTGGAAATTGTGCGCCAGAACATGCATGCATTGGTTTTGCCGCGTGCGTCGGCAAAGCCGTCGGTAACTGCTGACAGGTGTGCGCTTTGGAATGTGTGCCATTCATTGGTGAACGCATCGGCATATACGTCGGTAATTATGGCAAGTCCGTCGGTATACTCGTCGGTAATTGTGGTAAAATGCCGTATTTTTTTTGCAACTCTGTGAAATACCGACGAGTTTATAAATGTCGGTATGCCCGTCAGTAATTGTGGCAAAATGCCATAATATTTTTGCAACTCTCTATGAAATACCGACGGGTATATAGCCGTCAGTATACCAATCTGTAATTGTGGCAAAATGCCGTAATTGTTTTGCAAACTTACAGCACGCACAACACAATAACAAGAGCTGACAATTATAAAACAAATATTTCATGTTTCAAAATATCATCCTTAATATTACATTATAAAAATAAGGCTTTACAACATATTTAGTCAGAATTTTCATCTTCATCCTCAATTGAATTGTTATCAGCTTCATCGCACTCTTCAATGTGGTTATCATCTTCTTCATCAACATTCTCTAGTCCACTAGAGCTCAAAACAACATTCAACTCCTCTACTTCAACAAAGACTATCGTTGAAAACATGAAAATTCAAATTTTCTTCTACGTCAATCAAAGGAGCAACTTGGAATGGTTCAACAACCTCACTAACTTGAAAGACTTTATCTATCACACTTGTGTGTCTTTGTTCTCATCTTGAACAACCTCGACACGACCCCTGGGTTTGGTTTTTAAAATGGATAACCAATTAACTCTTGATCGGGGTTTCTAAAGGAAGGGGTGTATGTGTAATAAACTTGTTGGCATTGCTTTGCGAAAACAAAGACATCGTTTACATTGTGGTGTCTAGCTTTTGAGTTGATTTCAACAAGACCATAGTGAGGAGCTACTCTGATTCCTCTGTCAGTTGTGTCATACCAATAGCATTTGAATAAAAACACTCTATTCTGTTCGCTATGATATTGCAATTTGATGACCTATTCCAATCTACCGTAGTAGTCAACTTCAAACTCACTAGAAGTCGATCCCTTAATAGAAACACCTCTATTGTATGTCTTTCTTCCATGCCCATATTCTTAAGTATGAAAGACATATCCATTGACAAAATACTCGTTATAGCAATTGACTTTTCTTTCAGGGCCCAGGCTTAGTAAAGACAGTGAAATAGCAGCACTACCTCCCATTTGATAAACCTTGTATATTAAATACAACAATAATCAATAAACGGATATTCTGTAACATTGACGTACAGTTAATTACATTGCAAGAGATAATGAGTTTGTGATAGGACTTACATGTGTTCTAAACCACGTGGCAAATTGTTCATCTTATAATTGAAAGATCTGGGATTCGGTCAGTTGTGAGTTATTAGACAGTAAGTGTCGTCGATGTTGCCTGCAAGGTTGTTCCAAATTATATGAGTTTATGGTATTATAATATATAAATAGTACACTCTTAACAAAGTTTAAGTCGAACATCTACTTACTGAATAAAAGGTCTCAGTTTATCGCAGTTAAATAGGACATAATTATGTGCTTGTCTGAACTCTATTTCAGACAAATATCTTCCCCTCATGATATTTTTAGGGATGGGTCATCCAGGATTGGAGAATATTGACAAGTTCCCACTTAAAGACACTTCACCACCATCATCATGCCGTGAAACACGGTTGATCCTCGTTCTCAAATGAGGTTGAAAATAGTATAAGATAAATGTTAAGATCTCCTCAACAATATAGGCCTCACATATTGACGCCTCAATATGCGCCTTGTTTTGAATCTTTTTTTTTAAGATTGAACAAGTACCTGCATATATAAAATTAATCAAAAATTATCAATTAAAAAAATTAAGAAACATTTAATTATGAATTACATAGCAAATATAATATCTAACCTCTCGAATAGATACATCCATCTGTACTAGATCGGTCCTTCAACTTTTACCTCAAACAGTAAATATACGGGTAAATGCTCTATTGAGTCAAAAAATGATTGAGGGAATATCATATCAAGTTTGCATATTGTCTCCACGATATTCGTTTCAAGCCTTTCAATGTGATCAACATTCAACTTGTTAGAGCATATATCTCTAAAGAAATGACTGATCTCCGTGAATGCATCCCATATCCCTTTGGCAACAAATCACGAAAAGCTAATGGGATGAGTGTTTGCATAAACACATGGCAGTCATGACTCTTCATTCCAAATAATTTGCATTCCTCCATATTAACTAGCTTTGATATGTTTGAGGCATGTCCATCGGGGAAACGCAGACTCTTAAGCCATTTATAGATTAGTCGTTGTGCGTTTTTCTCTAACACGAAGCTTGCCCTTGGTTTTGTGACTCGTGATCCATCACAAACCAACTCCATATTTTTACAGTTACAGAACAATGCTACATCCAATCTAGCCTTGATGTTGTCCTTTGTCTTCCCCTTCACACCCATGACGGTGTTGAAAATGTTCTCAAACACGTTCTTTTCAAGGTGCATGACGTCAAGGTTACGGCGGAGAAGATTGGTCTTCCAATAAGGAAGCTCCTAAAAGATACTTCACTTCACCCAATTATGGGTCAAACCATAACCAGGAAACTTATGTTTACCTGATTGGAGACCAAACACAATGTCACCGTACTCTGACACAACATCATGCAATTCTTCACCAGAAAGACGCGGGGGTGCAACATCCTTTTCAACTCTGCCAACAAAGAAATCCTTTATGTTCTTTTTGTACCTGTGATTCGGTGGCAAGAAACGACGGTGACAGTCAAAAAAAGAAGTTTTACCCCCGTTTGTTAGCATGAATGCCTTGTTGTTCTCCATATAGTATGAACATGCTAGTTTTCCAAGCGTACTCCAACCAGATATCATTCCATAAGCTGGAAAATCATTGATAGTCCACATCAAAGCCGCCCTCATAACAAAATTATGTTTCCTCGATATATCATAAGTCAAAGCTCTGAGGACCACAACTGCATCAACTCATCAATCAACGGTCGAAGACAAACATCTATATTCCAGCCTGAGCTGCTCGGATCGAGTATGACAATAAATAAAAACATGAACTCCGGCCTCATACACATCCCTGGTGGCAAGTTATAAACCGTGAGTATGACCAGCCAACAAGAATAAGGAGCTGTAAATGACCCGAATGGGTTAAATCCGTTTATACACAACCCAAGACGCACTTTTCTTGATTCAGCTGAAAAGTGAGGATGCACATTGTTAAAGTGTTTCCATGCTTCGCCGTTAGAAGGATTCATCATCACTCCATCAACCGCATCATGTGATTGGTGCCATGTCATGTGCTCAGCAATCCTTGGTGACATGAATAACCTCTACAGTCTAGGTGTGATTGGGAAGTATCTAAGTTTTTTATATGCCACAAGAGTCTTTTCCCTGCCAGTTCTAGGTTTGTAACGGGAATGCCCACATGTCATGCTCTCGGTCAGCTCAGAATTTTCAAGGTAGTATAACATGCAGAAGTTAAGGCACATGTCAATTTTCTAGTATCCTAAATCGAGGGGTTTCATCATGCACTTGGCAGCATAGAAGTTCTCTTTCAACCTGTTCCCTTCAGGTAAAATGCTTCTCTCCTATTCAATAATTTTGTCATAACCGGTCTCATTCAACCCGTGATCTGACTTGATGGTGAACACATGTGCTATGGCCGATAATTTACTGTTGTTCGCGCAGTCATCCCATAATGGTTCGTCAGAATCTTTCAATAAATCAAAAAACCTAGCTGCATCTGCATTAGGTTCTTCTTCTATAATTGGACATTGACTGACATTACCTTGATTCATTCTCATTGCATCCATAACCATATTCCTGTAAGGATTACTGTTGTCATTTGCAACTCCATGCACGTTATTAGCACTAGAAATTGACCAAACCACCCTTTCTTCCATTCTCTTATTACGAACAAATACTTCTCCGTGTGCATACCAACACCGGTAATTCTCTATAAACCCTTTGTGTAGAAGATGCATCATTACAAATTCTGGATGCAGATACTTTTTATTTTGACACTTCCTGTATGGGCACCTAATACCACCTCACATTCTTATACTTCCCCGATACCCGCTCCAAAAGTTTCACCATTTCCATCACTATCCACATCCCCGAATCCCAATTTATCTTCATCACCTTCTTATACTTCTCCAAAAATCTCACCAATTTCACCACTATCTATATCCCCAACTCCTAATTTATCTCCATCACATCCTCATACTCCTCTGACATCACCTCTAAAAGTTTCACCATTCCCATCACTATCCCCACCCTGCATCCCAATTTATCTCCATCGCTTTCTTATAATTCTCCAAAAATCTCAACAATTTCACCACTATCCCCATCACCAACTCTTAATTTATCTCCATCACATCCTTATACTCCTTCGACATCCCCTGCAAAAGTTTCACCATTTCCGTTACTATCCCCATCCCCGCATCCTAATTTATCTCCATCACCTTTTTATTCTTCTCCAAAAATCTCACCAATTTCACCACTATCCCCAAAAGTTTCACCATTTCTATCACTATCCTCATCCCCGAATCCCAATTTATCTCCATCACCTTCTTATACTTCTTCAAAAATCTCACCAATTTCACAACTATCTCCATCACCAATTTCCCCGACACCCACTCCAAAAGTTCCACCATTTCCATCACTTTCCCCATCCCCACATCCCAATTTTTCTCTATCGCCTTCTTATACTTCTCAAAAAATCTCACCAATTACACCACTATCCCCATCCCCAACTTCTAATTTATCTCCATCACATCCTCAAAACTCCTCCGACATCCCCTCCAAAAATTTCACCATTTCCATCACTATCCCCATCCCTGCATCCCAATTTATCTCCATCGCCTTCTTATACTTCTCCAAAAATCTCACCAATTTCACAACTATCCCCATCCCCAACTCCAAATTTATCTTCATCACATCCTCACACTCCTTCGACATCCCCTCCAAAAGTTTCACCATTTCCATCACTATCCCCATCCCCGCATCCCAATTTATCTTCATCGCCTTCTTATACTTCTCCAAAAATCTCACCAATTTCACCATTTCCATTTCCATCACTATCCCCATCCCCGCATCCCAATTTATCTCCATTGCCTTCTTATACTTCTCCAAAAATCTCACCAATTTCACAACTATCCCCATCCCCAACTCCTAATTTATCTCCATCACATCCTCATACTCCTCCGACATCCCCTCCAAAAGTTTCACCATTTCCATCACTATCCCCATCCCCGCATCCCAATTTATCTCCATCGCCTTCTTATACTTCTCTAAAAATCTCACCAATTTCACCATTATCCCCATCCTCAACTCCTAATTTATCTCCATCACATCTTCACACTCCTCCGACATCCCCTCCAAAAGTTTCACCATTTCCGTCACTATCCCCATCCCTGTATCCCAATTTATCTCCATCGCCTTCTTATACTTCTCCAAAAATCTCACCAATTTCACCACTATCCCCATCCCCATCCCCGAATCCCAATTTATCTCCATCACATCCTTATACATCCTGACATCCCCTTCAAAAGTTTCACCAATTCCATCACTATCCCTATCCCTGCATCCTAATTTTTCTCCATCGCCTTCTTATACTTCTCTCAAAATCTCACAAATTTCACAACTATTCCCATCCTCGAATCCCAAATTATCTCCATCACATCCTTATACTTCCCCGATACCCACTCCAAAAGTTTCACCATTTCCATCACTATCCCCATCCCCGCATCCCAATTTATCTCTATCGCCTTCTTATACTTATCCAAAAATCTCACCAATTTCACCACTATCCCCATCCCCAACTCCTAATTTATCTCCATCACATCCTCACACTCCTTCGACATCCCCTCCAAAAGTTTCACCATTTCCATCACTACCCCCATCCCCACATCCTAATTTATCTCCATCGTCTTCTTATACTTCTCCAAAAATCTCACCAATTTCACCACTATCCCCATCCCCGAATCCCAATTTATCTCCATCATATCCTTATAGTTCTTCGATACCCCCTCCAAAAGATTCACCATTTCCATCACTATCCCCATCCTGAACTCCTAATTTATCTCCATCACAACCTTATACTCCTTTATCATACCCTCTAAAAGTTTCACCAATTATATAACATCCTTATACTTCCCTGATACCCCCAATAAAAGTTTCACCATTTCCATCATTATCCCCATCCTCAACTCCTAATTTATCTCCATCGCATCCTTATACTCCTCCGACGTACCCTCCAAAAATTTCACCATTTCCATCACCTCGTTATACTTTTTGTCAACCCCCTCCACCTATCCTCAAATCTCCACCTCCTTCATGGTTTACTCTTCCTCCCTTCTTTCCCTTTAAATCCCCGCCACCTCGATCTCCTTCTCCCCCTCCACCTATCCTCAAATCTCCACCTCCTCCAAGGTTTACACTTCCTCCCTTTTTTCCCTTTAAATCCCCGCCATCTCCATCTCCTTCTCCTTCTCCCCCTCCACATATCCTGAAATCTCCTCCTCCTCCATGGTTCTTTTAGCCTCTCTTTTTTCTTTAAATCCCCGCCTCCTCTATCTCCATCACCTCCTTCATCCAATAATTAACCTCCACCCCGTTCAAAAATATCTTACAAAATTGGTTAGTTCTTTTAACTTTCTTTTTAATAGATTGTTTATTTTGATAACATGGTTATTTTTTTAATTTTATTTTGTTACCAATATTAATCTCTAATTGTTTTTTTTTTCAGATTATATATGGTTAATGATGGCAGTGAGTTTCTTCGAAGAGACTACATATTAGATAATGCATGTATTAAAAATGTAATCAATTAAAGGAAAGTGGAATGTATCAATCATGCCAAAATAATATCATAGAACTTTAGTTATTGTAATAATATATGGATAATGTGGAGGAAAATATTATGTTTGTTAAAAAGCATTATAATACTAAATGAATGTCTTTTATTACGATAATTACTTCTTTTTTATATAATTCTTATTGTTAAAATTTTTACTCGTCTAATTTCTTTGGAGAAAAAACAGTAAAAGATAATTTAGATATCAAGACAATGTTTACCTATATACATTAAAGACTTTCCCCACGTGAAAAGCTCAATTATTTGGACTTCCAGGTCTACAAACTTAATTATAATTATTTTGATATATAATTAATGGTGTATATAACATATGGTCCCTTGATTATAATAATTTTAATATATTATTAACTGTGGGCATAGAATCTCTGTGAGAAGAACGAGGGTTTTTTTTTGTTGAATTTTACCATTTAGTATTGAGTTGATTGATGATAAATTAATTTTGGCATTTTTTATGATATAATAAAATAAAAAAATCATTTGACCCGGTGGAGTTCTTAACCTGAATCACAGGGTTGAAAGACTCACTAAATATCAATTAAAAAGTTAGGTAGGGATTTTTCAAGTTTAATTATTATATCGAGTTTAATAACAATGTTGGAAAGTTTTTAAGGATATAAATTTGTCTTTTTTATGTTTAAACCCATAGCAAAAGTGCAAGCATGTTACACTTGTTAGAACTAATTAAACTATCTGAAAAGAGGATTCATCAGACACATTTTAGGTTACAAACTTTGAATTGATACTGAATTATAATGCAAGAGAGTTGAATTCTCTTTTTAATACAATTCCATCCAAAAATAAAATTCATGAAGTTTTTATAATATGGCTTATTGTAAGAAAAGAAATCGTTCAAACAAATTGTATATGAATAGAAGCATCACAACAAGAAGAAGAAATAACTAAAAGAAAAGCTTTGATTGTGATAAGTCAATATTTTTTGTTTATATTTTTATTGCTTGAAAAAACCCAAGACGACGTGGCTCTAGCAACATGCAAGACCCGATACACTTGGGTTCGGCAATTAGCTAAACCCAAAGTAATGTGGGTTTGACAATATGTCAGACCCAACACACTTGGGTTCACGAATCAGCTGAACTCAAGGCAACATGGGCCCGATAAAATGTCAAACCCAAGACACTTAGGTTTAAAATTTAGTTGAGTCTAAGGCAACATAAGCCTAGTGAAATGTCAAACCCAAGAAGCTTAGTTTAAATAATCAGCTGAAGAACTTAAGGCAACATAAGCTTGGCGAAATGCCAAACTCAAGAAACTTGGGTTTAACAATCAGCTCAACCCAAGACAACATGGGTCTGGCAGTTTGCAAGACTCAACACACTTGGGTTCAGCAATCAGCTAAACCTAAGACAACGTGGACCTGACAAAATACCAGACCCAATACGCTTGAGTTTAGTTATCAGTCGAACACAAGGTAACTTCAGTATGGCAATATGTCGGATCCAAATGATTATTTAAACCAGAGGTGCTACAAATTAGATAAACCGTTGTTGTTACCCTTTTTTGGGTTCCCAAACAAAAAAATGAGAAAATAAAAATATATATATATAATATTCAAAAGAAATCCAAAAAATAATAGGAGGGAAGAAAGGATGTTGGAATGTCAAAAAATGGCCACAATTGATTGAGGAGGTTCAAAAATGCAAAAGGTTGAAATTTTATAGTATATCATTAGTAAGGGATCATAACACTAGTAAATGATCAATGGAACTTCAACTATGCAGCAACGATAATTCAAAATGATCCTCCCCTAACTTGTAGCATAGAAACAAGGGACGTCTTTAATGAATCCAACACCTCTTGATATGTACATCTTTTTTAGTAAGGGATCATAACACTTGTACCCCTTTTATGTTTGAGAATACCCCAAGAAAATGCATTTAATTGCTCTTGAATCAAGCTTATCATGTTGTTATGGTGGCAAGTGCGCAAAACAGGAGCATCCAAACACTTTGAGATGTGACAAATCTGGACTTTTAGCCTCCAAAACTTAAAGAGGAGATTTAAAACCCAACACACAGCAAGGTAAGCGATTTATAAGATATGCAGCCTTAAGAACACCATATGACCAAAATCATTTTGGAACATTCATTTGTAACATTATGACATGTTTTCTTTCAAGCAGATCATGATTTTCTCATTCAGAAACCCCATTTTGTTAAAGTTTACCAGCACAACTAGTCTGATGCAATATGCCATTAGAACGTAAATAATATTACATATCTTTGGACATGTATTTGGTGTCATTATCTGATCGGATGATTTTAAGATGAACTGAGAACTGATTTGTAATCAACATATGAAAATCCTTAAAATATTCAAATACTTCGCTCTTAACTTTCAGCAAATACACCCATGTGACTAGAGAAATCATCAGTAAAGGTTATAGAGTATTTAAAACCATCTAGCGAAGTATAGAAGGGTCTCCATACATATAAGTGTACAAGTCCAAATGCATGAGTATCATGTGATATGGATGAATTTAAAGGAAGTTTAGACGATTTGGGAAAATGACAAATCTCACATTTAAAAGGTTCCTTAGTTGGTACTGAATTTATTTTGCTAAACACAAAATCTAATGGATGTGCTAGAGGACAATGCCATAAGAATGGCCCATACGATGATTTGAAACTAGCCTGAAATCCTCTAGAAACTTGAGAATCATGAGAGAAATAATAAAAGACTATGTAGGAAAAAAAAAACCTTCACCAATCATCTTCTTGGTTAATCAATCCTAAAATATAACCTTGTGCTGAGTGAAAATTACATCACAATTGAATGTAGAAGTTAACTTACTGACAGAGAGCAATTGGAATGGAAAAGAGGGAACATATAACATCAGACATGATTTTATCAGAGATTAACTTGATTTTTCCCTTACCCTTCACATGAGAACCCTTTCCATTAGCTAGCAAAACAAAGGTAAAAGAAGGAAATTTGTTCTAGATAAAAAAAAATATTACTCAATTTGTTAGACATATGATCTGTGGCACCAGAATCAACAATCAAAAGATCATGCAAATTATCAAGTTCTAATGCAGTCGTAAAGGCAATCTGAATACCTTGGCTAGTTTTTAGGTCTGCTTCAATTAGGAATCTGGTGAGGTGGCCGAGGAGTGTTGTTGGTTGAATATACTCTTGTCCACTAGCTTCGTTTTACACCTTCATGTGACCATGGTTGTCTTGCAAGTAATTAGCAAAGTCTTCTATCAAGGCAACATGATTTCTAGTGAAGTTTTAAGTGGTATGAGTTGCTAGATTTGACTTATAATTAGATGATTGTCTCTTGTATCCTCATTGCTCCTTAGCAAATCTGGGTTTAATTTCTAGATAAAGTTGCCAACAGCGGTCTGTCAAATGTCCAATGTTATAACAATAGTTGCACTTCAGGTCTAATTGTTTCCGTTTGAATGTTCTTCCATCAGTTGCTTGTCATGGTAGAACATGCTAATCAGACATAACAAAATTCTCACTATGAGACACTACTTTGGCATGATAAACACAAGCATTAGCGGCTCTAGAATTAGTATCACAGCTCACCACCTTCCTGTGAATCTCTTCAAGCTGGATCGTTACACATATAGACTTCAAATAAGGTAGTTCTAAATTCATTAAAATATGACTTTGTAGGTCTTCAAAATCAGGACTGAGGCTTGCCAGAAGTTGAAAAATTCAGTCTTTTTTTGTTTTTTTTTTTGTAGGATAGCAGCATCAATAGTGTGAGGGCAATACATCTCCAATTCATTCCACAAGCTTTTTAGACTTCCCAATAGCTTAACAAAGGGTCTATCATCATGATGAAGATTTGCAATTTCACGATGAATTTGAAATATTCGAGCAACATTGTATTGGATAACCAAGCCTCATATTCTAGGGCATCCATGTCTGGAAAAGGTGTTGAACCACGATGAATCCTAGCTTCGATCTTCCACCAAGGGTGATAGTAAAAGCCCTTAACCATGGGAAATAGTTGAATTCATTTAGCAATATTGAACTCAACCTTTGAGAGGTATTGATATTGTAAACCCTAAGGATAAAATTTTACAAAAAAAAAAACTTTAAATTAAGCCCATGATGAAGAAGGTGAGGTTAAATGTATGGAAAAACCAAATAAATTCAAATGCTAAGAGGGGATTTTAAAAGATAAAAAGGAGTACCACTCAAATTGTAAAAAAAAAAAAGAATGGGGCCAAAGTATAATTAAAATGAATGGGACTATAAATACCTCATTCTCTCATCCATGAGGTTGGCAGCAAGGAGACAAATATGAGAGGGAGAATTTCAAATTTCTTCCACCATAATTTGAGAGAAAAGCACTAAAAGTGTTCAGTCTATACAAGCTCTAGATTACTAGGTAGAGAAAACATCCTTTGGCAAAGGAATTACCAAGAAAACAAGTGAAGAAATTGTGAGGGAAAGAGAGGGAGAGGGGCGGTTACATACAAGGAAGGAGGAGCTAAAAATATTCAACCAATTTAGAATTGAAATCCAAATTTCCTCTAGTTAAGGAGCCCTAAACCTAATTGTGAAAACCAATATAAGTTCAATTAGTAATTGTGCACCAATCTTGAAATTGAAAATTAGGGTTCTTAAGTGAAATTTAGGGAATTTATAGAAATTGTTGAAATTGGGTTAATTGAAGTATTATAAGTTACCTTAAACATGAAATCATGTAAAAATACCAAAGAAAAATCAATGGCCAAAGGAACAAGAGTGGCCGACCATTTGGGGGTTAAATGGGAGGAAAATAAATTTTGATTTGCTTGATAAAGTCTTGTGATATGTTGTTATAATGTGAACAATGATTGAATAAGATAAACAATTACATCAGAAAGAGAAAGGAACCTTTGGTTCCCTTAGGCCAAGTTTCGGCCAAGGCTAAATTAAGGAGGGGGGGAGGAGTTTTGAGATTTTATATGTTAATGATGAGTGAATTAGGTGTGGTATGAAGTTTATTAATAGGGGAAGCATGATAACTTGATAGTGCGGAACTTTGTAGATCAAATGCATGTGTTATGTGAGGAAAAAACAAGTTTATTGGGTATATGTATAGCCTATGGCTTGTATTGGGAGGAGTTGCAAAATGTAGGAGAAACATGGAATTCAAGGATGTGGATGTTTCTTGAAATAGTTCTTGACCACCTTGCATAAAATAGGCAAATTAGCTTAAATGACTCTTAGGAGGTCATATTTAGAAAGGTTACCATGCATATAACATAGAAATAGTTGTCTTAAGAGAAGAGGGGGAAATGGGGATAATTGAAGGTTCATTTAAACCATTGATGAAAACTGGACAAATTCATCACCCTGATTCCAAATAGAATTCGGGCTTAAAAATAATAAAGTTTGGGAAAAGTTTCTTCATAGAAGTTATAGCCAAAGATGTTAGCTTTCCAATGCACTGACCTTGATTAATTTGGAGCTCTAAAACTCTCTATATAAATAAATATTTGAGGAGAGGTCGAGCTACAACCTTTGCTGGCAATTTCAACAAGTTGTCAAATCGGGAAATTTAGTCATGTTAGGGGCAGAATTAGGTTTCCTTCCCTTAGAAAATGTGTAGTGCCATGTCTTGGTGTTTGAAAGGAAATAAGCCATATTTGAAACTGAATTTTTTATGTTAGTTATGATTTGATAATGAACTATAATCTTAAGGGATGTAATAGAAATGCAAATGTAAAAGAAGCAATTGTAAAAACGGAGCCAACATTGTCGTTGTTGTTGTTGTTATTGTTGTGAAATGTAACTTGAGTAAGAAATAATGTGGTATGCCTGTGGATTTAGAAGGGACCGTAAGAGGGGCACAACAACAACAAGGGAGCGCGAGCTGAGCTTTTGCAGCAGATAGGTGTCATATACCTATACCCTTCTTAAATGTCTATAACCTTGGAAATTTGTTTAATTCTTGGATTGTATACATATTAATGTTGCCAAAAGAAGAATTGATCAGATGAAATAAATGAGAAATGAAAAAGGGCTTGACTAATTGGTTTGGTTAGGAATAGTGAACTATATTAATGAACTTCATTGATAATCACTTCTTGAATCTGATTAGCCGGTCCCGAGTATGGGAGGCTAATGATGTTAGTAAGGTTTACTAACATCGACATGAGGGATACTGAGCTTGATTAACTATTCGGGTTAAGAATAGTTAATGATATCAATGGGCGATGTCAATATCGGTAATCCCAAAAAACTTGATTAGCTATTCCTGATGTGAAAGCTAATCATGTCAAGAATCCTTAACATCGGCATCCCCAGAGATATTCCAAAGTGTTATGGAAAATTGATTAACTATTTTGGGTTAGAAATAGTTAATGACATCAATAGGTTGCATTGATATTGACATTTACAATAAACTTGATTAGTCAATCTTGATAAGGGCAATTAATGATACTAATGAGAATCAAGCATTACCATCCTAAAGTTTTGAGAAGAAGTAGTTTGATTAGTAATCTTGGTGAAGATTGGTTGATGGTATCAGTTAAATGGGTATCACTATTTTTAAAGGAATTGTTCCTTCAGCATTAACATATGATATTGGTTGAAATTTGAGAGGAAAAAGGGAAATGTTTAGTGATCCCTGAAAGGATAAATCTAGAAGCATTAAATGAAGCTAGATGGGAAATTGTAAAGAATTATGATAGTATGTAGTCATGGATATATATATATATAAATATATATATATATATATATATATATATATATATCTATATATTTGGAAAGAAAAATTCTTTACAGGTCTACCAATCCTCTTAGAGGAAAAGGTCTGAAACAAAATCAAAGATACCTTTACATCCAAAACCATTTCATATGACTAGCTTACCTATGGTGAACTTGTTAGCTTCACCCAAAAAGAAGGTCTCAAGATCTGTCAAGATCTCAAACATTTGAAATGGGAAATGAACGTACCAGACAAGAACTTGGTAGTTTCTGTCACCAGTTTGACATTTCCACCAAAAAGCCCTCTTGTAGTGGTAACTGCTCAAAACCAAAAAATTATCCAAATCGTAGCAAACTTCTATACAAAAGATCAGCCCATAAATATCGAAAACAAATTTACTCCAAACCCAAGCAAACCTATTATAAAAAAACCTTACAAGAAGTTTACCAAAACCCCGAAAACTTCCCCTTCTAAGCCCAAACAAAAATTTGACCTTAAAACCATTACCTGTTATAAATGTGGACAAAAAGGACATACGTCTCGTTTCTGTAAAATCAATACCAAACTACATGAACTCCAATTAGATGAAGACATTATCAATCAATTACAAAACCTCTATATTGAAACATCAAACACTAATCCCAATCATTCAAACATTTTTGAAGAAGAATTCCAAATAGATGAATTAACAACTTCTAGTTCTAGTTCAAACACTTCAGCAAACTCCAAACAAATTAGTGTCTTAACCAGAGATCAAGAGTTTATCCTCGAGACTATCAAAAGACTTGATGATCCTCAACTACAAAAAAACCTATCTAGATAAATTGTTGAATAATTTCAACAAACCAGAAACACCCCATTCTAATCCCCAAAACCATTTTGTCTTACCGACAACTAGTACCAATATTTATGACCTTACAAAAATCCTCAGTCGAAAGAAATCCAAACCTCAACTACCATTCCTGAATTATATACCGAGATAAAAACCCTCAAGTGTGAGTTACAAACCCTAAAACAAGCTCAACAAAAAGACTCAGCCATCCTACAACACTTTCTATCCAAAAAAGAAAGTCAGTCTGACACTGAGTCTGAATTAGAAGACCAAACAAATGAGTCTCATGCACCACATCACGCACTTATAAACATTGATCATATTCTTGATGATTTCTTAAATGTTCTCACTCAAATATCTTCAAAAAAGTATTTAATCAAAATTACCCTAGTCTTTTCAAACGATTTCAAACTCGATACTATTGTCTTATTTGATACAGGTGCAGATTTGAATTGTATCAAAGAAGAAGTAGTTCCAAAAAGATTTTTACAAACTACCTCTGAAAATTCTCTGCTGCCAATAATTCTAAACTTCATATTGCAGGCAAAACCCAAGACTCTGTTTTTAACTAAGGCATTTCTCTTAAAACCTTTTTCGTAGTTACTAAAGACATAAATCATACCATTATTTTAAGAACTTCATTCATCAATATGATCACACCATACAAAGCACATCATGACTGCATTTCTTCTAGAATCAATAACATCAAAATCATTTTCTTGTTTTTAGAAAAATCAAAAACTAGAAATTTAAATTTAATAAAGCATGCTCTATCCATACATACCATATTCATGCATTAATTCATGGCAAACAATTTTATTTAAATGACTTACAAAACCATGTTTCATTCTGTCAAATTGAAAAGCAATTACAAAATTCAGTTTTACAATAGAAAATTGATGATTTCCGAAGTAAGATTGAACAAGAAATTTGTTCAGACTTACCCAATGCTTTCTGGAAAAGAAAACAACACATTGTTGATCTTCCTTATGAAGATACTTTTCAGAAAAACTTATACCTACAAAAGCGAGGCCTATACAAATAAATGTTGATTTAGAACAGCATTGCAAACTCGAGATCCAAGATCTAGAGTCTAAAGGTCTAATCCAAAATTCCATATCACCATGGTCATGTGCAACCTTTTATGTGAATAAAAACTCTGAAATTGAAAGAGGCACACCAAGACTTGTGATCAATTACAAACCCTTAAATTCTACTTTAAAATGGATTAGGTATCCTATTCCAAACAAGAAAGATTTATTACAAAAATTGCATTCTGCATTTATATTTTTCAAATTTGATATGAAGTCTGGATTTTGGCAAATCCAAATTGATCCTAAAGATCGCTACAAAACTGCATTCATTGTTCCCTTTGACCAATATGAGTGGAATGTCATGCCTTTTAGCTTGAAAAATGCACCTTCAGAATTCCAGCGCATCATGAATGATATTTTTAATGCACATTCTAAATTCTGCATTGTTTACATTGATAATGTACTCATTTTCTCTCATACCATAGATTAACATTTCAAACATCTCCATACATTTTTTCATACAATGAAACAAAATGGATTAGTTGTTTCCAAATAAAAAATTTCTCTATTTCAAACTCGTGTTCGTTTCCTAGGATATTATATCTGCCAAGGTACTGTGACATCAATAGAGAGATCTATATCCTTTACAAATAAATTCCTCGATAAGATTACTGATAAAACCCAGTTACAAAGGTTTCTAGGCAGCCTTAATTATGTTCTTGATTACTTTCCGAACATTAGCCGTCTTGCAAAACCTCTACATGACAGATTAAAAACTAACCTTGTTCCATGGTCTGATACCCATACAAACCTTGTCCGCCAAATCAAAAAATAAGTACAGACCATCCCTCTTCTGCATTTAGCTAACCCGTTAGCCCCTAAAATAGTCCAGACTGATGCCTCACATCTAGGTTATTGGGGGATACTGAAACAAGTCCAAAATAACAAAGAACAAATTCTTTAGTATACATCTGCTCATTGGAATGATTGTCAAAAGAACTACTCCACTGTCAAAAAGGAGATTCTTTCCATTGTTCTTTGTATTACAAAATTTCAAAGTGATTTATTGAACCAAAAATTCCTTTTACGTGTTGACTGCAAATCAGGAAAAGAAGTTCTCCAAAAAGATGTTCAAAATTTAGCTTCAAAACAGATTGTTGCCCGATGACAAGTTATTTTAAGTATTTTTTACTTCGATATTGAATATATAAAAGGAGATACAAATTCTATTCCTGACTTTCTAACCCGAGAATTCCTTCAAAACAGGTCATAATGCCTCCAAAGACTTGGACCAAAGACAAAGGGAAAGCCCCACAAATCCAACCAATAAAACTAAACAGTCCAAAACCCTCTTCAAAATTCATGGCTTCAGCCATCTTATCTGCAAAACCAATCAAAACCTGGTATGAAGTAGTAGTAGTAGTAGTAGTAGTAGTAGTAGTAGAAGAAGAAGAAGAAGAAGAAGAAGAAAAAGAAAAAGAAAAGCTACAAAACAATCTCAAATACAAACAGACAAAATCCAACATTGGGTTTATACGCTTTCAAAATCATCAGAATTACTTCTGGCATTACAAAAAGTCTCTCAACAGGCCTCCAGTGACTAAGAGTCACAAACAGCTAGTATTTCTAAAACCCTTTCAAAACCACAAGCAGGGTTTTCTTCTCAAAAACCCTTACTTGCCTTACAAAGTCAACAAACACATATTTCTAAATCAAAATCCAAATATATTTTTAAAACTCACTTCCAAAAGATTTTAACTATGGAAGAAGGTTTTTACCATGAAAATCCTTCCATCGCTCCTTCCAAACTTTTTCCTCGAACTGGCATTACAAACCTTGGGATATCACCAAACCCCAATCCTATTATTATGTCATTCTTGAAATAACCAACTCCATAAAATTCAAACATTTCAAATTACATCCAGATCACCCTGAACCTGCATACTCTACATGTATTATCTACAACATCATACATCTTTCAGACTGGCAACAACCTCTTCACAAACCAATTCCCTTTCCTATACACCTATGTACATCCTTCACAAACACCAGTCTTTCCTATACATACTGGGATTACTAACAAGCCTAGTTTGATGCCTTTTTCCTCCAGAACTCCGAACATAGCCATTCTTGGCTTTTCTACTTTCATAATTCCATGACTACTACAAAGCTTCTTATCTGGTTCCTTCAATGGTGGGACTATTTTGGTTGTCAAGTTGACTTCCTTAAAGATCACCCTCGGGTTGAAAATGGTTATCTCCATTTCAAACAAAATTTTCAACCTACTCCTTTCCAAAGAAAGTTTTGTTCCCTTTTGATTTTCTGTATAAAATTCTTTGTTCCATGGGTATGTTCATGGTTCTTTGATTATAATCTCCAACAAGGGCATCCAGTTCTTGTCCGAAAATTCAAAATTAAATGGTGGGATTCCCTTGCAATCAAAAGTTTAAAATTAGATGTAACGGAATGGTTACAAAAGAATCAATCCGTCCCCATCATTGACCACCATCCTTAGTCCAAATTTCTAGCTCGTAAGGCTCATACTGCAGCTCTCCTTGCCTCTACAAAATCTGAGGAAGAATACCTCAACATTATGCAAGGCATCATACAAAGTCAAGAACCCAAAACAATATTGTCCAAATCCAGATCCTCTAGTTCATCATCTCAAGCATACTCTCTTGGAAATGATAACGAAGATGACTGCTTTGGCATCCTTCCACCCATTACAAAGCATTAAGGAACCAATAAAATTATCGGAAGAAAATGATAATAAAAAAAAAAGTATTTCAGGCTCACCTGTTTTAAGCCCATTTTCAATATCTTTTAGACTCAACTGTTTTGAGTCCCTTTTGTTGGCCCATTGTTTTAGGCGTTTCCTACAAACATCACTTGATACTACAAACAAACAAATCAGAGTCGGTGGCAAGAAGACAATAGACAAAAAATCCCACAAAAAACATGGGCAATTTCCAACTTGTCGTCACTTAATCATGGAAAATAATAGCACATGGCTTTAGAAGGAATCTTTAGGCTTTTCATAAAGACATTTTGGCCTCTTCCATGGTAACTCAGCTATAAAAAGGAGACCCCTCGAGCCTTGAAAGGCAGACTACCATTTTTCCTTCAGGGAAAAAGACTCATATAAACAATATCTCTCCCATAAACAATATCTCTCCCATAAACAATATGTCCTCTATAACCAATATCTCCTGTATCTCTTGTATTGATTTCTAATATTGTCACAACCCAATTCCCGAATCCATGACCGTCACATAGGCAAGGTTTCCCTCCAAGGTTCCATACCTATACGAACCCAAACTTATATACAAACTTATCCTTCAAAATTCAATCAGAGTTCAACATAGCATAAATAACAAAATAAACTTCATAATATAATTTGATTGTCGTAATACAAGAGTTCATATAAATTCATAGTTTTGGAGCACTAACTAGACATAAAGGAAAAGTACAAATTTCAACAAAAGAGCAGGTTCTGAAGGTCCAACAAAAGTGACCCGCTAACAAACTATAAGCCTAAAAAGATAAATAATGAGAGGGTGAGTTCAACAACTCAGTGAGTATATAACGTTTAATATACACACACACGAGGTAATATAACAAGGATGAATATATATACACACACACACACACACACACACACAATTATGGCTCTAGGTTCTTATAGGAAGGTTTCTCAAATAGGCCATAACAAGAATATCATAAGGTAAAGCTCGTCAGAAAATCAAAATGCAATGAGCATGAGGCTCCGTACTGTGGGATGATCAGTCCACACAGGTTGGTGACTCCCCCAACCAACTAGGGTTCAAATACGATGTGCACAAAGACTAACACTACCTTGTTAACATGGGTATTCTGACTGGCATACCATAGGTTCATAATCATAATCAACAGACATATTCATATCTCAAGGCTCAACTTATGACATCAATCAAATAAGGAACTATCAATTTAGAAGTCAATTCAAAATATATACTGGTTCATATCAAGAATTCAGATTCAATAATTGACCATGCTTTATCATAACAAGGATAATAATGAACATATATATTATCAAAAAGCATAATCCAATTCATATTAACAAATCAAATATTTATAATATTTCTCATGCATATGAAAAATTATCCACTCACCTGACTCGAAAGCAAACAGAACTCAAAGCTGATACTGAAGAAAATCCTACTGACGTCCCGCCGATAGAATATCAGGATTATCTGAATACAAATGAGACATATTCAAGAACGACTCGAAAGAACATATAACCTATTTAAAACACTTAACTAAGGGTCTATTCCATAACCCTATATGTTTTTAAACTAAACTAGTCATTTTTTCTAAAAACCCAAAAGTTAAACGGTTTTCCTGAAATCTAATCCATAATAAAACAAACAATAAGACTGGATAATAATTCACTAAATAACCCTCAATTATTCATCAAACCAATCTGAAAAGGCTCATATTACAGCTAGGGACCAATCTGAAATTTATCATATTTTTAAGGGTCAAATTGTAACTTTGTCAAATTGGAGGACCAAACTAAAAGTATCATAAATTCATGACTATAGTGGAATTATGTCCATAATTCATCCTCATTTCTGCCAGAATCTCTAATTATGCTCTAGGGACTATTCTAGAATTTTTCCAACTTTGTAGGGTCAAATTGTAATTTTTGTCAATTGGGAGGACCAAATTGAAAGTGTTAAAATTTTATAACTATACTGGAATTCTGCCCATAATTCATCTTTTATTCTGTTCAAAATCTCGGAATATGCTCCAGGGACCAATCTATAATTTTTTCCAAAGTTTAGGGACTAAACTGTAACTTTCACAAATTGAGGGACCAAACCGAAATTTTGTCATTTTCAACAGAATTTCAATAGAAAACCTATTGTTCTTTCTAGATTTCTAACTTAAAATTCACCATTTACACAAATCATAACTCAAAATCATCATCTTTACCTACAATCTTCCATAATCAACTAAATAATCCATTACCCATAACAATCAACCCATAACATTTAAATTAATTCATCAATCAAACCCAAAACACAATCTTCAAAACCCTAACATTCAACAAAACATAAATTTAAAGCTTAAAGAACACACATTGATACATAATCTTACCTTTAAACTTATTTTCTCCAACTCTCTTCTCCTTCCCTTATCTTTCCCTCTTTTCTCTTCTTCTTCTTCCCCTTTTCTTCTCTTCTCCCGTCAGTTTTTCACTCTTAAAACACAACTCTCTTCTTTTTTTTCTATTTATATTTATCAACTCTTTGTTCAATTACTATAATACCCCCTTATTCATTTACACCCAATTTTAAGCCTCCAAGGGCTTTATTGCCTTTTCCTACTCATTTTATTTCAAAACATCACAAATACAAATTTCTGTAAGATTCTATTTCTTTTTGCATTCTTGCAAAATTTATATTTCTACAAAATTAAGTATGCTCTGTGTTTGGTAGAGGATCCTGTCTTTGACTTGCCTCTTCATTTACATCAAAAATTTGCTTTATTTTCAAACTCAGTATATCGGCTGGAAACCTTTGACCCAATCTAAAGATCATTCTCAAGTGTAACAACGTTACATACTATATTCCATTCATTGTTCCTCTATTCTATTTACCTCTGTTATATTTGTACCTCTGTTATATTTGTTGATCCACTTTTGGTGTGTTTAAATATATATCATGTATTCATAATCTTCATGCATGTTTGTTTCTCTTATTTAAGTACTAATTTATGTTCGTCTTTAAAATATTGATATTTGGAAAATTATGGTTGTACCAGTGAATATTGATGAAAATTGAAATTTAGGACGATTGGGTTGGGATCGAATAATGATTAATAGAAGTGTACATGTTGTTTATTGATAACTTGGAACCTTACAGTATAGGGGAGACTCTGTTAAAATTTCAATAGAAATTTTGGTGAATCTTGTATGAATCCAGTTTCAAAAAAATTACCATGTTTTGCCCATTTTATGATTGATATGTGTTCCTGAAAATTGGGATGTTACAGGTATCATCAGGACCATGGGTTAGAAGAGGAATTAACTTGGAGCTTTCTTCCATAACTTGCTCTTCCATAATTAAAGAAAATATGAATGCTTATTCAGAAAACTATTTGCTCTGACACCATGAAGAAAGTTAGAGAATCACAATCTTTGACCATATTTTGTATTGATGGAATTGTACAAGTACATATGAAATAGAATAAGAACCTAATACAACAACTAATGATATGATCTAAACTAGGTAATAAATAAACTATCTTATGTAATGACATAACTACATGGATCTTCAATATCTACACCATTAATATGCAATATCTTCAAGAGATAAGTTGTTCTTTAAAAATCTTAATCTTGAGGAGAGTTTGAGATCAGCTGACGCCCTTTGGAGGGTTGAGGAATGGTGATTTGAAGGTTTTTAGTTGAAATAATAGTAGTTACATGCAGAAAATGGAGAATCTCCTTATAAGGTTTTGATTCCGGAGTTGCCAGATGAATCCAATGGTGAGCATAGCGCTCCCATAACCAGTTGTTTTTGGGAATGGAAGCCTAAACTTAATATGCACTATGAGAAAGCTTGTTGTGAAAATGTGAAATCTCCATCAGTGTTGTTTCTTCCTGGGTTTGGTGTTGGGTTCCTTTCATTATGAGAAGCAATTGAAGGATTTGGGTCGTGACTATAGAGTATGGGCAATTGATTTTCTTGGGCAGGGAATGTCAATGCCTGTTGAGAACCCTACTCTGCTTTCAAGGGAAGGGGTTACCCCAGAAGGGAAGGACTCAATATGGGGATTTGGAGATGAGATTGAACCATGGGCTAATGAGCTTGTTTTCTCTATGGATTTATGGCGGGACCAAGTTCGCAATTTCGTAGAAGAGGTAGTCAAACATCCTCCATGTTATCTCTGTATCAATCTGCAAATTGCAAAAGATGGCTGAGAAGCATACTCACGCGTGCATATTGTATATGGATTATCTACGAAAAGAAAATATTTCCTTAGTTTTGCGTTGATGTGCATCCATGCACTTTCCAGAGGATTTTATATGGCTAAGCTCATATGAAGGATTGCTCAGCACTGGACATGTCTCCTTCATCCTGATTTCCAATCGGCTATCATTGTTATGTTCCTCTCGCCATTCCAAAGTGAGCAATAAGCTCATTTGCTCTATTGATGATTTGCAATTACTATGACTTTTTTCCCGTGCCTTAACAACCTTATCAGACTTCTACATTGCATCAAGTGCTGCTTTATGTAATTTTGTCTGCTCTTCTCCTTTTTATTCACATTCGTTTAGCAAAGCAGCTTTTTTTTTTTGGGTCTCCGTCTCCTTTGACCTATCAATTCGCATATATCTTTCTAAAAGAAGACTTGAGCTTCAACTCCATTTTTATGTACCTGTATTCCCCTGCACTTCACTTCCCCAATTCCATACTTTCATGCTTTAAGAATCCTTTTTTCCTCAACTCTATCCATTGATTTCATATCTTTTTATCTCAAGACTATAGATTATCCTTGCCATGCAAATAGCTTGTCGCATATTGTTTAATTGTCATGGATTCTTAAAGATTGATCTTTAATGATATGGACACCAAACCTTGTTTACTACTTTTTTATTTGCATTCTACGTGGAATGTTATGCTTTAATCAAATTCATAAGTGGTGTCTTTAAGAGATTGCTCATTAGTCATTGATATTTTATATTAACTGATGTTCAATGGTTGTAATCAGTGTCTTAAGATTACATGGTGAAAACAAGATAAATGAATGTTGGGAAGGATAATTGACAGAAGTTTTATTCCATTCAATATGTTCTGCAGAGTTTACAATGAGAATATATATACAAGTATGTAGCTAGAAAGTAGGAGCTGCAAATGATTGAGTCCAACTCAATCAGTTCATCTACACAACCTTAGTTCCAGAGGATAATCTTCAATAGTGGATCAACATCAATCTTCAACAGCAGATCAACATTAGCAGCAGATTAACTTTAACTATTGAAGATCAACTACTTATCTTTTCAACACTCCCCTTCAAGTTGGGGCATGAATGTTGAGAATGTTCAACTTGCTTGTTAATTTCTTGAAATTGTCTCCCCCTAATGCCTTAGTGAATATATCTGCTAGTTAAAGATAGAAGGGAACGAATTTCGTAACAATTTGACTTGCTTGAATCTTTTCTCTCACAACATGGTAATCAATTTTGATATGCTTTGTACATTCATGATATACCAGATTTGCAGCAATATGAAGTGCTGCTTGATTGTCACAGAATAAAGTGACTGGTTTTAAGTGCACCTGTAGATCTAAATAGGCATCTAAGCCAGGTGAGTTCACATGTTGCAGCAGCCATGGACCTGTACTCAGCTTCGGTAGATGACTTGGAGACTGTTTTCTGTTTTCTTGTCTTCCACGAGATGAGAGAATCTCTAAGAAATACATAGTAACCCGATGTAGATCTTCTTGTCATAGGACAATTTGCCCAATTGGCATCATAATAAGCTCTTAGTTGTAGAGAGCTGCTGGAAGAGAATAATAAGTCGTTACCTGGGTTGTTCTTTAAGTATCTTACTGCACGAAGAGCAGCATTCTAATGAGGTTTTCTCGGTGCATGCATAAATTGGCTTAAGATGTTGACAGAATACATGATATCTGGTCTAGTAATTGTAAGATAGATTAATCGCCTTACCAATCTTCTGTAGTGTGAAGCCTCATTCAATATCTCACCTTGGTCATTAGTGAGCCTCAGATTTTGTTCCATAGGAAAATCAACAGGTTTAGCTCCAAGGAATCCGACATCGTCAAGAATTTCCAATGTGTATTTTCACTGAGATATAACTATTCCAGCCTTTGATCTTGCCACTTCCAGTCCAAGAAAATACTTCAGCTTACCAAGATCTTTTATGTGGAATTGTTTTTGAAGAAACAACTTGATATCTTGAATAGCACTATTATTGTTCCCAGTAATGATTATATCATCTACGTAGATAAGAACAACGGTTAGAGTAGAACCTTTTTCTTGCACAAAGAGAGAATGATCCGAGTGTGATTGAGAGAACCCAGCCGTTTTAATGGCTTCTGAGAATTTAGCAAACCAGTTTCTAGGCACTTGTTTGAGTCCATACAAGGACTTATGAAGCCGACGTACAACCTTCTCCCCTTGTCGACAAAGTCCTGGTGGTGGAGTCATATAAACTTCCTCATGTAAATCACCATGGAGGAAGGCATTATTGACGTCCATCTGGAAGAGAGACCAATTGCGGACTACTGTCAAGGCAAGAAGACAGCGAACTGTAGTTAACTTTGCAATTGGAGAAAAAGTTTCATGATAGTCCAAGCGTTCTTGTTGATTGAATCCCTTGGCTACTAACCGTGCATTATACCGTTCCACAGAGCCATCAAATTTGTATTTGATTCTGAAAACCCATTTGCTGCCTATGGGACGACAATGTGGTGGTAATGGAACCAGAGACCATGTCTTCTGATTTTCAAATGCAGTGAGCTCAGTTCTCATTGCTTCACACCACCTAGGATCACTGAGTGCCTGCTTATATGTTGTTGGTTCAAGAGTGCTAGTAATGTTGTTGATAAATATCTGATGAGAAGGAGATAAGGATTGATAGAAAATAAAGCTTGATAATGGATATTGAGTACCTGACCGTGAAGAGGCTGACTTGGTTGTGGATGTAGAGAGTGGTGACATGCCAACCTAACCACAATGAAAATCACATAGCAGAACAGAGGTTTGTTGTGTCCGATCACTGCGACGTAGAATAGGAGTAAGTGTGTTTGGTTGTAGCGAAGGAGAAAACTGTGTGGGATTGGATGATGGTGATGATGGAGAGTCTTTAGAGGCAGAGGATGATAATGGAGTGGCAGGGGTCTCAATTGGTGAGGGAGAAAAAATTAATGGTTGTGGAATGAGCTGTCATCAGGCTCAGGAAGTATGGTGGGCAGAGATGGTTGTTGAGATGAATCGATTGAAGTGTGATTTAAGAAAGGAAATGTGTTTTCATGAAAAATAACATCTCGACTAGTGAAAAATTATCAAGTGGTAAGATCATAAACACGGTATGCTCTTTGATTAGAAGGGTATCCAACAAAAATACATCGATGAGCTCGTGGTGAAAATTTGGCCAATGGTTGCAAGTTGATGGCATAACAGAGACAACCAAAAGCACGGAGATGGGTATATATGGGTGGTTTTCCATATAGGAGTTCATATGGTGACTTATGATTCAAAACTGAGGTGGAAAGATGATTTATGAGATAAGTGGCAGTGAGCAAGCTCTCTCCCCAAAACTGTAATGGTAAATTTGCTTGGAATCTCAAGGCAAGACCAACATTGAGTAGGTGTCTATGTTTTTGTTCAACGACACCATTTTGTTGAGGTGTGTAACATGAATTTTGGAGTAAAATGCCATGACTGGAAAGGAATGGCTTTAAGGAGATAAATTTCAGCCCATTATCACTTCATATACTTTTAACTTGACAGTTAAATTAAGTGTGGACAAAAGTGATGAATAATTTTAACAACCCTTGTGTTTCAGATTTGAATTTCATAAGAAAAATCCAGGTAAAACAAGTGTAGTCATCCACAATAGTTAAAAAATAATGTGCACCAGAGTGTGTTTCAATCTTTTGTGGACCCCAAATATCACAGTATATAAGCTCAAAAAATTTAGTACTTTGAATAGAGCTTATGGGAAAAGATAACCTAGTTTGTTTTGCCAAAGGAAAAACTTCACATGAATGTTGTGAATTATAAAAAAAAAAAGATGGAATTAATTTTGATAGAAACTGAGAGGGTAATTTTGATGGATGACCTAATCTGTTATGCCAAACAGCTCCTAATGGAAAAGAGACTTGATATGAGATTGGTGAAGATGAATGTGATTCTGATTGTGGCATAAGGTAGTATAGTCCTTTACTCTGCTTCCCCAGGCCAATCATCCTCTTCGTAGCTAGGTCCTGCAATATACAGAAAGTGGGAAAAAAATGAACAGAACAATTAAGAGCAAATGTGAGTTGGCTGACTGAAAGTAGATTCACATGAAATGAGGGTGTACAAAGAACACCATGGACATGTGGGCTTTTGGTAACATGTGCAGAGCCAACACTTGTAATTTTTGCATAGGAACCATTTGGCAAGGTGACTTGAGAGAACATAGGAACAATAGCTTTATCAATAACTGAAGTGGCTATATAGTTAGTGGCACCACTGTCAATGATCCATTGTAAAGCCTCAGAATTTTGAGTCATGAATGATGAGCAAAAAGGAGTGGGATTACCTGTATAATTTGCAGATACAGTGGATTTTTCGGCTTGAAAGAAAGCTTTGATTTGTGAAAATTCTTCAGGAGTGAATTAAAGAAGCTGATCAGAGATTTGAACAGACTTGATGTTGGTGTGAAATGATTCATTTCCTGTTTGATTTGCAGCAGCTTTTTGAGCTCGATTGCGAGGCTGCACATTCTTGCCATGAAGAGCGTGACTGGTGAGAAATCCAATTAAATAGAAACATCTCTCCACTGTATGTGTAGTTCCATCACAGTAGGTGCATTGAAGTCGTTTCTTTGATCCTTGCATAGTTGATGAGCTACACATCCAATTTCGAGAGAAATCTTGTCATTGTGAAGTAGAACATGATCTTTTTACATTCATGGCATGAACCTATTCATTAACTTTGTGCTCAACCAGTCCTCTTTGCTTTTCTTCCTCACACAAGAGTGAATATGCTTTCTTAACAGTTGGTAAAGGTTGCATGAGCGTGATTTTCCCTCTAATAGCTGAATAGTTCTCATTTAATCCCATAAGAAACTGACCAAGTCTCATCTTTTCTTCACTATTTGACAGTTGTTTCATTCCATCACATGTGCACTGAATGGCTGGACTGGTCATTTTTAATTCATCTCATAACATTTTTATCTTGGTGTAATATGTGAAGATGGAATCCTGATTTTACTGCAATTCTACTATGGAACGCTGAACTTGATAATTATGAGAAAAATTACCTTGTGAGAATCGTTCTTGTAGATCCAACCAGATTTAAGAAGGGGTTTCAACATAGAGAACACTATTGGCAAGCTCTTGGTTTAAGGAGTTAAGAATCCAAGAAAGAACCATATCATTGCATCGTTGCCATAACATGTATTTAGGATCAGATTCACCTGGTATGGTTCCATTGATGAATCCCGACTTGTTTTTGGCGCTGAGACTTATTAGCATGGAACGTCTCCACATGGCATAATTGGTTCCATCAAGAACTTTTGGAACAAGAGCCATGCTTGGATGATCTGATGCATGAATAAAAAAATAATCAGAAGGATCAATGGTTAAAAAGGACATGTTCTGAAGGGCAGTGTTTCGGTTAGTACTGGTTGAATCAGTACTGTCCTCCATTGGAGGTTTTGCAGAAGCTTGGTTAATATGTTTAAAGTTTCATGAAAACAAGATAAATGAATGCTGGGAAGAATAATTAACAGAAGTTTTATTCCATTCAATATGTTCTGCAGAGTTTACAATGAGAATATATATACAAGTACGTAGCTAGAAAGTAGGAGCTGCAAGTAATTGAGTCCAACTCAATCAATTCATCTACACAACCTCAGTTTCAGAGGATAATCTTCATCAGTGGATCAACATCATCAACAAGCAGATAATCTTTAATAATGGATCAACATTAGCAGCAGATTAACTTTAACTGTTGAAGATCAACTTTTACTTATCTTTTTAACACATGGCTCCATATTTCCACCTTTATGAATCATCCTCGGTCTCTCTTACTCATGACCAGAAATCTCTGAACATTTGATACCACCGCGGAAAACGCTGTGGGTGTGGGGGCCACCATTGTCACTTGAAACAGTACTAACTTGGCTCAAATTCAGTTTCCGACACTTCTTTTTCCATCTTCATTACCGACAATACGTATTCCACTGCCAACACATTAGCACTTGAACCTCTACCTCGTGCTGATTACTCTTGCTTTACCTTCAATCCCCCATCTAGCATCACCTTACTACACACATTGAGGACCCAAACAGGAAAAGTGTTTTTATTGTTTTAGATACATGTCCTTACAATTGTAATTCATTACCACATGGCCATTTATGTAAGAAAAATGCATCGTGATAGCTGATACATATTACATTAGTCATTTCTGCTACAGGTAATTGGTGATCCAGTACATGTTGTAGGAAACTCACTGGGAGGATTTGTTGCTCTATACTTTGCAGCAAGCAACCCTCAATTAGTGAAAGGTGTTACATTGCTAATGCAACTCCATTTTCGGGGTGGTTTCTACCTAATCCAATAAGATATCCAAGATTAGCAAAGATATTTCCATGGTCTGGGACATTTCCTCTACCTGCAAATGTTAGAAAGCTCACTGGATTCTTGTAAGTTTTCATCTTCATCGTATATGTCTGTATGATATAATTTAATTTGTGTACCTGTACACTGAAGGTCCTGAGAATTCATGTACCAGTCTAACATGGGTATCATATTGTTGGTGGGGTTTCAAAGAGTCTCACAAGGCTAAATTTTGAAAGCAATGCTTTTGCTGCTGGGGCCTGCTTGATGTTAGTTGCTTATTCTGTTTAACGTACTTGTCTCAAGAAATAAGCTGTTGCATTTGTCTCTCCAAAGCTATTATTGATTGATTAATTCCTGCTGCCACCACCATCGTCACTACCACTACTATTATGCATCGATCTTCTCCAACTTACTGATGTTATTAAAATCTTTCCCAGTTGGCAGAAAATAAGTGATCATAAAAGTATTGCAGAGATAATTAAACAGGTTTACACAGATCATTAAACAAATATCGACAAAGTGTTTTCTCGTATTCTTGAGATTACACAACATCCTGCTGCTGCTGCATCATTTGCCTCGATCATGTTTGCTCCTCAGGGACAGCTATCCTTCAGGGTAACTTTAGCCAGGCAGGCACTGCATAACTCTTATCTGCTCTTGATAAGTCACTCATATTCTTTCCTTTTTCTTGCTCCAACTGAAAGGCCCGTAGCTTATTTGTGTTTCTAGGTGTAAAATGAGCAATATTCCCATTTGTCTCATGCATGGAAAAGAGGACCCCTGGGTGAAGCCTGTCTGGGGCATTCAGGTGAAACAGCAAGTGCCTGAAGCTCCGTATTATGAGGTTAGCCCAGCTGGTCACTGTCCTCATGAAGTTCCTGAGGTATGTAGCTCATTGCTTATTAGCTTAACGGCACTTTCTGTTGCCCATCCCATAGTTGATGCTGTGAAGATGGTGTTCAGGCTTATACTTGTGTGAGTACAGAAAAGCTGTTTTCAAGGCATCTCTGGCACGAGCTGAGCTAGAGTAGACAACTGTCGGAAGACATTATGCGATGATGTTCTGGAAATAAATACGTTAATCTGATGGGAAGTAGAAAACTCGAACAGGGGAAGAATAGTTGTTGAAACTTCAATGTCCATACTAATCCAGTGGGATAATTTACAAGAATCT
>Ga0325414_1000254_pt1 | contig 39387 bp, 27 predicted proteins | sample PopdelMetagenome_8_FD_206183 | JGI IMG/M metagenome (GOLD analysis project Ga0325414, IMG submission 206183) | Populus deltoides microbial communities from Bellville, Georgia, United States - Leaf-PdKOR-R3 | ecosystem: Host-associated > Plants > Phyllosphere > Phylloplane/Leaf | place: USA... | reverse complement strand
AACATCAAATAAGAGATCATAAAAATTGAGGTTTCATTATAAAATTGCAGACAAGAGGAAAAAAATGAGAACCTCCTGAAATTTGAAGTACTGGAAAAAATCTAGGGGAAAACATACTCAAGACTTGTGCCTAGAGCAATCAAATGGAATATGTACATCAAGGTCAATCCCTTAAATAATAAATAAAAATTAAAAAAAAACAAATTGAAAACAAAATCAAACTTGATCTATTATTAGAGTTAGAAAGGTTCCTAGAATTCTGCAGATGTCTAAGTTGTTTCCACAACTCCAGCCAATGGACTTCTCACGAGCACTCTAAAATTAGCTGCTTCTTGCTAGCTTTTCCAATCAAATGCACAGACAAAATTTTGCAGGGACGCCTTCGCATTCCATGCTGTTGAATCTTCTGAGCTTCCTGGTTATCTTCCAGCAGAATTTATCCATTTCAACTTCCATTTGCCTATTTTTTTTGTATCCAAGCTCAACCAGCAAGAATATTCACAAAGGAAATGTAGCTAGAAAGAAATCAAACAATCCTCTTTGTTTTTTGACAAAACAATGACTTGAATTGCCACCCTCTGGCTGGGGAGAGAGAAACCAAATTCATCTGTAGCAGCAGATATGTACATTACAAACTGAAAGCATAGGGTATGTCCTACACAGGAATATTATCCAGGGAATACCCATCGAAGTCAAATTCATTTTCAGCTAGTCCAATGCCTCCCTGCTGCTGCTGCTGCTACAAAGGAAGAAAATTCAGGACAAATTATTAGAAACCTTGGAAATTAAAATTGAAGTCAAATTTCCAAAACCAAACGTTTAATATTGATATAGAGACAGGAACCAACTTGTTTGAGAAGTGCACTCATGAGATCCTCCTGACCAAACTGTTCATTAAAGAGGGCAGTTTGAGGGTTTGCATCAGGGGCTCTTTCAGTCTTAACTCTCATGGAATTTTCAGCAAAAAAAGTGTTGATAGGATGTTCAAGACTTTGTGCATTCACGTGCTCCGTCGCATCTCCTGCATCTCCTGCTGAAAACATTGGCTTGCCTACCACAGATATATTATTCCTGCTTTGTCCATTACTTTGGCATGAAGAAAAGCCTTGATGAGATAAAACTGATGGTGCCACGTCAAGGTTGCTTTGCACAGAATTGGATTGCTGAGAACCATTGAAGGTCATGCCTACATTCTGTAACTCCCAATCATGGGATCTGTGCTGTTGCAAGTCGCTAAAGATATCATAACTTGGCATGAATCCTCCAGGTCCCTTTATTTCTGAGCTGATCTCTTCCTGAAATGTCCCCTTGGATGTGAGACTAGGCACCTCAGCAGCACTTCCACTTCCAAGAGGAAAACTAGTGGCTGTCAATTCAGCTGTGGTGTTCAATGGGAAATTCAACAACGTAGACGATTGTGAAACTGGATTGAATCCTATTCCTCTGCCATTTTCAGATAATCCATTTCTTGTCAAGACCCCACTGGCAAGTGCATTAGATGCAATAGGCTGCCCTATGGATGATGAGAGTCTGGGAACATGGCTGTGGGTAGTTTCATTTAGTATCTGACCCCTAGACTGCTGTTGAGACATCTGCATCAGCAAAGAACTACTCTGGCCTGCATGGGCATTGAATTGCATATTCATGCTCCCAAGAGACTGTGCTGAATGGTGCAAGTTTGCTAGCTGCTTTGGCTCCATGGTGGTTGGGATTCCATGAAGCAGGTTCGTTTGCTTACCATTGTTCAAATGTTGCTGTTGCCCCTCCCCAAATCTTAATTTTGGATTTTCAAAGCTGAAGAGGTTCCTCTGATCAACAATTGGCATGGGCATTCTAGGTTTTGCTGTTGATCGACCAAGTCCGGCTGCTTGCAGTGTGGCGAGACTTTGTGCAGGGAGTTGACCAGCAGTAGCAAGAGTTTGAAGGTCGAGCCCGTTAAGGGAGGACAGTGGCCCATATGTTGCCTCTTGTGGGCTGATAAAAGTGCTGCCCATACCGTTCTGGTGCTGTGAAACCCCACTTACCCTTCTAAGATACAAGCGATATTTCTGCACCATACAGTTGGATAGTTAGCATAAATGAAACAGGAAGGAGAAGTCACAAGATATTTGTATGAATACCCAGGGCAGACAAAAAATCATGACAAATAAAAGAAACATGTACGTGATATTCTATGGAAAACGTTCCATGCAAAGCAAATTTGTTCCATACCTGAAGGTGGCTAGCAACATTTTCTCTAGTGAGTCCAGGAACATTCATCAACTCCAGAATTTTCTTGGGGACAGCCTCTGCATCCACAAAAGATACATAAAAGTATAAAAGGGCAGTAGTATTGGAAGAAAATAAACTGAGTCCAATGGAGAGAACTATGATGATGTAAGGTTTGACCTTCAGTCAAATTGCATTTGGGTGACTGATTGAATGTTTAAAAAAAATGTCAAGGCAGAGCACAGAGAGCCATTAGTTATGCAAAAGTAACAAGAATTTAGTCAAAACTGTGAGTTGATTGAGAACAAAAAGGCAGCAGAAAAGTAGGTTTATGGCTTACACTTCCTTAAACCCAAGATTGTTCTCTTAATTTCCAATGCATGCTTATGTCTAGTGCATGGCTTCTCTAAACACAAGGTACAGCCTTTAGGTGCATGTAAATTAGGCAGCAAAGCAGTATTAGCAAAGTGAGAGATATGGTTAGGATACTTACTGTCAATGCCTAGTTGATTAACTGCTGCGACAAACTGTTGATGAAGTTCAACTGACCAAACCACACGTGGTTTCTTTAACGCGGATGTATCATCCCTCTCCTCTGTTTCTTCTTCCTCATCTTTTCTCCTCTTTGAATTTTTCCAACTTCCTTCATTTGCTGAGGACGAGTAATCAGCATCTTCAGGTTGTTTCTGCTGCCTATCTCCTCCCTCTTCGACACTCCCTGATTGCTCCAAATCCCTCCATTCATTCTTTCTCTTGCGAACCACATGCTGCCATATGTTCTTCAGTGCCTCAATGCGAATCGGTTTAATCAGGTAATCACAAGCACCGTGAGTTACACCTTTCATCACCACATTTTTCCCATCATCAGCTGACATCACTGCACGGTTCATGATTAGGCACATGACATCAAATTAATGTTAAGAAAGATCATTAAATCCATCTGAAGCGACTGTGCAGGAAACTTACTGATAACAGGCAGATCCATCTCCAGCCCAATCTGCTCAAGAAGTTTAAATCCATCCATGTCTGGCATGTGGACATCACTAATAACAATATCATACCCGTTTTTGTTCTCTCGAAGTAAAGACAACGCGATCTCTGCTCGATTGCACTTCGTAACTGAAAATTCCCACACAGACTAACTAAATCAATCAAATTACACGAACAACGAGTCTGAAACACACACACACACACACACAGAGGCTGTGAAGGAAGTTTACCAACCAGCCACCAAGAGGAAAGCATCAGACATCATAAATTCATGCAAATCTCCAAGACAGAAGATACATCCAAATTCCTAGAAATCTTGAACCAAATTCAGGACTTCAATTCACAACATGATTATAGCACAAAGTGTTACAGATGTGACACCACCCCTCAAATCTAAACACTTCCACATATCTACACGATAAAATTCACTAAAGTAATAGGAAAAAAGAAAAGATCATTTATAAAAGTCACGCAGAAAAATCACAACACACTCAAAATGAAGGCAAAATAATGTCTTCCACAACAAAAACATGAAATTCAAAGAGACTAAACTTATCTTTTGGAAGTAGAATTCAAATAAATCTCCATAAATACCTTCATAACGGCAGGTCCTAAGCATCTTCTCCAAGATCACAAGGCATGTTGGATCATCATCAACAACCAACACACGCAACCCTGCCGGAAACTGATCTGAGGCACCATCAGAGGCCTTCCAGACGCCACCAGAAGTAGCCGTTGACATTGATCCCTTGCAGTTAGCAAGATTCATCATAGCTGCAGGAACTTTGATCTCCAAGAGAAGCAATTAAACAGAAAAGAGACACCAAGTTCACATGTTTGAAAGACTTCAACTTGGCATAAAAAACATTAAAAATAAAAAGGAACCCGGTTGAGAAACACGGGTGCTCGAGGGAAAGAAGGGATTTTCTTGGATTATTAGAGTAATTGATTAATAAAAGAGACATCCATCAGCTTCAATTGAATTGAATTCAAGCTCTAAAAAATTCTCTGGTTTCTTTCAGTATTAATATATATTTATTTTAATATTAATCAAAGGATTATTTTATTCAAGAGTGGGTCAGTCCTTGAAGAGTGGATCCAGCTCACACTTGAAGTTAACTAACTCCACCGCGTATCAAATAAATCTACTCTAACAGAAGTTAAGAAAGCCCCTGACGTAGAAGTCTTTTTCTTTTTCCTTTATTTTTATTTCCACTGTTTACTGTTGTTATGTGGAACATGTTCGTCTTGCTTGCTGTCTTTGCTCTTTAGGTTTTTGTCTTCTGTTCTTCGTTGGGTCACTTTATTTGTTGCCCAAATTTGAATTTCTGTTGCGAAGGAAAGCCACTGCATTCGGCATTGTTTGTTGAAATGAACGAGTCATGCTTCATCCAATCTCTTAAAATTAATTCAAATTGTTCTGACTTTGATTTCTATCCATCCATCCAGCTTTTGAATTTTTTTTCTTATTTCTCCTTCTTTTTTTCAAATTTTCTAGTTTTTTTTTTTTTTCCTGCTAGGACTTTGATTTCTAGCTCTCAGTAAGCACAATCTATATTTTTAATTAGAGAAGAAGAAAATTAATATACCTGTCTTATATTATAATTTGTTTATTTTTAGTTTTAAAAATGTTTTTGAAAAAATTTAAATTTAAATTTTTATTTTAAATTAATATTTTTTGGTATTTTCATATCATTTTAATATACTGATATCAAAAATAATTTTTAAAAAATAAAAAATATATATATGTATTATTTTGATGCATTTCCGAGTAAAAAACACTTTAAAAAACAACCGGAACCACACTCTTATAACAAAACAAAAAACTCATTTTAATAAGATATTCAATTTATATGGCACCCATCTATGAAATTTTTTATTATTAATTATAAATATTCAAAACAGCTTACTTACGTGTATTTTAACTAAACCTCGAAAACTCTAAATTTAATAACCATTACTCTACATTTATTTTACAAAAATCTCCAGCATCATTTGAGGTTTCCACGTTCAAGTTCCAAGAGCGGCCAGTGCCCAAATTCACTTACATGGTCACTTCTATTATTCTATTATTCTTTTTAGACCTTTTTGTCCATGTGATGTAGTATTTAATCAATATATATTATAATTTTATAAAATAATTTATCGTCACAACATTTAAACCCCAAGCTTTATGATGGTAACTCTTCGTAAAGTTTTACCTCCGTCAAGTTCCTATCTATGATTTTATTTTCATGCCATCTGCAAATCAACCTCTTCCACTTCTCCACTCCCTGCCCCTAACTGACAAGTGTCCTTTGCCGCCGCATAGTTGGATAAGGTCTGTTTGGCTTATATTGTTTCTTCAGTTCTTGGTTCCCAAACTCATCCTTGAAGCATCTTTTGGCCTCTTCATGCTGTGCCCATTCCTGGAAATCTTTTTTTTTTTTTCATAATTCTCATAGGGTAACATGGTCTTCCTTATATGTCTATGATTTGGTAGGGTATTACTTTATAGTAAAATTAAAAAAAGTGATTTTTTCTTAATTAAGATTCAAGAGAGAATTTTAAATGGGATATATAAAAACAAATATAATTTTATTTATATAGTTATCTCACATTTATTTACCACTCTAGTGTAGGTCATGATAATGCATCATACCAACAGGGAAAATTTTTTAGCTAGATGCAAAAAAAACATCATCCTAGAATATCTTAATCACTAAAATTAAAATAAAAGAAGGTAATTATCTAGTAAAGGGTTCAGTGGTAAGAGCTTAGGACTAAGGGGTTTGTTTTCTCGATGATCTCAGATTCGAACTCCGTAGTTGCTTATATTAGTCGAGATGGACACAAGAAAAAAATATAAAAGAAGGTTGCGGCATCAACAATTAATAATGTGGATTTGAGTTAGATTTTTTTTTTTTTTACTACTGTATTTAAATTCAATGATGCAATAAAAATCAATATTTTACTAGTAAATGCACTAAAGACTGACTTATTGAAAAAAACATTCCAAGTAATAAGAATCTGTGACACTGCATTATTTTATTCATTTAATTTATAAAATAAGATTTAGGGAAATTGGGATGAAACGGCTCCTGGTCAAAGTGACACATGATGCTGTATAAAGCATGCCAATTAAAATACACAATGACTATGGTTTATCCACTATTTTGATACAGTAAAAAAGCCTAAATATACAGTAAAAAAAATTGATAGGTTGCTTTTTCACTGCAGGAAAAGCAGTGACCTTGCTAAAGTAGAGCATCCTGCAAACGTATATTCTCTGTAACCTTTTAACTTTTACGATGAATACATGTATTTGTCATTTACTTTCACTGTGAAAAGTGAAAACCCTTCGAAGCTTCAAACCCAATAAATAAATAAATAAATAAAAATACGCAGTGGATTTTACAAATCTTGTAAAGCTAAAGCAAAATGATTTAATAATTATTTCTGGTTGTAGCTTTTTATGCAAGAGCCATGGAATATTGTTGTGTGTGACTGCGCGCGCGGAATTATCCTCCACGCCCGCATTAAATTAGTTGGCACTCTTATGATAGCTTTAAGCCTTGGTGGGTTCCAGGTTATTGCACACTTGACACGTGGCTTCTCATGGAAGTTGATAAAAGTCTATGTAACTTTTTGCCAACCTTTTTCCCCCCTCTTGAATTACGAGTACCGTGCCGCTGGTGTTAATTATTGATGTTTTTTTTTTTAAAATAATTTTAAAAAATATATTAGAATAATATTTCCTTTATTTCTTTTAATTTATTTTTAATATCAATATATTAAAAAAAATTATGAATACTAGAAAAAAATTAAATTTTTAACAAAATAATATTCAAAACACCTTATAATCAACTATTCACCTTTCAGAGTTTGATTGATATTACAATAAGGGAGCATTTGGGAACGCCGTTCAACCCGCGTTCCCAAAAAATTTGAATTTTTTTTTTGCTAAAATTTAATATGATTTGTATGTTTTGAATTGTTTTGATGTGCCGATGTCAAAAATAATTTTTAAAAAATGAAAAAAAATCATTGGCATGCATTTTGGTATGAAAAGTTATTTGAAAAGCACTCGCAACTACACTGTCAAATACGCTCTAAAAGTAAATAAAAAATCAATTGTAGATCTTCAGGTCATGAGTTATTGACCATGATTTTTCTTTTGCCTTTGTTTCTATCTTTCTTTCTTAATAGCATAGTCTATTACTAGTTTATTTATGCTTGAGTTATTCCGTGAGTCGGATTAATATTTTTTTAATGTAATAAATAATATTTAAGTAGTAGAAAATTATTTAACTTTGCGATTTAACTTTAAAACCTTCTTATCCAACTTCTTACCTAGCTAAAATTTAAAATTAAATCGTGTGAAAATTGACCCAACATGATCTAGTCGACTTAGTCAATCCAAATGCAACCCGGCTAACTCGTAAAAGAAATTTGAGGATGAAATTGACAAAAACAAACTCTCCCAGCTTAACTTCTTGCCTAACTTGAATTTAAAATTAAACATTATAAAAGTTTTAAAATTAAATCGTGTGAAAATTAACCCAACATGACCTTGTCGACTTAGTCAATCCAAATGCAACCCAGCTAACTCGCAAAAGAAATTTAAGGATGAAATTGACAAAAAAAAACTCTCTTAACCCAACTTGCCTAACTTGAGTTTAAAATTAAACATTATAAAAGTTAGCCCTAACATGACCTAGTTAACTTGATCAATCTAAAGGCAACCTGATAGGCTAGTGAAATAATTATAAGGATAAAATTAATAAAAAAAAATGAAATTGATATAAAAATACCTTTCAACCCAACTCATTGTTAGCTCAGGTTTAAAATTAATTGTGTGAAAGTTGTTCAGACGTGATCCATTCGACTTGGTCAATCCAAAAACAATATGGAGGATTGTTAAAAAAAAAGTCTAATGATGAAAATAAAAAAAATGATGAAAATGAAAAAAAATAATGAAATTGAAAGAAATGAAAGAGGGAAAATGAAAAAAAAATAGAGAGGAATTAAATTGATTAAAAAAAACAAAAAAAAAAGCTTCATTGTTCATATAAACATGGACTTTTCTAAGTTTTTTGGTATAGCAGGGTAATACTTCCAATTACAAGGATGGGAGTAGTTTTTATGTTTCTTTTTAATTTAGTTTTCATTTTTTTTTAACTTTCTTGATTAAGTAAAATTTAAATTAACAGAAGCCAAATGGACATTGAAAAACCCCATAGACACATACATATTTGTTATATTCAGTATAACAGTATAATGATGTCTTTGCCCTTCTTTAAAAACATTAAATGCCTTGATGTTAGGGATATTTATGTCTTTTCATAGGACTCATAACTCATTAAAGGATTGAACGAGGGTTTAAATATTTTTTTTTATTTTTTAAGCACGGTAACATGACTCAATTGTTTTCTAATTCAAAATTTTTGAAATTGATAGGTAAGGGTATTTATGTCATTTTACTTTTTCAAACATAGTAAAATGACAACTTTATCCTTGAAATCAAAAAAATTAAAACGTACATCCAGGGGCCTTTTGGTCTTTTCATTATAGTTCTTTTTTGTTATTATTGGTTCATGGAGGGAAATTGGGTCTTTTTACATAGATTAAATATTATTTTAACTGAAAAAACATAGGTATATGTGGCGCACATAAAGACGTGTGGGAGGCACCCGTGAAATTCGATCAGCGTGTGCAACGCTCCCAACAGCCAAAAATACCTTTCCTCTGTGTCATTAGAAACACAATCGAGTCCTATTCTTATTGTTGCAACACGTGTCAATGTTGGTGGGGAGATTTGTTGCTAATAGATCATTCTTTCTTTTCTTCTTTTCTCTCTCATCCCTTGAAAATGACAGCTTGACCCTCTTTATTGTTGATATTTCAACTTCAATCCTTATTTTTTTTATTTTTATTTTTTTGCTTCATTTTATAGAATTTTTATTTGTTTTCAATCCCATCCTTGAATCCCAATTTGTCATATATTATTTTTTTTCAATTTGGTCCTTATTCTTTTGATTTATTTTTTAGCCTTTTGTTGAATTAATATTTCTTCTCAATTTCACCATTCAATTAAATTTTTTTTTGCATTTTTATTTCAAATTGATCCTCATTATTTATTTATTTTTGTCTTTTGGTTAAATTGATTCTTCTTTTTACTTTTTCCCTTCAATCGAAGATTAAATTTATTTAGTACTTCAACTTTGATCCTTATTCATTTAATTGTTATTTTTAAAAAAAATCATTTCGTATAATTAAAAAAAAATTCTTAATTTTATCATTCAATATTTAATTGATTAGGAATTAAATTTCATGGTTTGTTTAGATAAGGTGCTTCTAGTCTAATGATCCAAGTCACGAGTTTGAAAAGCTAACGTGATTTGACATTGGTTTTTTTTCTTTTCAAATGGGCTTTGTGATTTTCGTCATAATTTTTTTTATATTAGGTTATCCTAATCTCATGACTTGGATCGTGAGTTTTGTAGAATAACTTGAGTTGGCTCGGCTTTGACTACTTGGGTCACATGTTTGATATGCTAACTCGGGTTAACTTGGACTGATTTTTTCAAGTCCTTTTTATTCTTCAATATTTAATTGATTAGGAATTGAAAGATAAGGTGCTTCTAGTCTAATGACTCAAGTCACGAATTTAAAAAGCTAACGTGGTTTTACATTGGTTTTTTTTTTCTTTTCAAATGGGCTTTGTGATTTTCATCATATTTTTTTTATATCAGGTTATTCCAATCTCATGACTTGGATCGCGAGTTTGGTAGAATAACTTAAGTTGGCTCGGCCTTGACTACTTGGGTCACATGTTTGATATGCTAACTCGGGTTAACTTGGATCGATTTTTTCAAGTCCTTTTTAAACCTAGTTTTGTCCTTATGTATTTTATGGGTTATGAATTGAGCTAAATTGTTTGTTCTCTTTTAGAAAAATATTTTTCATCATTGTTTTTTAATTTGGTCTAGTTGTTGTTGTTGCCTTTTTTATTGCCTAATTAAAATAAAACCAATTTATTTGATTCAATTAGGTTTATGACCTATATCACAGCTTTTTTTTCCTTGTTTGAAACTTTTTTGCAACACCTAAACATTATTTTTTATGAAAAAAAATTTATCCTCGCAGCATAGCTCGAGTTCACAGCTAGTTTAATTCTAAATGATTAATTGAGTACATTTATGCTTTTAAATAAATGCATGATACATTTTGATTTTTCTAATGGCTTTAATTTTGTTAAAATATTTATTTTCATCTTTATAATGAAGCATTAATTTTTTTTTTAATAAATTATTTCTTAAATTAAAATGTCATCCAAATTTCTTAATTTTTATTTTGATACCTTCATTCATATTCTAGATATTTCATTCATCATATCAAAATGGTAGTTGTGTCATTTTTAATTTCTTTTTATTTTTAATTTTAACAAGAAAACATAAAACTTGTTGGTTTTGTACATTTTGGTTCAAAAAACAGAACCAACACCTTCTATTATAGTTTTTAAGCTATTTTATTCAGTTTTGATGAATTTTGACAATAAGTTAGTTTTTTAAAACAAAAAAAATTATAGAATTTAACGATCAAGGTAAAAAACTTAAAATAAAAGTTTGCAAAATTGATGATGTTTCAAAATTCAATATGCTCGGGAATGAGATTTTTTAGTGTTTGGATAGTAGGTAATCATACATTCATATCAATATTTCTTTTTTTAAGAGCTCCATAAGCAGCTAATTGATGGTAGAAGACCTAATACCTGCAAAAAAATCTCTTTTGGTGGGGTTGAAGGACCCTTAAATGATAAAGATATTGACTTTTAGTAAGGGATTGTAATAAATGAGAGAATGAATTTAAAATTCTAAGAACAAGAGTATTTGTTCTCTTTTTTTCCTGATAAATGCTATGAGAATTAAAGTATAAATACTAAAAGAATAGAAATTATGAGCTTTTTACCTGGTTGGTTCAAGAGATCATGTTGCTTGAATGGAGATGTTGGAATGTCATTTCCTACTGATATCATTAATAAGAGATAAATATCTTTTACACATCATTAATAAGAGATAAATATCCCTTACACAATATTAATAAGGAACATATATCTCTCACATGATATTAATATTGATAGAAATATGGTAAGCCCTTAAAGATTTTTATACATACCTAGGGTGTAAAGATATGAGTATTCTAGACATTAACACTTTAAGTTAAAAGTCATAAGAATAAATAAACAAAACCTTATAGCCAAACATAGGGTCTATAATGGTTGTTAGACCCATATCTACTTGGACTTGGCATGATACCAAACCCATGAGAAGTAGATATGATAACTTGCTAGACCTATATCTGCTTGGGCTCAATTTGTAGTTGAATATATGAACATTAGGTTGGGTAACTCACCACACCCTCAACTTTTTAGGTTCAATGTGTAGCTGAACTAAATGATGTTGGGTCTGGAAGCTTCCCATACCTATATGTCCTTGGGCTTAGTATGTCGTCGAACCCAAAGATGTTGGATCTAGCAGCTTGCTAGACCCATATCTGTTTGGGCTCAGCGAGTAGATAAACCTAAAAACATTGGGTCTAGCACTCATCATACCTATACTTGGGATTAACACGTAGCTGAACCCAAGGATGTTGGATCTAGCAGCTCACCAGACCCAAATTTGTGTGAGCTTAGCGAGTAGCTGAACTTGAGGAAATTGGGTCTGACAGCTTTAGACCCATATATATTAGGGCTCCACATGTAGTTGAATTCAAAGATATTAGGTTTGATAACTCGCTAAACCCACATTTGTATAGGATTAGTAAGCGGCTGAACCCAAAGAGATTGGGTCCGACAGCTGATTGGTGGTAGAAGGCCTAACACCTGTAAAATAGTCTTTTTTAGTGGGGTTTAAGTACCTTCATCTGATAAAGTCAACGACTTTTAGTAATGGATTGTAATAAATGAGATAATGATCTTTAAATTCTAAAAACAAGAGTGTTTGTTCTTGTTTTTGTTTGATAAATGCTATGAGAATTAAAGTATGAGTACTTAGAGAATATAAATTATGAACCCTTTACCTGGTTGGTTCAAGGGCCATTTATACTCCCTAAACCTTGTCATGTTGCTTGAATGGAGGGGTTGGAATGTCATTTCCTCCTGATAGCATTAATGAGAGATAAATATCTCGTACACAATATTAATAAGGGACATATATCTCTTACACAATATTAATGTTGATGGAAATATGATAGGCCCTTAAAAGACTTTTATACATATAGGGGTGTATTCATGATATTAGCATTTTAAATGTCATAAGAATAAACAAATGAAGCCTTATAACCCAACATGGGGCCTATAATGGTCGTTAGACCTATATCCACTTGGACTTGACATGATACCAAGCCAATGAGAAGTAGATCTGATAGCTTGCTAGACCGATATCTTATTGGACTCAATTCATAGCTAAACCTAGGAACATTAAGTTTGACAACTCACCATACCCTCATCTACTTAGGCTCAATGTGTAGCTAAACCCAATGATGTTAGGTCTGACAGCTCTCTAAACCTACATGTATTTAGGCTCAACGCATAGTTGAACTAAAAAATATTGGATCTAGTAACTTGCTAGTTTCATATTTGTTTGGGCTCACAAATTAGTTGAACCTAAGAAAATTAGGTTTGCCATTCGCCAGACCTATATATAATTAGGATAAGCATGTAACAGAACCCAATGATGTTAGGTCTGGTGATTAGTACTTAAAAGTGCATTTTTATCAAGGCTTTATATCATTATATTGCACTTAAAGTATCATTAAATTCCCTAACTTAAACATGTTTTATAATAACAAGTCTAATAATATAAGATAGCTTTAATTTATAGTAAATGCTCATTTTAAATGCAGGCCTATCACATAAATCAAAGGATTGATTGATGAGTTCAACTACTGAAATTGAGAAGATAAAGAGAGGATTAAGCTTAGAAAAGAGATGATGATTCGGTCTAAACTGGAATACTATTCAGTCATTGGGTCATATTTGGAGCTGTAGATTTTGGATTTCAATTTGGTTTATATGGCTAGAAAGCTGAGACATAGGCCTAAAACATTCATGAGGAGTGAAAGACTCAATTCTGTTGTTTGGAAGTCCAAATCTTAGCAACAACGGAGAAGTCAGAATCTGTCCTACAGCCTAGATACTGTTCAATGTTCAGCCCATATCTAAAGTTTTATAAGTCCAAATGCACTGATTTTTTTTTTGTTGGAAAGCTGAGATAATTTCCTAGAACTTTCATGAGAAAGTCTGTTCAAATTCTGATGTTAGCAATGATGTTTTGTTTAGAGAAGAAGATAAGGGTTGTCACCAAGTCAAGATGTGGCCACCCACTCAACAATTAGTCATCAAATCAATAGTTCTGAATTTTGGCCTATAAAAGGAGGCATTTGCTATGCATTTAGGCATCTTGGTTTTCAGATCAAGATCATGTTCTTGCTCTTTCGTTTTATATTTTTGTAATGCTTAAGTTTTGTTTATATTAATCTCTTGTTTATGCTTTTTATTTCATTTCCTTTACTTAGTTAACTTATATCTTATTTATGTTCTTATCTTGTTTATTTATGTTTCTCTTCTTTATTATATTTAGCTAAGTTTATTATGTCAAGGTGAAAAGGTTACACTAATGGTGTAAGAATAAATATAGTATAAACTCAACATGGACTTTAATGTTTGATACTAACATGTTTTGTATTTGTTATCTTTTCAGTTTTAGTACTTTGCTTGTTAAATGATTAATCTAGATTTATGTTGTATAACCTTGGTACAACAAATACTTGGCACTTTCATAGCCCAAACTGTATGGTATAACCGACATCTGTGCTATGAAAGGAACTTGATTTGTTGTTAACATAAGTAATAATCATGAATACCTGACAACATTTACAAGTATTAGCATTACTCGAATAAGATAACTAATGTAATCATGTTAACAATTTATAATCCGATTAGAACCTCCTTTGTGTGTGGTTTCCAGTTGAGAAATAAGAGTTTATACTATACTTGTTTGAAATATCATTAGTGGATCCTCTAACCTTGACAACTATTTTTATCATTGTTTAATCCTTATATCAATTTCAAATCTCAAAGCTCTCTTCAACTTATTATTATTATTATTATTTATAATTTATATAGTTAACCTCCCTGTGGTTCGACCCTAGTCTTGCTGGGTTATTTATTACTTCAACACTCCTACACTTAGGAGAAGACATCAATCTTTTGGTCGTCTCATCTGACAACTCACAAGACCTAAATCTGCGTGAGCTTAGTGAGTAGCTGAACTCAATGATGTTGGGTCTGGTAGCTCGCTAGACCAATATATACGTGGGTTCAATGCGTAGTTGAACTCAAGGATGTTGGGTCTGATAGCTCACTAAATTCATAACTGCATGGGCTTAGTAAGTAGCTGAACTTAAGGATATTGGATCTGACAACTCGTCAAACCCATATATACTTAGGCTCACCGTATAGCTGAATTCAAGGATGTTGGATCTCATAACTTGCCAAACCTATATATGTACTTGGGCTTTGCACATAGCTAAACCTAGGGATATTAGATCTGACAGCTTGTTAGACCCATGTCTGCTTGGACATAGCGTTCAACTAAACCCAAGGATATTGGATGTGGAAGCAAGTTAGACATATGTCATTTAGGCCTAACATGTTGCCAAACCTAAGGATATTAGGTTATCACCCTGCCTTTAGACCTTTCAAATATGGATATAGGTTAAAATTTTAATTTTGAAATATATTGATCCATTAATAGTGTAAACACCCAACAAAAAAAAAAAGGTAAAGCCATAAATGACTCCACCATCACTGCCGATTGCTGAATTGGCAGTGACATAATTTTTTGATGTCGATTTCTGAATCGACAGCGGCATAGTTTTTGGTTGCCGATTTTTGAATCGGCAGCGACACTGTAAAACCCAAAAACTACTTAGATTCATGAGGCACCATGCCATTTCTCCACATACTCTTAAGTTCTTGGAAACAAAAGGAAGAAGAAAACCACAAGGGAATGCCCAGAATTTTTACACCAACTGTTAAGGAAATAACTAAGCTAAAAAGAGGGACAAAAATAGGGTTGAATAAGTGATTTAAACCCAGAACATTCAATAAGGGAGATGGACAATTTTGAATACACAAACCTAGTAAGAGGACCGACCATAGTGAGGGCTGGACAAATTTTGAACTTATGTAACAAAATGTATAAATGATGATCTTGTTAGAACTCTAGAGACATACTTAAACCAAAAGCAGAGTCATACATGAGTTAATGATGAAATTTCTGCAAATTGAGTTACTGAAGTTGTATGTAAATGTGTTGAATTGATGTTAAGTGCAAATTGGTGTTGTTAATAAACCTTGAAAGGCATGTTGCAGTTGAAACAAGAATTTCACTAAATAATGCTTTGATTTTGTTGATGTGATGAATGGACATGGGTAGTAGTGAATCAAAGAATAGATGTAACATCCCCATATCCGGGATTAAGCAATAGTCTTATGTCAACTGATACATAGAGTAATTATTTTTTTTCTTTTTTTTCTATATATATTAATGGTGTTCATATTAAAGTCTACTGAAATTTCGACAGAGTCTTCCCTATACCGAAAGGTCCCAAGTTATCGATATTTAACCTGTTTACACTTCTAATATTTCACATCTCGTAACTCAATCACGACCCAATCGTCCTGGATCTCAATCCCACAAACATCATCGTCATCACAACCATAATATTTATAATATACATTGAATAACAAATATCATTAAAGAGGAATAAATGAGATAAACATGTATACATGGACACATTCATATGAAATTCAGAGTAAAGATTATCTATTCAAGTTTAAACATTAATTATACAAATTAAGTTATATAAAAGTTGTAAGATTACAAAATACAAGGGTATACTCCTTAGAACCTAGAATTTACAAAAAGTGAACATAAGCTAGGATCTACTCCTGTCGTGCATGCGAGGGTCCTGAAACAAAATACATATTATTGAAACATGAATATCATAATAAATATAACAGCACAAATATCCAATAATTTAAAAAGGCAAACATGCATTCATATTTTATTCACTTCTCCCTTTTGGTTTTCATTGGAAACTCTTTCTCATTCAACTACAAAAAACCGTTTCCTCTTCGATTATTAACCTCCATTCAAGATTTCATAAGATCAACCATGATTATTTTCGCTTAACACATTACCGGTACCAATTTTACTAGTATCATCATCACCTCGTAGGAGTCGACACAAGATGATCCCCTTCACCGGGATCCTAGCATACACTAAATGTATGCTAGCCAATACATGGTGATCCCCTTACCCGGGATCCTAACATACACTAAATGTTCGGGATCCTAACATACACTAAATGTATGCTAGCTAATACATGTTGATCCCCTTACCTGGAATCATAACACACACTAAATGTATGCTAGCCAATACATGTTGATCCCCTTGCCCAGAATCCTAATATACACTAAATGTATGTTAGTCCAAACATGACAATCCCCTTACCCGGGATCCTAACATACACTAGATATATGTTAGTCCACGCCCAGTATCACACTTCTCGTATTTTCGTTGTCAACAATAATTTCATCACTTAGCAATTCACACAACAACCTTTCACCTCGAATACACATACATTCCGAATACTATCCAAAATATCGATATCATTACGCAACTTTCCTCCTTTCACATAATATCCAACATTCGATAATTCATATTCCACATCAATAACGTATTAAATTATGGAATTTAACTAGAAAGTATAGGTGCTGATCACCTACCTGCAATAGAAGCCCTACTCGTGCTCCCATGCTGCTGCTGCTGCATCATCACCCCTGTGGTCCCTCCTGCGAATCACAGGTTTATTCATAAATTTTCCTCATTCAAGGATATGTTTTATAATAACTATATCAACAACCAATAAGTATTTCTTTCGATCATTTCTTTATATTTTATGTTTTTCTCATTACACCCATTAATATTGTTGTTCTTTGTCCAGCCATAGTTATCATTCCTTTCTTTATATTTGAACTGTTACTGTTTAAATCTCAAATTGTTACTGTCCAATTATTACTATCTAGATATTGAACTGTTATTTTCCAACCATTACTATCTCGAACTGTTATTGTATTGATCGTTACTATTTAAACATTGAACTGTTATTGTCTAGACATTGGATTGTTATTGTCCAGTCGTTACTGTCCGACCTCTTCTTAACTTTTTAACTATGTCTAGAGTTCTAGAACTCCGTTTTAAGCGAGATTGGTCTCATTGGAAGGCTAAGACATGAGGCTACAAGTTCTCTGAAGGAAGGAGAACCCAATTCTGCCCTCAAGATAGTCAAAATTGCTCATCAACTAATCAGTCCTACTGCCTTATTCCAAGAATTTCTATTATAGCCCAGTCTTTTTATAGGATGAAACCTATAGAATTGGTTGAACTGAAGGTCCAGCTTCAAGAATTGTTAGATAAAGGCTTCATCTGGCCTAGTAACTCGCCCTGTGGAGCTCCAGTATTGTTTGTAAAGAAGAAGGATGGCACGCTTCGTTTGTGCATTGATAATCATCAATTGAATAAAGTGACAGTGAATAACAAATATCCACTTCCATGAATAGATGATTTGTTTGATCAGTTAAAGGGTGTTAGGGTGTTTTCTAAGATAGATTTGAGGTTTGGGTACCACCAGTTGAGAATCAAGGAGTAAGACATACAAAAGACTGCTTTCAGAACCTGTTATGGGCATTACGAGTTTTTGGTGATGCCTTTTGAGGTAACCAATGCTCTGACCATATTTATGGACTTGATGAATCGGGTGTTTCGGCCTTACCTAGACCAATATGTGATGGTATTTATTGACGATATCTTAGTGTATTCAAAATCTTACTTGGAGTATGAATAACACCTAAGGGTTGTGCTACAAACTTTGAGGGAGAATCGATTATATGCAAAGCTGGATAAGTGTGAGTTCTGGCTTAAGGAAGTAGTATTTTTGGGCCATGTAATTTCCGCAGAAGGAATATTTATGGATCCAATGAAGGTTGAGGTCGTGTTGAAATTGGAGAGGCCTACCAATGTGATAGAAATCCGGAGTTTCTTGGGCTTGTTGGGTATTACAGGAGGTTTATTGAAGGGTTCTCCACCATAACGTCACCTTTAACTAAGGTGACCCTCAAGGAAGTCAGGTTTGTTTGGTCGGAAGAGGGTGAAGCGAGCTTTCGAGAACTGAAGGAGAGGCTCACTTCTGCTCCTGTGCTGGCCCTTTCATCAGGGACATAAGGGTTTATGGTATATAGTGATGCCTCAAAAAGGGGTCTTGGATGTGTATTAATGCAACACGGGTGTGTGATTGCTTATGCATCAAGACAACTAAAGTTGCATTAGGTGAATTACCCAATTCATGACCTGGAACTTGCAGCGATGGTGTTTGCCTTAAGGTATGGAGACATTATTTGTATGAGTCACAAGTTCAAATCTTTATGGACCATAAAAGTTTAAAGTATTTGATGTCACAGAAGGAGTTGAATATGTGACAAAGAAGATGGGTAGAGTTAATAAAAGATTACGATTGTGTGATTGACTACCATCCTGGTAAGGCTAATGTAGTAGCTGATGCCTTGAGTAGGAAGGGAAAAACAATAATGAATGATATGGAGATTAAGGAACAAGGAAGTGTAGTGGAATTGAAAAAGATGGGCTTGCGACTAACTGTAGGGCTCGAGGGATCACTGTTAGCTCAATTAAAGATCCGATTTGTGTTTTGAGACAAGGTTTTGGTGGCTCAACGGACAGATGGGAAAGTAAATAAAATCAAGGAGAGGATAAACCAGGGTATAGAGACAACATTTTAAATGTTATCTGATGGGCTAATAGCTATGGGTAGGCAAATTTATTTGCTTGAGGATAAGACTTTGAAAGATGAAGTATTAAGAGAAGCTCATGAATCTTGATTTTCTACTCATCCTAGGAGTACAAAGATGTATAGGGATTTAAAGGAATACTACTAGTGGCTAAATATGAAGAGGGAAATAACAGAATTTGTGTAGAATTGTGGGATCTGTCAACAAGTAAAGATAGAACACTAGAGACCTGTAGGGGAATTACAATCATTATCAATTCTAGAATGGAAATGGGAGGATATTTCTATGGATTTTATGACGGGATTATCCAGGGGAAAGAAGGGTAATGATGCCATTTGGGTGGTTGTGGATCGACTGACAAAATCTAGTTTGTTTTTACCTATAAAGACGATTGATTCGGTGGATAAGATGGTGAAATTGTATGTAAATAAAGTAATCAGACTTCATGGGATGCCAATGTTGATTATATTAGATCAGGATCTAAGGTTCACATCGAGATTATGGCCTAGCTTACAAAGGGCATTGGGGACAAAGTTGAATTTGAGCATAATATTTCATCCTTAGATGGATGATCAATCTGAAAAGACCATTCAACTCTTAAGGATCTTCTGAGGTCCTGTGTGCTGGAGTTTGAAGGGAACTAGAAATATCTCCTACCATTGATAGAGTTTACTTATAATAATAGCCATCAAGCTACTATTGGTATGGCTCCATATGAAGCATTGTATGAGAGAAAATGTTGTACCCTAATTTGTTGGGATGAAGTTGGAGAATGGAAGCTTTTGGGATATGAAATGGTATGACTTACAACTGACAAGGTGAGGGTGATCAGAAAGAGGATGAAGGAAGCCCAGGATAGACAAAAACATTACGCAAATAGCTGAAGAAGGCCTTTGGAATTCCAAGTGGGGATAAGGTATTTTTTAAGGTAGCGCTTTGGAAAGGCATCATTCAATTTGGAGTAAAAAGAAAATTAGCCCTGATATATATTGGCCCTTTCGAGATTAAAGAAAGAATCGGGCTAGTTGCCTATCGATTAGAGTTGCCTGCATATTTGGATAAGATTCACAATATGTTTCATGAGTCATTGCTGCGAAAGGCCAAGATAGACCCCTCAAGGGTATTGCCACAAGTTCTTGTGAAGATTAAAGGGGATCTAACAATGAAAGCTAAGCCCGTCAAGATCTTGGGTCGAGATGAGAAGGTGTTGAGGAATAAGAGAGTTTCCTTGGTGAGAGTATTGTGGAGAAGCTTTCACATAGAAAAAGAAACATGGGAAAGAGAATCTGAGATGAAGGGGAAGTTTTTGCATTTATTCTCCGACATAGGTACCTAACTTGAATTTCGATGATGAAATTTCTATTAGGAGAGGAGAATTTAAACCCCAGGAAAATAAAGGTTGGTTAAATTGCAAACTAAATAAATAGAGAATAAAAGTGAAGAAATTTATGCATAGGTTAAATAAAAACAGGAATTCATAAATTCTTGGATAGAAATTTTTGGATGAAATATTTTGAGACATTAGAAATTAACTCGGAAATGTTGAGGGATGGATTAAATTAAAGAAAATAAACAAAACTAAAAGTTGTGGGGTGGAATTATAAGAAATAAAAAGAGGTATAGTTTAATTATAAGAAGAAAAAGATGTAGGAGCAAAAATAATACACTTAAAGGAAATGAGGCGTAAATGCAAATAAGAAAAATTATAGAGCATAAATACTCATCTTTTCATCAAATATCTGCAGCAATCATAAGGGAAGAAAAGAGAGAGTTTTTGTATCCATTCTTGCAAATCAAGAGAGAAACACTAAAATTTCAAGAACCCATCCAAGATTAAGGGTTTATAAGTAGAATAAACACTTGTGGGCAAGGGATTAACAAGAAAATTTGAACAAAAAGAGAAGAGGGAAGGTCGGCTATCACTAGAAAAAAAAGGGGAGTTGAAAATCTTTGATTGGTTGAAGATCGAAACCTTGATTCTTACCGGGTAAGGTGTTCTAAACATGGACTTATGAGTCGTTTCAAATTCGATTATGAATTGATGCCTTCATGTTGGATTATAGATTAGGGTTCTTAGACTTGAATTGGGGAAAAAAATATTAGTTGTTAAGATTAAGTAAATTCATGTGTTGTGTGTAAATGGAAAGGTTGACGAATCTGGACAGTTTCGTCTCCTAACTTTCAAAGAGATTTTGGGTATGAGGATGAAGGAATTAGGATTAGGTCCCTTCATAGCAGTTGTAGTTTTGGATGTTTACTAACTAAGAAAATTAATCGTGCTCAATTTGGAGCTATAGAACTCCAATAATGGGTTACCAACCGAGACTGGGTCATGATAGACCCTGTAAGGCAGTAGGTCTTATTCGTTGAAGAGAAATTTTGACTATCTTAGGGGCAGAACTGAGTTCTCCTTCCTTTAGAGGACCTGTAGCCCCATGTCTTAAATTTTTAACGTAACCAACCTCGCTTGAAACGAAGTTCAAGAACTGCGAATATAATTAAACATTTGAGAAGAGGTTGGAATGCGACCTCTGCAGATAGTAATAGTTCAAGATAGTAATAATTCAGGACAATAACGATTGGACAGTAACAATCCAAGGTCTAGATAGTAACAGTTTTAAGATAGTAGTAGTTGGATAGTAACAGTGCAAGTTCTAGATAGTTACGGTTGGACAGTGGCAGTCTAAAGTCTAGACAGTAACAGTCCAAAGCCTAGACATTAACGGTTGGACAACCAAGGTCTAAACAGTAACAGTTCAAGGTCTCGACAGTAACAGTTCAAGACAGTAACAGTTTAAGACAGTAACCGTTGGACAGTAACAATCCAAGGTCTAGACAGTAACAGTTCAAGATCTAGATAGTAACAGTTGGACAGTAACAATTCGAGGTTTAAATAGTAACAGTTCAAATATAAAGAATGGGATGATAACTATGGTTGGACAAAGAATGATGATATTAATGGGTGTAATGAGAAAAATATAAAATATAAAGAAAGAAATGATTGAAAGAAAGACTTATTGGTTGTAGATATGGTTATTATAAAATGTATCATTAAATGAGGAAAATTTATGAGATAAGCTTGTGATTTGCAGGAGGAACCTTCTTGTATAGGGGAGACTCCGCTGAAATTTCGATAGACTTTAATATGAACACCACATATATATATATATATATATATATATATTTCAGTTGACGAGAGATTGTTGTTTTATCTCGGATAATGGGGATGTTATGTTTTGGTATTAAAGCTCAGGTTGCTATTCCGGGGATAGGAATATTGATATGGCTTTGAAATGTGTTTCAGGATGGTGAGAACAAGGTAAAGAGCCAAGACTGATCCATCCCTAGTTCGGGAAAGTGATCAGGGTCCTCATTATGAAAGTGATCCAAACTGGGATGCCTTGGCAGAAACCTCCTCTCATGTACCTGCAACATCAGTACACTCTAAAAGGGGTGAGTCCGTGAGACTTCAAGATGATTCAGTGTCTCGTTAGGCAGAGGTATCAATGCCCGAGGTATCATATAGACAAGGGAGAGATAATATACCCCCACCAATGGCACCAGCAGCTGTGTCAAACCCATTTTTGAATCCTATTTTTATGGATCATATAGTAAGAGTTGTAGCAGCATGAATGATAGTGGGAGCCTCCAGTATAGCTCTTAGATCAGGGGGAGTAGTTACAATAGTGCAGTGGATGAAGGTATAAGAGAGATGGGTTGTATGACATACTGTGGTGAAGAGGATGCTGAGGTTGCTGGGCACTGGCTGAGAAAAATGGAAAAAGTTATAAATCAAATGCAGGTGCCAGAGGAGCTACGAGTGGATTGCGTGACTCAACTATTGATTAAAAGTGCCCACTATTGGTGGGAGACCATTAGAGAGATGAGATCATAAGAGGTATTAAGATTGAGGGACTTTCGTGAAGAGTTTGAAGAGAGGTACTATTCTTGGGAGCAGGGTATGAAGAGGGTAATGAGGGATGCCCCAAAACTAGTGGTCAAGCAGAGTCGGGCGTCTAGAGGTAAAAGGAGAGATTTTGGGTTTTTGACTTGGAGACCTCCTCTCCCAAAAAAAGGGAAGAGTGGGCAATCATCAGGACAATTCTAGATGAGAGGTGAGAGTTTCACCCTATGAGGTAGCTTAAGAGGATCTAGACAGGTTGGTGGAAGAGGATCCTAAGGATAGGCTAGACAGGGAGTCACAACTGCTAGAGGGTCTATAGAGCAAAAAGGACCCGTGTATCCATTCATTCAGAGGTGTGAGCAGTGACACCCTGGAGATTGCTCCGTGATGCCAGGGAGATGCTATATTTGTAGAGGAGAGGGGCATCGATGGAGAGAGCTCGCATGTAGAAAGAGGCTATTATTATTGTGGGGACAAGAGTCACAGGAAAGAAGGATTATCCCTATAGAACTACCGAGGGAGCCCATGGTCAGAGGACTGAGGTTTAGAGCCAACAGCAATCAGTTACAGTCTATCGTCCTATCAAACCTACCTAGTCAAGGACGAGTGCTAGTCAAGGGAGGCTCAAAATTCAAGAGGGGAGGACTTAGGGTCGGGTATATCACATGACCCGCGAGGATGTGAGAGTTGTACCTAATGTGGTGGCAGGTAATTTACAGTTAGATACAATGCAAATTTATGCTTTAATTGATCCTGGAGCTAGTCATTCCTTTGTAGCTTATAGAATTGTGAATAACTTGCATGTGTTATCTAATAAGTTGGGTGTAGGATTAACGGTTAGTACTCCTCTGATTGACATGTACTGATTTCAGTTAAATAGAAGGAGCATTTATCATTTAATGCTGAGAGTTTTCCCAATCCACAAGTGCTTTGATTTGAAAAGCACACTTGGTTACAAAATTTGGAGAAGGAAATAAGAGTGGGGGAATATGTTTTAATTAACTTCAGAAATATAAGAAAGCAATATGACTGAGATCTGTGTTAATTTAGGAATGTGTCGCTCCATTAACTTAAATGATTATGAGAAACCATACGAAAGGTATCCATCAACCCGAAACCCAAGCCCCATTACAACCTTTAAAAAGACCTTTTGATTTATGGTATGCATGTAAATAAATGGTGGAGAGTGAGAAGAAGGGCAAGCTTATAGTAAAGTATTTTTGGTGGAATAAATTTGAGTGAAACCCTTTCAAACACTTGAGAGTCTGGGAATTTTTCCATGAGAACTATGTATTTTGTTATTCTATGTTCGAAAAAAAAATACTTGATGAAGCAACTTTTAAGATTTCAAATGTTATTCATGATATGTTATGACTATTTAAAAAATATAATTGTTCTTGTTAATGATGCAAAGGCTCCCCAAAACATAAAATATAAAAATATATAATTTTATTTATAAAATTTAGATTGTGAAAAGAGATATTTTCAACTTTATTTTTGGACTTTCAGGTATTGTTTCACCTAAAATTGGTATGTAAGCTACTATTTTCTTTAAAGCTTTTTGAATGGTTTCTGAGGTAAGCATGCTTTTCTTTTTGTGAATCTTCCAATCCTTAATTGTTAATTTGGATCTAGAAAGAAGCAGAATAAATGAATTTGATTGATTTATCTTTCAGGTTAAAAGAATAAAACAAGTAAAAATCGTTAAGCTTTTTAACAAAACTTGGAATATTTAATCGTTTTTCTCTCTTAAGGCTTTCGTCACTAAATAAAAATATTGCTTTTCAATCTTTAATTCGATTAACATGAAGGAATTAATTAGGGTCTTTTCTAATTAATTTAATATTTTTTGATCTTCCTTGCCTGAAGGACTTTTAGTATTTGCTTGAGTTAAAATAATATGTATTTTACTTCGATGTTAGAGTGTCATGCCCTGAGAATACAATTAGTTTTGAAAAGCATCCATGTTTTTGTTATTCTCTCTCATTTTATAAAGTAATGATGGTTAGTTTGCTTCGTTAATTCTCTCCTTTTTGAATGATAGTCTACCAACATTGTTACGGTAGAAAGAAGGTTGATTGCTAAAATTATACAAGTAAGCTATAAGAAAATATGTTTTTATAAAACTTGTATATCATGTTCAAGACTTTAAGCAAAGTTTATGATTGACCTGTATTGATTTCAGTTAAATGGAAGGAGCATTTATCATCTAATGCTAGGAGTTTTCCCAGTCCACAAGTGCTCTAATTTGAAAAGCACACTTGGTTGCAGAATTTGAAGAAGGAAATAAGAGTGGGGGAATATGTTTTAATTAATTTCAGAAATTTATACAAGCAATATCATTGAGATCAATGTTAATTTAGGAATTTATCGCTCCATTAACTTCAATGATTATGAGCAACCATACGAACGATATCCATCAACCCGAAACCCAAGCCCCATTACAACCTTTAAAAGGACCTTGTGATTTATGGTATGCATGTAAATAAATGGTAGAGAGTGAGAAGAAGGGCAAGCTTATAGTAGAGTATTTTTGGTGGAATAAATTTGAGTGAAATACAGCCTAGTAAAATATAAAAAAAAATGTTTTGTTTTCATGCATACGGCCTAGTCTCTCCAAAGATAAAGAAAAAAATCATCACATCATATTTTCATACAACAAAGAAAATTTCAAAAAAATATATGTATTAGTATGCACTTTGGCTGTAACAACAAGTTTGTTAGAACCATGAGAACTAGGCCAATATTTCAAAAATTCTAAAAAAATCCTTTTGTCTTCTTTTAGTATCTGGATTATGAATTTATACGTAAAACGTATTCCTGATATTAAAAATATATTTTTCATATAGACGTTAAAACGGTAGGTTTTTACTCGATAAGATAAGGACCCCCTTACTGAGGAGGACTTTTCCTAAACCATAGACAAATCAACAACTAGAAATACGATAACACCTTAGTTTTTTATCAGACAATCAAACAATGCAGCTTACCTTAGGTAAGGCGTATTTGGGGTGCTAATACCTTCCCTTTACGCAACCAGTCCCCGTACCCGATCTCTGAGATCAGTTAAGGTTCCTAGTGACCAAAATACTAGGTGGCGACTCCCATTCTATTTTTCACTGATAAAAGACAAGAATTTCTTGTCTCTCCATATTTGCCAGATAGATACCATACACATTTCCTAGATTTAAAGTGGAATATATTCGCCGCGATGCCGTACTCGTGCGACAGAATGGCGACTCCACTGGGGACCTTGTAGACTAAGCTTTGTTTTTGTCTGATTGGTTTGTGTTTTCGTGTGTTTATTGTTAATGTCTTTCCTTTTATTATTTGCGTATATGCTTTACATTTTTTTACACATATTGTTCATGCTTTGTATAAAACTTTCTCATGCATCACTTACTTTGATTTTGAGAAGCACACACAAGCCTTAAGTTAGGTAGGGTATTAGCGATTTGCCCTAAGACTATTGGTCAGGGTTCAGATGCGTGAAACACCCAACTTATATCTGAGTGCCTGCTTGGTAATGGTGGGCATACGTGTCTTAACTGTTCCTTGCAACACCCCCATATTGTCTTTACGAAGAATGTCACTGGACAGATATGAGACCCTTCAAGACCAGATAGAAAACCTACCCATTCTCACTTAATAAATAGAGCTTGTCCTTAGGATGTGTATCCTACTTTCATTAGCATCAAGATTAATAATGTTAAACTCATCAATACAGGTTTTTGAGCTGAAATCATCCTTCTTTGTAAATGTGTTTTAGTAAGCTGCTATGATAAGTACTTGGCTAACCCTTCTTTACAGTAATCAGATCAACTCAGAAATCTTGCCTAAAGGATTACAAAAGTCATGAATCAGCTCTAAAAAATACACATCACATGTGCATTATATTTTCATCACGCATTTTGTTTTTAATTTATCATATGCATTCTAGATCGTGAAACATAGGTCCCACATCCAAAGTCCACCACACCCGGTCCAGATCAAGGATGGAGAACGAAGAAAGAGCTCACTTAGAGTCACATTATCAGACCGAGTTGGAATCCGTAAAAAATGAAGTTGCTCGGCTGACCGACTTACTCCAGCAACTTCTAAGAGCTAAGAATGGGGAGGGAACATCAGCACAACCGCTTGAAGGAGCACCAGCAGCTCACATCCCTCAAGCATCTCAAAACCAGGGGGCAAACTCGGCCAATGAAAAACATTTTGTGTCTATCACTCCTATCCAGCCAACTCATGCTCCGATCAATGTGGACTTAACAGCGGAGGGAACCCCGAATAATAGATCTCCCAGTTTGATGGACCAGGACAAACTGTTTGCTTTAGAAGAAAGATTAAAGGCAGTTAAGGGTAATGACTGGTTTGACCCTATGCGAGCAGCCGACGTATGTTTGGTACCAAACATTATGGTGCCAAAAGATTTTAGGATACCAGAGTTCATTAAGTACACTGGTTTGGAATGCCCAAACACTCACCTTCGATCCTACTGCAATAAAATGGCTGAAGTAATTCGTTATGATAAATTACTAATCTATTTCTTTCAAGATAGCCTCGCACGATCCGTTTTGAGCTAGTACATGAGGTTTGATAGTGTCAGGATCAGGAGCTGGAGAGATTTGGTGGAGGCGTTCCTTAAGCAGTACAAGTTTAACCTGGAAATTTCTCCGGATCGAACAAGTCTAATGTCAATGGAGAAAAGAAGCCAAGAGTCAGTAAGGGCATATGCGCAAAGGTGGAGGGATGAGGCAATGCATGTCCAACCCCCTTTAATAGAAACATAGATGGTAACTTTGTTTGCCAATACCTTCAAGGCACCATATTATGAGCATTTAATGGGTAGCTCCTCTCAACATTTCTACGATGCGGTACGCATAGCGGAAAGAATAGAGTAAGGTATTAAAGTTGGACGCATAGTTGAGCCATTAGAGACGAAGGGTTTTATTGGAAGAAAAATAGAAGGTGACGTTAACAATTTGAAAGGTGGGTACAAGGGCAAGAGAGTGGATTCATATAACCCACAAGTACCTACCTCTCATGTTGCCCACGTGAACTTTAGCAAAACTTTTTCCCCTAATCGAACAAATAACCAGTCAAACAACCAAAACAACAACCAAAGACCAAATACAAGATACATTTTAGAACAACTGTAGCCATTACCCATTCCTTTGAAGGATATGTATGACAAACTGCTGAGCATTGGACAAATAGCTCCTATCCCCACATTACCACTACAACCACCATTCCCCATCTGGTACAAGCCTGAGTTGACTTGCGAGTACCATGCTGGTATCCCCGGGCATAGTCTTGAAACGTGCTATGCTTTTAAGAAAACATTGTTAGAGCTCATCAAGATAGGATGGGTGTCATTTGAAGACACACCCAACATCAATTCAAATCCATTGCCTAGTCATGACGCAGGTAATAGTGGATAAAGGGTTGGAAAACCTTGGTTAAGAATTGTCAATAATGAAGAAGGTGAGATCGAAAGAGATGACAAGAAAACATAGGTGGGGAAGGAAGATGAAGCACTGCCACGACTGATTGTTCACACATTAGAAGAAGCCTCCGCCAAGACCTTGTGCGCAAGTTGGCTCAGAATGAGAAGTTTCAGAACGGGGTGACCCAAGAAGCTCTCGTAGTTTTCAAAATGTACACCACCTTTTTTTGCCTTAGCATGCTTTTGTCATTGCTTTTATTCGCTTTTATTTTCTCTAGTTGACAATCAAGGCTCATGATGTCAGCTAGATTTTGTGTTTGTCTTTGAGCCCACTTTTTCTTTAAATAAATGATGAAATTATGCACTTTTTAAACAAGGTTGAGTGGTTACAAAGAAGGTATCATAAATCGGTCAAATATGAAATTTAAGAAAAGCTACCTTTGAAGTACAACCTTACCTCTAGATAGCATAATGAATTGATAAATCACTTGTAAATTTCTTTTAAGATAAAAATAGAGTTTATCAATCCTAACAATGTGGATTTTGAGATGAGAAAAATTCATTATCCCTTCACTCTCTAAAGAGTTTATCGTTGGTGGTCCCGTTTGAGCCGGAATGAATTTCTTCTTTATAAAAAACCCGGACTAGGATCACACCCCACACTGCAGGCAATAAAAGATATTTCATGAAAAGTTTTACGTGATTTTAAAATGGGATGAGAGCCCGTAGATTTGAAAAAGATAAGTTAAAGCATTTGACAAAAGCATGACAAAGAAGGCCACAAGTCATACATTTCAAAAAAAAGCTACTTGTAAAAAGTTGAAGACTTCTTCTCAAAGATATGATAGGTGAAAAGAGGCAACATGAGAAATGAATCCAGCATATGACTTCAAAAGCAAACTCATGTCAAGAGAGAGTTTCATGAAATAGAAGAAGATGATGGGACCTATGTTTCAAAACCAGGTAAGAATGTATGCATGGCATTTAATCATAAATCATTGCATGAATGTTTTTTGAATCGTTATAGGAGGAATCCTTAATGTACTCCAACAAGATTATGGATGAAGAAAGAATCATTGAGTTGATGATATCAAAGAATCACGGTTTTGATTTTGGAACACCAATAAAGTGAGAAGAACCTATTAGGAAATCTTCAAAAGAAAATGAAAGGTTCAAACCCTGCCATCAGGAAGAACGAAATTAATATCAGCTTTGGTTAAAGGGAATCGTCAGTTAGGATTCTAGGTTGACCGAGCTGCAAAAATAGATTTTTTGGTTTTGGTTAAAGGAGATCGCCAAAAGGGATCTCAGGTTAACCCAACCGCAATACCGATATCAGCTTTAGTTAAAAGAGATCGCCAAAAGGGATCTCATACTTTAGCTTTGGTCTAAGAAGGTCGCCAAAAGGGATCTCATATTTCAGCTTTGGTTAAAGGGAATCGCCAGATGGGATTCCAGGTTGATTAAGCTACAAATATAGTTTTGGTTTTGGTTAAAGGAGGTCGCCAGAAGGGATCTCAGGTTAACCCAACCGCAATACCGATATCATTTTTGGTTAAAAGAGGTCACTAGAAGGGATCTCATATTTCAGCTTTGGTCTAAGGAGGTCGCTAGAAGGGATCTCATATTTCAGCTTTGGTTAAAGGGAATCACCAGATGAGATTTCAGGTTGATTGAGCTACAAATATAGTTTTGGTTTTGGTTAAAGAAGGTCGCCAGAAGGGATCTCAGGTTAACCCAACCGCAATACCGATATCAACTTTGGTTAAAAGAGGTCGCCAGAAGGGATCTCATATTTCAGCTTTGGTTAAAGGGAATCGCTAGATGGGATTCCAGGTTGATTGAGCTACAAATAGAGTTTTTGGTTTTGCTTAAAGGAGGTCGCCAAAAGGGATCTCATATTTCAGTTTTGGTTAAAGGAGATCGCCAGAAGGGATCTCATACTTCAGCTTTGGTTAAAGGGAATTGCAAGATGGGATTCCAGGTTGACCGAGCTGCAAAAATAGATTTTTTTGGTTTTAGTTAAAAAAGATCGCCAGAAGGGATCTCAGGTTAACCCAATCGCAATACTGATATCAGCTTTAGTTAAAAAAGGTCGCCAGAAGGGATCTCATATTTCAGCTTTGGTCTAAGGAGGTTGCCAGAAAGGATCTCATATTTCAGCTTTAGTTAAAGGGAATCGCCAGATGGGATTCCAGGTTGATTGAGCTATAAATATATTTTTGGTTTTGGTTAAAGGAGGTCGCCAGAAGGGATCTCAGGTTAACCCAACCGCAATACCGATATCATTTTTGGTTAAAAGAGGTAGCCAGAAGGGATCTCATATTTCAGCTTTGGTCTAAGGAGGTCGCCAGAAGGGATCTCATATTTCAGCTTTGGTTAAAGGGAATCGCCAGATGGGATTCCAGGTTGATTGAGCTACAAATATATTTTTGGTTTTGGTTAAAGGAGGTCGCTAGAAGGAATCTCAGGTTAACACAACCGTAACACCGATATTAGCTTTGGCTAAGGGAAATCGCCCGATGGGATTTCAGGTTGGCCAAACTATAAATATAGATTTTTTAGTTAAAAGAGATCGCCAGAAAGGATCTCGAATGGAATTCCAAGTTAGTCTAATCGAAGTTAGAAGTCAGAGGATCGCCAGATTGGGATCTCAAGATGACTAAGTTTTGATTGCAGTTTTGGGTTGAAGAGAATTGTTGTAAAGACAAAGTTTAAGGTCGATCAAGCCTTGACAAAATTAGTTTTGGAAGTTCAGTTTTGTTTATCTTTATAAAACTTACTACTCAAAGCCGCTGCTCCGTAAGTATTATAAAGAGAGGGCATCTGTTGTAACTCATTTTTAGGTCCCCACACAAAAATAAAAATAAATATATAAATATATAGCAAGAAGAAATTAGAAAAATAATAGGAGGTTGGAGCGCTCAGAAAAGGGTCAGAAAATTGATTAAGGAGGTTCAAAAATACAAGGATTGAAATTTTTTATAGTATATACTTGAATGATGAGAGCCCTGTAGGAAAAGAAAATTTAATTTGAAGAGAAAAGTCCAAAACTGGATGTTTATGGACTTAATTGAATTTTATTGAAGGTTTAATTGAATTTATAGAGGGTTTGATTGCAAGAAAATTGATTTTTAAGTCAATTTGAGCTTTAATTGGAAGAAATTAAAGTTCTGGGGTCAAATTATAATTTTTAAGAGTTGATTTGGTCAAATCAGGGGCTTAATTGCATAAATATTAAAGTTTAATGACCAATTAGAGACTTAATTGAGAAAGTCCGAAACCAAGGACCAAATTGGAAAAGGTGCGTAAATAGAAGGGCTGTAATTAACAAAATCAGGGTCAAAATTGAAGAAATTGAAAGTTTATTGATCAATTGAGGGTCCAATTGCATAAATTAGAGACCAAGGACCAAAGTGAAAAATGCAGCCAACTATAAAGGCGGCGATTGAAGTTGACAGGGATGCAATTGAAATGAACAAAAGATAAATTAAGGACTGATTTGGAAGTTGGCATGTTGGCGCCATATTTAAATGAAATGGCGTGTTTTGTCGAAAACGACGCCGTTTCATGCTTTTCAAAAAAAAAAGAGCAAAATAGTGTCGTTTTGAGCGACACTGTTCCTCTTTCTTCTTCCTCTAGACGTGCAGCAGGGGAAGAATGAAAACTTTTGTTTTTTTCTCTTTAATTCTTCCTGCCTCTCTCTCCCCGCATGCTTCTGCCTAAAACCCAAAGCCCCACGCACGCCCCCTCATGATGAAAAATCAGCAAGTACATGCTCTGCAAACCCACGCCCATTGGCTGCCTAGCCTGGCGCCGTGGCAGGGCAGGTTGGCGTCGCTCCTCACGCACGGCGATAGGGCGGCAGTAGGGACGCCCCCCGCTCCCCTTTGCCCTATAAATACTGCACTCAATGCCAACAGATAGAGGGGGGGAACAAAAAAGAAAAACGCAAAGAGAAAACGAAAACAAAGCAAAAAAAAGTGAGGAGAGGCAGAGAAATAACAAAGGAAAAGAGAGAAAGGAAAGAACCGAAGAGAGGAGAGAAAGTGACCGAAAGGAGAGTAACTTAATAGAGAGAGGAAAGGAAAGATTAAGGGGAAGCTTGAAACCGGGAAGGGAAATTTTGTTAAATAACAAAACCACGAGGACAAAGAGACAACCACTGGTAAACGAAACAGAGAAAGAAAGAACGAAAAATAGAGGAGAGGGGAAGAGGAAGAATCTCTCTCTCCGCCGCTGGAAACAGCAGCATTGTTGTTTGGAGCCGCCGTCCGTGAGCCACGACACCGCCACCGGCCTCCACCGCCACCGGCCTCCACCGCAGCACCACCAGCGAAGTAGCCAGACCAGCAACGCACTGCCTCTTCCGCACCAGGTAACTCTTCTTCCCCCTTCATTGTTTGCGTTTTGCAGCTTTTTACCTCCTGCATGCAGAATGAATAACGTTCTGCATGCAGGAAGAGGGGAGGGAAAATAATTCCCCCCCGGTCAGTTATGTTGCTGGGCCAGGCTGATTCTGGCCCAGCATTGTTGGTTTTTTTCCTTCTCTGGGTCAGGATGGTTCTGGCCCAGCCATGTGTTTATGGGCTAGACTGATTTTGGCCCATCCCTACTGTCTGGGCCGGGTCCGGCCTAGAAGAAAATAGGAGATTTTTGTTGGGCCGAGATCAGCCCAATACCTTTTGGGCCGATGATCGGCCCAACCCTTTTGGGGCTGAGTCCGGCCCAGTTAGTGGGCCGGCCCAGCCCAACCCATCTAGTATTATATATTATATATTATATATTATATTGTTTTTGTATTATATATATATATATATATATATATAAATTCTGAAAAATCCTTAAAAAATTTATTGATTTTCCTGCATATTTTTATCAAAATTGTTTAATACTGGTTTGTATTTTTATACCGTAAAGATACAAATCCAGAATTAAAATACCCGGTTTTCGTCGAGACATCAAAAACATAAAATATAAAAAATATATTTTTTTCATGCATACGGCCTAGTCTCTCCAAAGATAGAGAAAAAAAATCATCACATCATATTTTCATACAACAAAAAAAATTTCAAAAAAATATATGTATTAGTATGCACTTTGGCTGTAACAACAAGTTTGTTAGAACCATGAGAACTAGGCTAATATTTCAAAAATTTTAAAAAAATCCTTTTGTCTTCTTTTAGTATCTGGATTATGAATTTATACGTAAAATATATTCCTGATATTAAAAATATATTTTTCATATAGATGTTAGAACGGTTAGGTTTTTACCCTATAAGATAAGGACACCCTTACTGAGGAGGACTTTTCTTAAAGTATAGACAAACCAACAACTAGAAATATGATAACACCTTAGTTTTTTATCAGACAATCAAACAATGCAGCTTACCTTAGGTAAGACGTATTTGGGGTGCTAATATCTTTCCTTTACGCAACCAGTCCCCGTACCCGATCTCTGAGACCAGTTAGGGTTCGTAGTAACCAAAATACTAGGTGGCGACTCCCATTCCATTTTTTACTGATAAAAGACAAGAATTTCTTGTCTCTCCATATTTGCTAGATAGATACCATACACATTTCCTAGATTTAAAGTGGAATATATTCGCCGCGACACTGCACTCGTGCGACATTAATGATGTAAAGGCTCCCCAAAACATAAAATATAAAAAATATAATTCTATTTATTAAATTTAGATTGTGAAAAGAGATATTTTTAACTTTATTTGTGGACTTTCAAGTACTTGTTTTACCTAAATTTGGTACGTAAGCTATTGTTTTCATTCAAGCTTTTTGAATGGTTTCTGAGGTCAGCATGCCCTTTCTTTTGTGAATTTTTCAATCCTTAATTGTTGATTTGGATCAAGAAAGAAGCAGAATAAATGAATTTGGTTGATTTATCTTTCTGATTAAAAGAACAAAACAAGTAAAAATCGTTAAGCTTTTTAACAATAACTTGGAATATTTAATCGTTTTTCGCTCTTAAGGCTTTCGTCACTAAATATAAATATTGCTTTTCAATCTTTAATTTGATTGACATGAAGGAATTAATTAGGGTCTTTTCTAATTAATTTAATATTTTTTTTTTATCTTCCTTGCCTAAAGGAATTTTAGTATTTGCTTGAGTTAAAATAATACCTATTTTACTTCGATGTTGGAGTGTCATGCCATGAGAATACACTTAGTTTTGAAAATCATCCATGTTTTTGTTATTCTCTCTCATTTTATAAAATATTGATAGTTAATTTGCTTGGTTAATTATCCCCTTTTTGAATGATAGTCTACCTGGTTTTCACTACCGTGCTATAAAAAATAATTCCTTAAAAAGAAAGAAAAGTCAAAATTAATTTTGATAGTTTTTACAGCCACCACGGTTCTAGAAGATATTGAAATTATAGTGGTATGTGTACCCATGGACTACTAGACTATTTATAAGCTAAGTATTTTTGTATCTTCTTTCTAATTACTTGATACCCAAACAATTTGGTTTTACTTTAGTTCTTTATTTCTTGTTATATGTTTTGGTCCTTTGTTTTATTTTTATTTATTTTTTAGAAAAACTAGTCAACATCAATTTAGTAAAATTAATTAAGAATTTTGGAATGGAAGTGTTAACAATAGAAATGTATTGAAAATATATTTTTTAATTTTGAAATTTTTTCAAAAGGATCTTGAAAATGGTGTGAATTTGTTAGAAAAAATTCATTTTGATTTATTTATTTTTTAAAAAAATTAGTCAAACCTTTCAATCTGTAACTTAGGCTTTTACTCCATTGGGTTTTAAAACTATGGTTTTTGTTGATTACTTTAAGTGAATTTTGAATTTTCACACTAATTGAAACATGTATTGACAATATATTTTTTAATTTTGAATTTTTTTTAAAAGATATTGAAAATGACGTGAATATATTAAAAAAATATTATTTTGATTTATTTATTTTTAAATTTTTTAAGTTAATCTAGGTCAAACCTCTCAATCTATAACCAAGACTTTACTTCATTGGATTTTAAAACTATGTTTTCGTTCACTAAATTAAGTGAATTTTGGATTTTAAAAAGGGACGTGGAACGAATTATACAAATGCAAAAATATTGGTAGAGAATATTCTAAATTTGTTTTCAATTTTTATATTACTTTGTCTCAACAATTCAAGATTACTAAGATGATCACATGCTAAATTATTTACACCATTAAATGTCACGTGCTCGCATGGAAATATATTCCAACATATAGTTTTTTTTTCATTAGAAATTATATAATAAACTCAACACAATCACTTTACTTGTTCTTTCTTTCGTTTCTGTTGTTATATACGTTCATAGATTTAATACTTAGTCAATAAACAGATAATCTACTATTTTTCAAGAAATAAATGATTCAAAAATAACTTTCAGTAAGTAAATTTATAATGAACCAAGTTTTTATTAGTATATTTTTACTAAAAAAACACCGGATCTATAAAAATTTATGGGTATAAATTTTTTAAAAAACAAGCACGTTGGATCTGACACTAGCCAAACTTAGGCACGATTGGGCTTGACGGTGTGCCAAGCTCCAGGCTTGCTAGGTCTGACGCTAACCAGCATCATGCTTGATTAGGCTTGGCACACTGCCAAGCCCCAGCAACGCCAGATATGGCACTAGCCAAACATATATGCGATTGGGCTTGGCAGTGTGCGAAGCCCCAGTAACATCGAGTTTGGCACTAGCTAAACACAAACATGATTGGGCTTTACAGTGTTTTAAGCCCCGGGCACACCGGGTCTAGCACTAGCCAAACCCACACGTGATTGGGCTTGGCACATTGTCAAGCCTCGGGCATGCTGGGCTTGGCAGTGTGCAAAGCCCCGAGCTTGCCCAAGAAAATATGCATTCTCCTATGGGCACGTCCAAGGGAATTATCATACTCTCTTAAACTCACCCGAAGGAATGCCTAAGAGAATAATCATCCTCCCTTGGCAAACCCAGGGGAATGAGTTAATGTGGGTCTGGCAAACATATCGGACCCAATGAACATGGACTTGGCATGTAGCCAAATTCAAGGTAATGTGGGTCTGGTAAACATGTCAAACCTAAAGTACTTGCATTTGACAATCAACCAAACTCATTGCACTTAGACTTGGTCATCTGTCAGGTCCAAGTTAACATGGGTCTAGCAACCATGCCAGACCCAAGACACTTGAACTTGGCAATCAACTAAGTCCATTGCATTTGAACTTAGCAGTTAGGCAAGTCCAAGGTAACGTAGGTCTAGTAAACATGTCAAACTTAAGGCACTTAGACCTGGCAGTCCTGTAAGTCCAAGGTAACGACCATCCTTCCTTGGCACTCCCAACGGAATAACTATCCTCCCTTTGCATGTCCAAGAGAATGACCATCTTACCTAAGACACGCCCAAAGGGATGACCCCCCTCCCTTGAGTCTAACCTAGGGGAAGAGCTCAACTGCATCTAAAGTTTTAGACCCTAATCTCCTTACATCGTTTAGGTGTAAAAAAGTCCTCCAGAGACCCACAATATTTCTATCAAATATTAATATAGATGTAAGGGATATTTATACCTCATTAAATGCTATTAGGGTAAAATTACACTCCAGACCCTTCTCTTCACAAAAAGACAAGACTCATGGGTTATAAATACACCATGAAACTTTCAAATCAAAAGTTCACAATCTTCATTCTTTACTGCATATATATTTTCAGAGCATCTTTATCTAGAATATTCTTATATTTTCTCTCTATAAAAATATACTTATTTAAGCATGGAATAGTCCCTACTTCCACCAAATGATACCTTTTGCAGGTACTAGTACCAAGTCACCTTGGCCTACCAAGAACAATATATATGTTATCAAACCCTTTGGTTAGGGAGAATGGATGAGATTGCTCAGACCAATTGATTAACCAATTATCCAACCTTGGAACCCTATTTCTAGGCTACTTGGATTTTTTGGGACTTCATCAGTGGCGTTGTCTGTGGGAACTGATAAAAAAATCATCGGTTTCATTCTAAAGATTGCTTTTGAATTTTTAGACCATTCCATGACACACAACTAATACCCTATTGGGCTAGGACGCGGGGCAAGTCTTTTCATTACTGCAAACACTCCTACCCAAACAGAGCTTCAACAACTCTTCAATCAGGTCTGACTCCTTACTAAGGCAGTGCTAGCCACTCAAGGTGAGACAAACAAATTTGGGCTATGCTTTGCCAACTTCATAAATATAGCTAGAGCCTTGAGATTTTGAGAAGTTTCCAACAAGTATGAGTGGAATGTTGGTTCAAATCATAAAACATGTGAAACATTTTTTACAACTATATAAAAAAAAAGATAAGTCTCCCTCACGCTGAACACTCTACTCAAATAAAAATTTACTATAGACAATGAGAATAAGAATGTAAGTTTCTTATATATAAATGACTTATTCAAAATGATTGTTTTTATTTTCTCCAAGTGATACTTAAGAGCTTTTCAATAATACACCTTGGAAAAGATGGACTTGATCTCCCTAGTACTATATGCACCAATCTCCAAGTGATAGATATAATATTCCCGATGCTATATGCACCAATCTTTAGAGGATAGATGTAATCTTCCTAGTGCTACATGCACCAACATCCAATGGATAGATGTAATCTCCTCAGTGTTATATGCATCAATCTCTAAAGGATAAATGCAATCTCCTTAATATGCACAATCTCTAAGGGATGGAAGTGATTGGTCTCCTTGGTACAAATAGCAAAACCACTTTTAGTGGGGGGGGGGGAGGGCTCTCATGCCCCATCAAAAAATAATAATGATCATGATAGCCACTATTTAGTGGATGACTTTTAAGCTACATGACAATGTTGGGAAAGCTACAAGCTCTCACTCACCAAGAACTTATAATCACTTAGAAGTTTCTAAGTATAGGCTCATCCTCATTGGGTTCCACATAACCACATAGAAACTTATATAGATGAGGGGCATGGTACCATCAATCTCTTAAAAATTTAAAAAGTACAGATTCTTGTTTTTTTATATATGAAAGAATTTCTTTTAGTCTAGATGCATATTTATTTATATTTTTCCCAGCTTACCCTTCTTTTTCTACGAGCAAAACTTGCTACTCTACCTGAACTGCAAGATTAATTAAAGTCTTTGCATATTATTATATCACGAAGATTGGGGGGCTATTGATGAACCAAGTTTTTATCAATATATCTTTACCAAAACACATCGGATTAAGAAAGACTTACATGAATAAATTTTCTGGAAAACAAGCACGCTTTAGTGAAGGCGCGTTGGGCACTGGACATTGGACACGGTAGTGTGTCAAGCCCTGGACACATTACGCCAAACCCAAATGCAATTGAGTCTGACAGTGTGCCAAACCCCATGCACGCCCAAAAAAATACATATCTTCCCTTGGCACGCCCAAAAAAATGATTATTCTCCCTTAGCATGCTAAAGGAAAACATATATGAGAGTTACTTTTTTAATGGAAATCAATTATTTATAAATCATGGAATTATATTTTATCACCCGTTTATATAATTTTTTTATTAAAAAATTTACAGGCACACATATATTGACAAGCTTTATATATTTATCCTTTTTAAGCTTATTTACTTCATTAATTGAATCAACATTATTGAATATATTAATAAAAATATACTTTTAATTTTTTTTTTAAAAAAGTCCACAACCACTTGTGAAATATTTGCTCGTGATATATATATATATATATATATATATATATATATATATATATATATTCAATCTCAATTTATTTAAACAAGCTTTAAGTATTTATATGTATTTTTTTTTTTGTTACAGATTTGGAGATTTATTTTTTATTCAAGTCTTGCCGCATAGGATGATGACTTATTATTTTATTTTTTGATATTTTAATTGTTTTTTTTTTACTAGGATTTTAGAATTTGTTT
>Ga0325414_1000253_pt1 | contig 39409 bp, 21 predicted proteins | sample PopdelMetagenome_8_FD_206183 | JGI IMG/M metagenome (GOLD analysis project Ga0325414, IMG submission 206183) | Populus deltoides microbial communities from Bellville, Georgia, United States - Leaf-PdKOR-R3 | ecosystem: Host-associated > Plants > Phyllosphere > Phylloplane/Leaf | place: USA... | reverse complement strand
AACCGGACCGGTTCGGTTTGAACCGGTTTCCGGTCCGGTCCGGTTGCTATTTATCAAACATACAGAAATTCGGTTTGGTTGGTTTTTTGAGTCTAAACCGAACCGAACCGAACCGTGAACACCCCTAGTTGATACTGGCAAATTATAGAGTAATGAATCTCGATGATATGGACCATCTCAAACCAGAGATTTCTCGCAATTCTTGGGTTCCATTGGTTTGGGAATCTTGATGGTACCATAGACTAAACTTAAAGATTACAATGTAAGACCCCATGGGTTGCTATATCATGGCAATATAGTGTTCTGTTATTGACGCAGAACAAAATATAAAAAATTCATTCTGAAACTATTTTATAGGCATATTTATTTTATTTTTTATTTTTGTTTCTATCTTTTTAAATAAACACGATGTTGTTTTTTTTTTGTATTTATCTCTCATGATCTAAAACACTAACCAAACGCCACAATTTATTATTTTATTGTTAAATCTTAACAAAAAAAATTTGGTAACCAGATATTAATTGATTTTTATTTTTATTTTAATACATACACATGTACAATTCATGTTTAAAAATAACATATTAATTAAATGAATCTAAAAGTGGAAGGGGAAGGGGTATTTAGGAAAATAATATGTGCTTGTCATCTCAAGTTTTTTTTTACCTATCACAGCTCTAATTTTATGGACAATTTAATGTATAGAACACATAGCAATCAAACACAATAGATGTTTATAGTAAACTTGGCAGCCATGTCCGGAAGAAATTGCACACAAACACTAATCTCTAACTTTTTACCTAAAAGCAAAATGTAAAAGCAAAATCCTTGGAAAGAATTTCGTGGTTTGGCAAAGAGGACCCTTCATTAACAAACACTACATGGCCACCCAAAGAAATTAAAGAAAAGAAAGAGAATTAACAATATGAGCTTCGACATTTAATTTTCTTAGGTGACAATGACAGCCCAAGTTATTCAATCGATCACTTTTCACGTGAAGGGCTTTAATTTCTCATGAAGTGCGTAATTCAGTCTTTAATTTGTGTGTGTATAATACACACAGAAATGGCTGTTTGGGTTCTTAAATTCATTTAAACTCTCCCAACAGCCCTTCCCAAATATGACAATCAGAGGTACCAAGTGGGTGTGGGATATGTGGCTTGTTTAGAGACTTTAAAGGGATGCATATTAGCACACAGGAAAATAAACATATAGTATACATTTTTTTACCTTCTTCACCATGACATAACATTTAGCATGTGTAATATATATATTATGCACGGTTTTTGTTTGGCATTGTATTTTAAAAGTGTTTTTGAAAAATTTTTATATTTTTTTATTTTAAATTAATATTTTTTTATATTTTTAAATAATTTTAATGTATTAATATTAAAAACAATTTTATGTTTTAGGATGGTTAGAAAATGAGTTTTCAAGCCCAACCATGCATTTATATGATGTTTGGTGACCTAAAATTAAATGCAATAAGTAATCAAGTTATAAAAAATGTTCCGAAATTGATAAGTATTTTGCAGGAAACTGAGTAATTTTATCTCGAGGGTGTAGCTATCAACATCCCATTGACCTAGAAAACACTACTTAGGTGAAGTACTATAACGCCTTAGACCATAGCTATCAAGGCACCTTCTGTGTATAGTTCTTTTAGAGGTATGGTGGTTGGGAAGGAATGATCCTACTGAAGCCAAAAAAAAAAAAACACCTAAAAATGGTTAAAGTATAATATTTCATCATTTTTTTTTTAGCAGTATTATTCTTTTAAAATTTTAAGTTTACTGTGTCAATTTTTTTTAAAAAAACTACTGCTAGTTTGTAACTTTGATTGTTTCTTTACCTTTTTATGCCGACAGAAAACTCAGGCCATAAAAGGGCTATTCTCGTTGAAACACTGGGCCATTTCCCTTTTTCTTTCTTTCCTTTCCCCTCACTTTCTCCTTGTGCTTCTTGTTCGTTTCAAACATTATTTTCCTTTTCTTGGCCAAGGATTTTTGCCAAAATGTGACAATTTCCGGTGTGTATCATCACCAGCAAGAGCATGTCCTTGCTTTCCCTCCTCCTTGCTCTAAGCTTATTGTCGCCGCTGCTAGTAATAGTCCTCTTGATGACCTCTTCTCTGCTCAAAACACTGTGGGCCTTCTTCAGTTTCCTTTTATTTTTACACTCATCTGTGCTATCCCCTCACTTTCTCCTTGTGCTTGTTGTTGGTTACAAACATTAATTTCCCTTTCTTGGCCATGGATTTTTGCCGCAACGTGACAGTTTCCGGTGTGTATCATCACCAGCAAGAGCATGTCCTTGCTTCCCCTCCTCCTTGCTCTAAGCTTACTGCCGCCGCCGCTAGTAATAGTCATCTTGATTACCTCTTCTCTGCTCAAAACACGGTGGGCCTTCTTCAGTTTCCTTTTATTTTTACGCTCATCTGTGCTATCCCCTCACTTTCTCCTTGCGCTTCTTGTTCGTTTCAAACATTAATTTCCCTTTCTTGGCCATGGATTTTTGCCGCAACGTGACAGTTTCCAGTGTGTATCGTCACCAGCAAGAGCATCTCCTTGCTTCCCCTCCTCCTTGCTCTAAGCTTACTTCCACCGCCGGTAGTAATAGTCCTCTTGATGACCTCTTCTCTGCTCAAAACACGGTGGGCCTTCTTCAGTTTCCTTTTATTTTTACGCTCATCTGTGCTATCCCCTCACTTTCTCCTTGTGCTTCTTGTTCGTTTCAAACATTAATTTCCCTTTCTTGGCCATGGATTTTTGCCGGAAGGTGACAGTTTCCGGTGTGTATCGTCACCAACAAGAGCATGTCCTTGCTTCCCCTCCTCCTTGCTCTAAGCTTACTGCCGCCGCCGCTAGTAATAGTCCTCTTGATGACCTCTTCTCTGCTCAAAACACGGTGGGCCTTCTTCAGTTTCCTTTTATTTTTACTCTCATCTGTGCTATCCCCTAACTTTCTCCTTTTGCTTGTTGTTCGTTACAAACATTAATTTCCCTTTCTTGGCCATGGATTTTTGCCGCAACGTGACAGTTTCCGGTGTGTGTCATCACCAGCAAGAGCATGTCCTTGCTTCCCCTCCTCCTTGCTCTAAGCTTACTGCCGCCGCCGCTAGTAATAGTCCTCTTCATGACCTCATCTCTGCTCAAAACACGGTGGGCCTTCTTCAGTTTCCTTTTATTTTTACTCTCATCTGTGTTATCCCCTCACTTTCTCCTTGTGCTTCTTTTTTGTTTCAAACATTAATTTCCCTTTATTGGCCATGGTTTTTTGCCGGAAGGTGACAGTTTTCGATGTGTATCATCACCAGCAAGAGCATGTCCTTGCTTCCCCTCCTCCTTGCTCTAAGCTTACTGCCGCCACCGCTAGTAATAGTCCTCTTGATTACCTCTTCTCTGCTCAAAACACGGTGGGCCTTCTTCAGTTTCCTTTTATTTTAACGCTCATCTGTGCTATCCCCTCACTTTCTCCTTGTGCTTCTTTTTTGTTTCAAACATTAATTTCCCTTTATTGGCCATGGTTTTTTGCCGGAAGGTGACAGTTTTCGATGTGTATCATCACCAGCAAGAGCATGTCCTTGCTTCCCCTCCTCCTTGCTCTAAGCTTACTTCCGCCGCCGGTAGTAATAGTCCTCTTGATGACCTCTTCTCTGCTCAAAACATGGTGGGCCTTCTTCAGTTTCCTTTTATTTTTACTCTCATCTGTGCTATCCCCTCACTTTCTCCTTTTGCTTGTTGTTCGTTACAAACATTAATTTCCCTTTCTTGGCCATGGATTTTTGCCGCAACGTGACAGTTTCTGGTGTGTATCATTACCAGCAAGAGCATGTCCTTGCTTCCCTTCCTCCTTGCTCTAAACTTACTGTCGCCGTCGCTAGTAATAGTCCTCTTGATGACCTCTTCTCTGCTCAAAACACAGTGGGCCTTCTTCAGTTTCCTTTTATTTTTATGCTCATCTGTGCTATCCCCTCACTTTCTCCTTGTGCTTCTTGTTTGTTTCAAACATTAATTTCCCTTTCTTGGCCATGGATTTTTGCCGCAACGTGACAATTTCCGGTGTGTGTCATCACCAGCAAGAGCATGTCCTTGCTTCCCCTCCTCCTTGCTCTAAGCTTACTGCCGCCGCCGCTAGTAATAGTCCTCTTGATGACCTCTTCTCTGCTCAAAACACGGTGGGCCTTCTTCAGTTTCCTTTTATTTTTACTCTCATCTCTGCTATCCCCTCACTTTCTCCTTGTGCTTATTGTTGGTTACAAACATTAATTTCCCTTTCTTGGCCATGGATTTTTGCCGCAACGTGACAGTTTCCGGTGTGTATCATCACCAGCAAGAGCATGTCCTTGCTTCCCCTCCTCCTTGTTCTAAGCTTACTGCTGCCGCCGCTAGTAATAGTCCTCTTAATGACCTCATCTCTGCTCAAAACACGGTGGGCCTTCTTCAGTTTCCTTTTATTTTTACTCTCATCTCTGCTATCCCCTCACTTTCTCCTTGTGCTTCTTGTTCGTTTTAAACATTAATTTCCCTTTCTTGGCCATGGATTTTGGCCGGAAAATGACAGTTTCCGGTGTGTATCATCACCAGCAAGAGCATGTCCTTGCTTCCCCTCCTCCTTGCTCTAAGCTTACTGCTGCCGCCGCTAGTAATAGTCCTCTTGATTACCTCTTCTCTGCTCAAAACACGGTGGGCCTTCTTCAGTTTCCTTTTATTTTTACGCTCATCTGTGCTATCCCTTCACTTTCTCCTTGTGCTTCTTGTTCGTTTCAAACATTAATTTCCCTTTATTGGCCATGGTTTTTTGCCGGAAGGTGACAGTTTTCGATGTGTATCATCACCAGCAAGAGCATGTCCTTGCTTCCCCTCCTCCTTGCTCTAAGCTTACTGCCGCCACCGCTAGTAATAGTCCTCTTGATTACCTCTTCTCTGCTCAAAACACGGTGGGCCTTCTTCAGTTTCCTTTTATTTTTACGCTCATCTGTGCTATCCCCTCACTTTCTCCTTGCGCTTCTTGTTCGTTTCAAACATTAATTTCCCTTTCTTGGCCATGGATTTTTGCCGCAACGTGACAGTTTCCGGTGTGTATCATCACCAGCAAGAGCATGTCCTTGCTTCCCCTCCTCCTTGCTCTAAGCTTACTGCTGCCGCCGCTAGTAATAGTCCTCTTGATGACCTCATCTCTGCTCAAAACACGGTGGGCCTTCTTCAGTTTCCTTTTATTTTTACTCTCATCTCTGCTATCCCCTCACTTTCTCCTTGTGCTTGTTGTTGGTTACAAACATTAATTTCCCTTTCTTGGCCATGGATTTTTGCCGCAACGTGACAGTTTCCGGTGTGTATCATCACCAGCAAGAGCATGTCCTTGCTTCCCCTCCTCCTTGCTCTAAGCTTACTGCTGCCGCCGCTAGTAATAGTCCTCTTGATGACCTCATCTCTGCTCAAAACACGGTGGGCCTTCTTCAGTTTCCTTTTATTTTTACTCTCATCTCTGTTATCCCCTCACTTTCTCCTTGTGCTTCTTGTTCGTTTTAAACATTAATTTCCCTTTCTTGGCCATGGATTTTGGCCGGAAAATGACAGTTTCCGGTGTGTATCATCACCAGCAAGAGCATGTCCTTGCTTCCCCTCCTCCTTGCTCTAAGCTTACTGCTGCCGCCGCTAGTAATAGTCCTCTTGATTACCTCTTCTCTGCTCAAAACACGGTGGGCCTTCTTCAGTTTCCTTTTATTTTTACGCTCATCTGTGTTATCCCCTCACTTTCTCCTTGTGCTTCTTGTTCGTTTCAAACATTAATTTCCCTTTCTTGGCCATGTATTTTTGCCGGAAGGTGACAGTTTCCGGTGTGTGTCATCACCAGCAAGAGCATGTCCTTGCTTCCCCTCCTCCTTGCTCTAAGCTTACTGCCGCCGCCGCTAGTAATAGTCCTCTTGATGACCTCTTCTCTGCTCAAAACACGGTGGGCCTTCTTCAGTTTCCTTTTATTTTTACTCTCATCTGTGCTATCCCCTAACTTTCTCCTTTTGCTTGTTGTTCGTTACAAACATTAATTTCCCTTTGTTGGCCATGGATTTTTGCCGCAACGTGACAGTTTCCGGTGTGTGTCATCACCAGCAAGAGCATGTCCTTGCTTCCCCTCCTCCTTGCTCTAAGCTTACTGCCGCCGCCGCTAGTAATAGTCCTCTTAATGACCTCATCTCTGCTCAAAACACGGTGGGCCTTCTTCAGTTTCCTTTTATTTTTACTCTCATCTGTGTTATCCCCTCACTTTCACCTTGTGCTTCTTGTTCGTTTCAAACATTAATTTCCCTTTCTTGGCCATGGATTTTTGCCGCAACGTGATAGTTTCCAGTGTGTATCGTCACCAGCCAGAGCATGTCCTTGCTTCCCCTCCTCCTTGCTCTAAGCTTACTGCCGCCGCCGCTAGTAATAGTCCTCTTGATGACCTCATCTCTGCTCAAAACACGGTGGGCCTTCTTCAGTTTCCTTTTATTTTTACTCTCATCTCTCCTATCCCCTCACTTTCTCTTTGTGCTTCTTGTTCGTTTCAAACATTGATTTCCCTTTCTTGGCCATGGATTTTTGTCGCAACGTGACAGTTTCCGGTGTGTATCATCACCAGCAAGAGCATGTCCTTGCTTCCCTTCCTCCTTGCTCTAAGCTTACTGTCGCCGTCGCTAGTAATAGTCCTCTTGATGACCTCTTCTCTGCTCAAAACACGGTGGGCCTTCTTCAGTTTCCTTTTATTTTTATGCTCATCTGTGCTATCCCCTCACTTTCTCCTTGTGCTTCTTGTTTGTTTCAAACATTAATTTCCCTTTATTGGCCATGGTTTTTTTGCCGGAAGGTGACAGTTTTCGATGTGTATCATCACCAGCAAGAGCATGTCCTTGCTTCCCCTCCTCCTTGCTCTAAGCTTCCTGCCGCCGCGGCTAGTAATAGTCCTCTTGATGACCTCTTCTCTACTCAAAACACGTTGGGCCTTCTTCAGTTTCCTTTTACTTACTCCCGCCGCCACTAGTAATAATCCTCTTGATGACCTCTTCTCTGCTCAAAACACGGTGGGCCTTCTTCAGTTTCCTTTTATTTTTACGCTCATCTGTGCTATCCCCTCACTTTCTCCTTGTGCTTCTTGTTCGTTTCAAACATTAATTTCCCTTTCTTAGCCATGGATTTTTGCCGCAACGTTACAGTTTTCGGTGTGTATCATCACCAACAAGAGCATGTCCTTGCTTCCCCTCCTCCTTGCTCTAAGCTTACTGCCGCCACCGCTAGTAATAGTCCTCTTGATGACCTCTTCTCTGCTCAAAACACGGTGGAGCTTCTTCAGTTTCCTTTTATTTTTACGCTCATCTGTGGTATCCCCTCACTTTCTCCTTGTGCTTCTTGTTCGTTTCAAACATTAATTTCCCTTTCTTGGCCATGGATTTTTACTGGAATGTGACAGTTTTTTTTATTTTTTTGTTTAAACCTGATATCAAAATTATAATAAGATTTTATTCAAAAAAATGGAAAGTCAAATAAATCATGTTTTTAAAAATGAAATTCACTTGGAAAGTAAAAATTAATTATATAAAAGATTTTGATGAAAAAGTATAAAATTGTGTAGAATTTTATATGAATTATATATTGAGTTTATTTTTATTTTTAATTTCATTGAATAAAATATTAAACAAACACAACATGTTATTAATTACAAGTAAAACTGAAAAAAAGACTTATTATTAATTATAAAAATTTTACATTTACGATTTTGAAACTTGAAGTGAAAAGATATTGAGAAAAAAAGAAGAAGAAAAGAAGTCTAGAAGAATCCTTCCACTCGGTGCACTGCAGAATATTATGTTTTCCTTCCTTGTTTTGAAGCCAAACAAGCCCCTACCAAGGTCTCAAGTCTTAACACTGGGTTTAACAAGCACAACAGTAGTTTCAGTGCAAACCCAACAAAACCGCTTTCTATATAGTTGACAGAGAGGGATGCATATGAGACAACTGGCAGCTAAGTTTCTGAGGAGAACCCATTTATCTCCTCAAAGATTCTCTTCTTCTAGTGAAATTACAATAAGCAATGCCTTGCCCAATTCACTCTCCAGTATGTATTTTCTTGTGTTTTTAACATTTTTTTTCTTGTCCAGTCTCACTGCGATGCTTTTGATTTATAAACTCACTTTCTAGCTGAGAATCTCACGGTTTTGAATAATGGGTCATTGCTGTTTTTATCAACCTTTTCTTCTTTTTGTGAAAGTTTAATTCTTTGGTGCTTGGATGCAATAAAGATTGGTAATTTAGTGTTCATAGTTATTGAAAGAAATATAGAATCATTGTACCGATGGGAATAATGGTGAATTATGAAATATAAGCCTTAATTCCTGTTGTTGGCTTTGTGCCAATTTTTTGACTTGCTTATTGTCAATTGTCATGTCTAAAGTTTATGAATTTCGCTATTAATATTTTCTTTTTGATGTGGTTTATGACTTCACTACAGTTTTTAAGTGGTATTGCTTACATTTGTTAGACGTTAGTGTCGAATTCATTTGCTTTATCACCAATTGTTCTATTGTGCAGTTGTCGTATATAGAATAAGACAGACCTCTCCATTCTTTGTTTCGTTGGTTTAGAGCAAAATATACTCTGTTAAGCCTAGCTAGCATTGATATGAATTCTACGGTTTCCACCTCATCATTGCACTTCTTCCGGCTCCTCTTTCTCTTTTCCTTTAGCTTCTACATGTTCCTCGCTCTATCTGGATACAATTTGCTTGATGGCGAGCTGGTTTTGACTTGTTATAAGCTGGTACCTGGGCCGTTTTGTAGGTGCACTATCTCTGTCTGCAGTAAGGACAGCATCGCCTGCATTAGCTAGCAAGTATTTGTTCCTTTATCTTCTTCACTCTTCTACTCAGCCCGAGCATCTGGCACTGCAACTGGTTCGGGCTGAGCATTAGGTTTCTCCTCTTGTGGAGGTGGTGCAGAGGGTTTCGAAGTAGGTGTCCCCTCACCTATAGCTCTACAAGAATCTTATCCAAATTAATCATTCTTTTCCTGAGCAGTCCTTCCACTCTTCTTCTTCTTCTTCTTGAAGTCTTCGCCACCGCTTCACTCTTAGTAACCGTACTGTCATTAGCTTCAACAATATTAGGTTCTTCTGGTTCAGCCATTTCAGCAACTTCTCTCTCATCCACCCTACTCAACTGATGTTCTCCTTGACTACTGTCTCTGATTTCTTAATTCAGGTATGTGGAATGTGTAGAATACTGATATACAATTCTAAAACATCCGTTCTTCAAATAATTTTTAGTATTTAACATCTTTGCAGTCATTCAAATAAAAAGTTTCATTTTGTCTTGGAACATAAAATCACGTATATCTGCAATTTAATTCCTAGATTATGTTTAAATTTGTTTCACGCATACCTGAGTTTTTCTGTTTTTTAATTCCTCTAAAACTTGTTAGATGTTTTAAATCTCATCGTAATTGATTTTTTGTTTTTTAATAGACGCTACTAGGATCTAGGTACGAATGGATCCTAAACTTAAATCTGAGAAAAGGATGTGATAAATATTTTTTAAACTCAAATTTCGAAACATGAACTAATTAGGAAAAAAAAAACAGGCAACTTCTCTCTCACCCCATCCGAAGTAAATCTCATCTTTTAATTTTATTTGCTTCTCGATCAATTTCTTTGGCGTGGTTAATAACATACTTCATGTGTGACAGGCTTGAAATAAGAAGTGTCTAGACTCACTTTAAAGTACAAAACTCAAACTGAGCTTGAGGCACAAGAGGATCAAGATGGCTTCTTATCAGGTTACATCATTTTTCATTTATTCCTCAAAATACCATTAATTAATAATGTCATGTCCATATTGTAGGATCATGGTATCGAACTCCCACATATTCAAGAAGAGGCACCCCATGTAGAGGGATGGGAACAAGAGATTCAAGAAGAGGTATATATTTTTGTTTGTTAATTTTGAGTTCCAGTCTTATTTAAAGATTTTTGCATGAACTTTTTTTTGTTTATTTATTTTTAATGTTTAATAAGCCCCCCCCCCCTCTATATATATATAACATCTATTATATAATTAAATATTTGAAGTTGTAGATATATAGATCAGTCAACATTAATTAATCATTTACTCTATTTTAATAAAATCAAATTGGCTCAATAAATACCGATGTAACAAGATTCTTAACAATGAGAAGTAGAGGTGTTCACGGTTCAATTCGGTTCGGTTTGGTTTAGATTCAAAAAACCAATCGAACCAAATTACAATAGTTTTGTAAAAAATTAACCGAACCGGACTGGAAACCGGTTCAAACCGGACCGGAACGGTTCGGTTAAATCCAGTTTTTTTGGGAAAAAACCGGGAAACCTAATCCCATCATATATGGGTTTTTTTTTTCTTTAAATTGGTTTAGCCTTACATTAAATTGAGCTTTAAAATTTACACTAACCTAATGTTCAGCTTTTAAAAATTTATAATGTTCAGATTTAAAATTGAGCTTTAAAAATTACAGCAACCTTACATTAAATTGGCTGATTTTTAATATGAATTAGCTGACTTTTAATATGAATTAAAATCTGGACATGAATTAAAATCTGACAGAGATGCAAATTGGCTGACTTTTAATATGCTTCCCAAAGTGCTAAATCAATGCAATATGCAAAATGTATGATCAAATTTGAACACCTCAAATTAAAAGTCTGTTCGCACTAGAAAAGTTAACATTAACAAGCGGATACATTAGCAACTAGCAATAAATTATCATAAACATCCAACATAGTTTGAAGAAAAAATTCCAGCAACACTAGCATTCAAAAATTCCAGCAATGGTAGCATTCAAAAATTCCAGCAAGGATAATGCTATAAAAAAACATAAGCAAATTAGCAACATATTAGAGTTCAACTATTGAAAGAATTAAGTATGCTAAATTTTAAGGGGAATTAACAAGGTAAAGTAAATTAATTACCAAAAACAATTATATTCCAAGATTACACCAAGCCACCAATACTACTTACAAACAATCAATTGAGATTTTTAAACTTTTATCAAATTCTACAAAAACATAAATTAAAATGTTAGACTAAACATATGTAAATAAACAATATTATAAAATAAATATATTTAAATTTGTAAGAGAAATTACCTTACTCAATCATCTCAGAATTTTCAATATAATCCATGAAGGTTCTAATGTTGATTGGAATTGGTGCTAAACTCAACCAATTCTAAGAACAAACAAGTGCTTGCATTGTCGATGGAGATAATGCTGCTTCAGAAACAACTGTAGATACCGGGATGGCTAACACATGTTGTGCCACTTTAGAAAGAATCTTGTATTTTATAGCATTACACCTCCACCAACTCAAAATATCTAATTTAAAATCATTCGGATCCTCACAATCATCACTTAAATACCTCTCAACCTCATTTGTTTTTGGACATCGCCTTCTTCCTCTAAATGTTTTTTGAATTGAGAAGCTAAGTCATCCAACATATCATCATTTACCACCATTAAATCAACATTAACATTTTCATTTATAATAGTTCCAACACTATGAACAACCTCAACATTCTTATCAACATTCATGTAATGCTCAAACAACCTTAGCAAAGTATCTTTAACCTTAATTGTAAAATTTTCAGCCTCTTCAACATCATACAATCTTTGAAAACAAAATCTCACATACTTCAATTTGAAACGTGGATCTAACACAATAGCTACATACAACAAAAAGTTTTGTGTATCTTGATCCCCCCAATATTTTTTATACTTTGCCATCATATTCTTGGCTATTTGACTTACATAAACATCTTCACTTCTACAAAGTTGAGATATGCTTGTGTGCATGGAAATCAATTCATGGAAGAAAGAATTAGATGTCACATACAAGAGCCAGAAAATTCAATGTAACCGTGTACAATAATTTCAAGAACTTGACAAAAGATCTAGCCTTTTCTCAATCTTCTAAAGTAGGAGGACCTAAGTTTTTTTGTTTTCCTTTTGAATCAACCTCAAAGTAACTCAAATACCTAGGATTGATTTCTTCTAACCTCATAAAAACCACATCAAATTTAACAGCCTCATCTAGCATCATATATGTAGAGTTCCATCTAGTTGCAACATCCAAGCAAACATATTTTTTACTCCTAATTTTCAACCTCTCCGCACATTGGTTAAAAACAAGTTGTCTAGAAGGAGAAGATCTAACAAAACTTACTGCATTTCTAATTTTAACCATTGAATCATCAATATCTTTCAATCCCGCACATAAAATAAGATTAACAATATGTGCACAACATCTAACATGCATGAAGTCATTTGACAATATATTAGTTGCCCATCCAATTGTTACTCTTTTCATATATTTTATTGTCAAATTATTTGAACTTGCATTGTCTACAGTAACTGTTAAAATCTTATCAATTCTCCATTCCAATAAACAACTCTCAATCGTTTGGCCAATGATTTCACCTTTATGATTAGAAACTTGACAAAAGTTTAGAATTCTTTTATTCAAGTTCCAATCTTCATCAATCCAATAAGCAGTCAAACACATATAATTAATAATTTGGATTAATGTCCAAGTATCAGTTGTTAAACATAAACTTTGATTCTTAAGAGCTTTATTTAATTTCTCCTTCTCAACTAAATAAATCTTCAAACAATCTCTCCAAATCATCAAACGAGAAGGAACATCAAATCTAGGTTGCATTACTTTACAAAATGATTTAAACCTTGGTTTTCTATAAAGTTAAAAAGTAGCTCATCAAGTATAATCATTTTTTCAAGGGCTTTCCTACACTCTTCATAATTATAACCCACTGCCTTAACAGTCACCAAATTTTCCTCTCCATTATCACCCCCCTCTATTTTAGGCTTAGGTTCTAAAACTAAAGTTTTTTGTTTTCGATCAATGACAAAAGGAAATTTTTTGCATACACCTAGATGACTCCACATGTTACTAGTCCCATTAAATATAGTATGACATGCCTAGTCTTTTCCACAATACTTACATGCAGCCCTAGGAGTTTTAGAATTACCATCTAGTTTTTTAAAATGATCCCAAATTTGAGATGTTTTTCTTTTATTACATCTAGAAGGTGGATTACCTTCTTCAGTGTTGCTATTTGTACTGGAGGTTGTAACTGGAACTGAAATAGGCAAAGAATTTGGTTCTGAACTTGAAGGATTTGACTCATTTGATGTAGGATCTTTCCCATTATCCATCTGAAATTAAGAAAGCAACAACATGAATTAACATCTGACTACAATTAAGAATCAAGTAGAAGTTGAGCATCATATTAGGTTCATATAATTGCAAAAAGGCATCTGTCACCTCTCTATTCTAAAAAACCTGCATACTGTAATGGACCAATTAACAAAATGAACCTAACATGAACCTAACATTCTGACTAGGCAAAATGAACCAATGGTTTATAACAGATAATACATAAATGGTTTACACTGTAATGGACCAATGAACAGAATGAACCAATTATCTTGATTAACCATCTCAAACAAGGTGTACACTGTAATGGACCAATGGTTTATAACAGATCATAAATGAAAATCAATCAAGATAAAACAGAATGAACTTATTACTGCCAGAATAAAGCTATGAACACTGTTCAAATTCATTTTGATACAACAGATTCACCCGACAACCATGTTTTCACTTGAACTTATTATTGAACAATGAACAGATATAACAATTAACATTTAATAGATCATACATGAACAGAATGAACTTACAGCCAGAATAAAACAGAATGAACTTGCTGCCAGAATTGATACAATAGAAAACAGATTGATAGCTAATAATACAGATAAAAAAACTAATAATACAGATCAAAGCAATCAAGATAAACCGATACATATTAAAGTTAACAAGGCTAAACAAAGCAATCAATAACTCAATATCAACACAAATCAACAGAAAGTAGAGAGGGTCGGGGAAAGGGGGGGAACCTGAAGAAAGATGTAAAAACCCTAGCTGCAAGAGGATAAAAAAGAAAAAGCAGAGGTCAGAGATCTCTAATGGAACAAATGTTACAAGTACAACTTACAAGCACAAGAAGGCCAGAATTAACACATGGATAAATAGTAAACTTTACCTCTTTCTGCTGCAAGTGAAGAGAGACGTCAAAAGGTTTTGTTCAGGTTTCTTTTCGGCTGTAAGTATACTAGATGGATGCGGAGATGTGGGTTATTTACTTATTGATCGGCTAGAGAAAAGACAGATGCAGGGGGTAAGAGGCAAAGAGGATGAAAATTGAAGGGGAAAGAAAGAAGGCGATAAGACTCTCTGGTCTGGTGTGGGCGGCGGCTTCACATGTAATGTCATTTAGGGTTGGTTTACTATATTATTTATACTAGGTTTATTTTAACTTTATTTTATGGGTGGACCGGTTTGATTCACCGGTTTCAGTGGTAAAACCGAAACCGAACCGAACCGGAAAGATTTCTGGTTTTAAAAATCAGTTTAATCGGTTTTTCATCTCGGTTCGGTTTTCTCGGTTACTCGGTTTTTTTAAACATACCTAATGAGAAGTATATCCTCGTACTTTTTTCCATGCCGGAACGTGACATGACATGTACGAGTCAATAAAAGTTGATAGAAAGAAGGATTCACAGCTCGATCTCTATTTTATCTTCTCCCATGTTTCTATGATTAGATATCTTATATGGTCACAAACTTTTCTTTTAAATCTCTAGTTTCATGTACGTGACACTAAATTGATTTAGTAACATCACCTCTCTTTTTTCCATGAATATATATAAAAAAAATAAAAAGGGAATTTCATTCTCGATAAACTACAAAAGTTAATTATAAACTAGAATAATAAATACATAAGGAAGAGAAATAGAATGAATTCAGTTAAGGCAATTTATTAATAATTATATTAACAAACTTTTATGCTTTCCAGTAGGTACTTGGTATTTTTATTGATAAAAAAAATATTTTTAATGATTGGGAAAGTATAAAAATATATTTACGTCGTGGTTTGAAAAAATACAGCTTTTACTTGGATTTTTTTTTATCAAAGATGTAATATTTTATGTTTTTTTCTCTTTTTTAGTCACTAACTCAATTTCCAGGCATTAAACATTTATACATCTCTGGTTGTTATTAGAAACTATTGACATGAATAAAACATCTCATCTCTGGATACAAAATATGCAATATATTAATGCTTTTTTACTGTTGATTATTCAAATGCTCTCTTTTCATCATAGGTACTAGAGGAAGCTACAGATCATATCGTAGAACTCCTAGAAATTCAAGAAGAGGTAACCGAAAAAAGCATCGGTGACTCAAGATGCATCGCCCACCGTGTTATGTCTTTTGTACTTAATTAGAGTTTTTGTGCAGTGTCCTATTCGACAAAATTTTGTATTGTATGTGTTTGTTATCTTTCTCGTATTGTTTTTGTCTAAGTTAGTACGTATAAGAGCTCACAATTCCTAAACTCCTCTAATGGTCTCTTGTGTGTTTAGGTTTGAATTCAGTCTTTGTTAGAGATTTCTCATGTTTTTTTGAGCTTTTTTTTTCTCTTTTTAAATGTTTAGTAAATCTAAACTATATACACACACTAATACGACCATGAATAATTAATTAAAAGTTGAAGTTTATTATGCAGGGGAAACATTGGTTCGGCGTTCTACACTTGGCATTCAAATGCATTGGAGTCGTGTTTGGTGACTTAGGCATGTTTTTTTTTATATGTGCTGGCGAGCACCTTCCCCAATGGTATCCAAGACCCTGATGACATTTTAGGAGTCTTATCGGTCATTATCTACTCCATCCTCAGTGAAGTAACATTCGCTGTCAAAAACATGTTGGCTGCAGTGAAGTAGCATTCGATGCCGAAATTATGGCACTAGCAGCGAAACAGTTTTGGCTGCCAAATTGGGCAGCTTGCAGCAAACCAGTTTTCTCTGCCAAATTGCGCAGCCTGCAGTGAACCAGTTTTCGCTACCGAACTGTCTGGCCTGCAGCGAGTCAGTTTTTGCTGCCGATTTCTGCAATAGGCCTCTTAGGAAATGAATCAAATGCTTGCAACAATTTCATTGTATAATGGTGTAATTTATGGAACACTTGAATGTGAACATATGGATTCTTGAAATAAGTATGGTGATGAATGGGATTTAAGGATGCAAATATATTGAATTGTGGTATTGATGTCTTAGGTGATGCGGCCGGGATCGAACCATCGTCAGGAAAAGGACAAATCACAAGTGGAACAGGTAGGTGTTTTCCACCTTCTTCTCGTATGATGTTTATGTTTTGAAATGATTTACTTATGATGATATATTATTGAATCCTTAATGAATGATGAAACAACAATGAAGTGTCTGATTGAATTCTTGATGATTGTCAAAATGACTATGAAATGTTGATCGAGTTCTTGATGAATGTTGAGACGATGATGAAAATGTTAATGTTCTGAAATGACTTGTTTGAAGTGGATATATTATTACATTGCAATGAATATTAAACTGACTATGAGATGTTGATTGGGCTATTATAAATTTGGGCTGCTGATAAATGGTTGTATGAGTATTACGAAGGATCTACTGTTGTATTTTATTGAATGTAATTATGATGAATGGTTGTATGAGTATTACAAAGGATCTACCGTTGTATTATACTGAATGTTAATTATCATGAATGGTTGTATGAGTATTATGAGGGATCTATTGTTGTATTATATTGATCATTAACTGGCATGAATGATTGGATGAGTAATATAAAGGGTGTACTGTTGTGTTATACTGAATGATAACTGTTATGGAATGTTTGTTTGTGTATTATAAAGGATTTGTTATCGTGTTTATTGAATGTTAAACTATTACAAGACGTTTCTACGAGTATCACGAAGGGTCTACTATTATGTTACAGTGAATGTTAAATTGTTATGAATCGTTTGAATGAGTAATTCAAAGGATATTACCATGTTATAGTGATCTCATAAACCGTATTTGGAACATTTAATTGGTTAATGATTAGCGTCAGCTAATGGTATCCGAATGGATGACCGGGACAAATGTTTGATTAGCTTCGGCTAATGGCATTCGAGATGGATGACCGGGACAATTATTCAATTAGCTTCGGCTAATGGCATCTGAATAAATAACCAGATAATTGATTGATTAGCTTCAGCTAATGGCATCCTAAGTGGATGACCGGGATAAATGTTGATTAGCTTTGACGAATGGCATCCGAAAGGGATGACCAAGAAAATTAATTGATTAGCTTTGGCTAATGGCATCCCAAGTGGATGACCGGGATATATGTTTGATTAGCTTAAGCTAATGGCATCCTAAATGGATGACCGAGATAAATGATGATTAGCTTTGGCTAATAGCATCCGAGATGGATGACCGGGTTGTGATTGTTGATTAGTTTCGGGCAATGGCATCCTAAATGGATGACCGGGATAAATATTGATTAACTTCGGCTAATGGGATCCTAAGTGGATGATCGGGATAAATGTTGATTAGCTTCGGCTAATGGCATCCGAGATGGATGACCAGGTTGTGATTGTTGATCAGTTTTGGCTAATGGGATCCTTAGTGGATAACTGGGATAAATGTTGATTAGCTTCGGCTAATGGCATCCGAGATGGATGACCGAGTTGTGATTGTTGATCAGTTTCGGCTAATGGCATCCTAAGTGGATGGCCGGGATAAATGATGATTAGCTTCGGCTAATAGCATCCGAGATGGATGACCAGGTTGTGATTGTTGATTAGTTTCGGGCAATGGCATCCTAAGTGGATGACCGGGATAAATGTTGATTAGCTTCGGCTAATAGCATCCTAAATGGATGACCGGGATAAATGATGATTAGCTTCGGCTAATGGCATCCGAGATGGATGACCAGGCTGTGATTGTTTATCAGTTTCGGCTAATGACATCCTAAGTGGATGACCGGGATAAATGATGATTAGCTTCGACTAATAGCATCTGAGATGGATGACCGGTTATGATTGTTGATCAGTTTCGACTAATGGCATCCTAAGTGGATGACCGGGATAAATGTTGATTAGCTTCGGCTAATGGCATCCTAAATGGATGACCAGGATAAATGATGATTAGCTTCGACTAATGGCATCCGAGATGGATGGGCGGGTTGTGATTGATGATGAGTTTCGGCTAATGGCATCCGAGATGGATGACCGGGTTGTTATTGTTGATCAGTTTCAACTAATGGCATCCTAAGTGAATGACCGGGATAAATGTTGATTAGCTTCGGCTAATGGCATCCGAGATGGATGACTGGGACAATTAATTGATTAGCTTCGGCTAATGGCATCCTAAGTGGATGACCGGGATAAATGATGATTAGCTTCGGCTAATGGCATCCGAATGGATGACCGGGACAAATGTTTGATTAGCTTCGGCTAATAGCATCTGAATGGATGACCGAGACAATTAATTGATTAGCTTCGACTAATGGCATCCTAAGTGGATGACCGGGATAAATGACAATTAGCTTCGGCTAATGGCATCCTAAGTGGATGACCAGGATAAATGATTATTAGTTTCGGCTAATGGCATCCGAGATGGATGACCGGGACAAATGTTTGATCAGTTTCGGCTAATGGCATCCGAGATGGATGATCGGGTTGTGATTGATGATTAGCTTCGGGTAATAGCATCCATGATGGATGACCGGGTTGCGTTTGATGATTTGTTTTGGCTAATGGCATCTGTGGTGGATGGTTGAATTGATCTTATATATATATATATATATATATATAGCTTTGGTTAATGGTATATATAGGAATGACGGGGGTTGATTTCGTGATTAGTTTTTTTTAATGGCATCCGAGACGGATGGCCGAATTTAAATGTTGCAATTAGCTACGGCTATAAGTATCCAAGGTGGATGACCGGGTTAAGACGAAGTATTTAACCCCGATCGATGTTAAACTTCGACCCCACAACCCTATGGAGAGGTTGGGGTGTGTAAGTGAGAAAAGTACAGTGAATGAAATAATAAGAGATGTACAATGTATATAAGAAGGAATCTTCCCGTTCTAAGTTAATAACAAAAAGCAACGACAATGTACTTCTAGATGTTTATTATTATGTTAGATTATTTACAATTCTTGTATCCATGTTGTTTTGTAACAGGGACATCACACAATCAAGGTGCATAGAAAAGCCCGTTCCACATGTTCACATATTTTGAAAGGTGCTATGTAATAGTATGACTTAGTTGTTATGTTGAATATTTGCCATTCGACACTTTTATAAGGACTTGTAATGGAAATTGTAATGGAGCACAGATGGGGATGTGCAAACATGTAGACACGATCCTATGAATACATTTATGTGGTATTTCCTTTTATGAGGATGTTATGTTGTGAAATCACATGAGGATCGTATGAAAGAAAGTACTAGTTGTGTAAGATTGTCTATTATAAACTCGTGTTGATAACGAGATTGGAACAAGAATGCAAACACACAGGTATGTCAATATGACGTAATGTAAATGTATGAATATGAAAATATAATATTATAGACATGTGTATTGGGCATCTGTTGTATGAGAATGTTGTTTTATGAGAACTATATCCCTATGATGTCATGATAAGGAAGGAACATAAAGACTAATTCACAAAATGTCATTGCGAAAAGTAAAAAAAAAAATTCCATCGATTTTGGCCTTGAAAAAGCTGGGTCGTTACAATACTGGACCGCTGCAGAGGCTAGACTCAATGGAACTTAGGAGTGAGTTTTGGAAATTGTGGAATCTAGCATCTCGAAGGGGACAGCTAGAATGGAGGTGTTTAACCCTTCTTTTGTAAGGGGTTTTATCCCAACTTAGACAAGGCCAACATGGATGTATTTGTAATTTATGGCTAAGTGTTTTTGTAGGGATTTTTGGAAGAGTTGGGTAGTCTCAAAAGGTTTTGTAAGCCAAATATCTCTTTCCTCAGTTTTAATCGTAAAATCTGTTTTGAAAATGTCATATTTAGATTTTTGATAAATCTGTTTTTGGAAAATCTTTGGAATTTTCCAATCATTAATATTTTTTGTAAAATCTTCAATTGTTATTTCTTCACTTTGTACAATTCTCTTATTCTTAGAGGTTTCAGATGTAGAAGAAGCTGAAATAGAAATAGATCTGTAAAAAACAGAATCCATAGTTTGAAAAGATAGTTTAGAAAACAGGTTGCAAGTTATATGGTTCACTGCCCTATACGCTCACTCGCTCAACAGGACTTACACCATTCAGTAGTATTCACCTATTAACTAAGGCGCTCTCTTCTCACTTGGGTTTCTGTAAATTAAATCATTATTTCTACCCAGATTCCAATAGATTCTGATATATATATATCATGGCTTTGTAATGGATTTTGAATATGAGAGCAACAGGGATAGATCCTTCGAGCATGTCATAATTATGGGTCTTTATTTATAGTAGCATACTTTGCAAGATGTTTTTGTCTTTGAGGGATATGGTTATGTTTGGATAACAGTCAAATGATACCGGACCACTGCAAAGGCTGGGTTTTGACTGGAAAGGTCTGTGGGGTTTGTTGAATTTGTAGGGCTTTTTATAGTAAGGTTGATCTGGTTTGGGATAAAATTGTTGTCAGTATTTATGGGCCGATCGTTTATAAGGAGGCTTATGGTTCGAATATTTTTTGGGTTGTGCACAGGTTCCACTGCAGGAGGGTTTTTTGATGGAAAGGTCAAACTGATGATAGAAATTACCAAGTTCTTGCCTGGTACGTTTCATTTCCCACTTTAGGTGTTTTTGGAGTTTGAGATTCTGGCAGATCTTAAGACCTTTTTTTTGTGTGAAGCTCACAAGCTCACCGTATGTAAGCTAGTCATATGGTATGGTTTTGGTGGTAAAGGTGTCTTTGATCTTGTTTTGGACCTTTTCTCCTAAGAGAATTGGTAAGCCTGCAAGGAATTTTTCTTTCCAAAATGGTTGGTTTGAATCTTCTCGAAGCATAACACGAGTAAGGAAGGTATTTTTGTACCACTGAAAGTCACTGAGTTTCTTACACCGGAGGTTGGAGAGAAGTTCAGCATTTTTGTCTTTCAAATGGGAAGGATCTCCAACAAAATGCAAGGAGATGGTAAGGATAAGGGTAGACACAGCATCTTAGATGGTGTTTCCTGAAGGGTCAAGGATAGGTGTTTGGTCTTCATAGGTTTGTACAGAGTTTAGAATATGTAGGTGATCCATTTCAGTGAGATGGTAATCCCACCATCCTTTAAGCGGGCCAGAGAAGCCTGCAATAAGAAGTTTAGCTATGGCTTTGTCTTAGGTTCCTATTTGGGTTTTGTAGGCATTGGTTGCCATGGTCATTTGTTGGAAAGTGTTTAGGATATTATATTCAGACATGCCATCTATGTTCCATTCATAGAGGGAAGATGCATTATATTTATGTTGGCTGATGGCAGTTGGTTTAGTAGATATGGAAATATCTGGAGCAATGGTTGTTTTGGGAGCTTGCCAAGTGAGTCTGTTTAGTTGAAGAGGTTGTTCGTGAATGGTGTCTGTATCAGAGGGTGATACGGGGTTATTTTGGAGAGTATTAACCTGATTTGTAGAGGATGAAGGGTTAGATTGTTGAGGTGTGTCTGGGACAGTCAGGGTTGTCCGGTCAAGGTTTTGTAAGTGTATTTTAATGGCTCGAAGAAAATCAGGTTGATTTTCTTGAATTTGTGCTTGGCTCGTTTGAGTAACTTGATATGGTTTGAATACTAGGTTTTTGAGTTTAAGGTCGATTGGGGTTTTATCAATTATGAAGTGGGCTGGGTTTTTTTGTATTTGTTTTTCCAATCTGGTAAGCTGTTTACCGATGGTATGGAGGTTGGTATTTGTAAGATTATTTTGTTGGATAATATGTTTGGTATTTGTAAGGGTATCTTCACCAAGTAATTTGTATGGGGCTGCATCAACTGTTTGATCTTTATGGGAAAGTTGTAGGTTGCGTAAAGGTGGATGATCAGACTCAATTGTTGTTCCACTGGTGAGGGTCCATGTAGGGGTTTTTGAACGGGTTGTAATAGGACATGCATGTTTAATGGATGCAAATGGATATGCAATATGTTGTGCTGAAACATAATGGAATTCAAACCAATCAAATAATAAAATTTGCACGTTATGGGTCTCAATGTAAGCATAAAATTGTTTCTGAATATCATTCCTCTGTTGGAGGAAATGTTGAAAAAACCAAGATCGTTTTTCCATATTATGATCACCATAAAAATCACTTTTGAGAAGAGGTTTGTTTTTGACAAAATACTTTTCTGAAGTCAAAACATTCAGCTCATTTTGGATGTTTTCAGTAACAGCTGCAAAAGTTGGTGAAGTTGGAGGAGATGGTTGCTCAAGGTCTGTATAAACTGGTTTGGGTATATTTATAGTATAGTCTGCATTTTGGAAACTGGTAGAAGGGATGTCAGATGTGGATTTTCTAGGGAGGTTTGCATGATAAGGGATATTGATAACAGAAGGGATTTTGGAAATTCTTCCCAGATCTATTGTACTGGAAGATGAAGAGGTTTCTGAGAATCTGGAACTTGTAGAGTGTCGGTGGAAAGACAGTTTGACTTTTCCATCTGTGCATTATGTAATATTTTTAATTTGGACATTGAGTTGAGGTGGTGGTGGTAGTTCTAATGGTGCTGCATCTTCGAGGATCCAATCTTCTGGTAGGGATATGTCTTTCCATTGGATTGCTTTTGGGACAACAGTGTTTGAGCGAGATAAATCTGTTTGTAGGAGAAGTGTTTCTCCTTTTTGAGATTGGAATTTGTGTTTGCTGGCAAAGGCTGAGAACATGGCTTTGTAATGGATTTTGAATATGAGAGCAACAGGGATAGATCCTTCGAGCATGTCATAATTATGGGTCTTTATTTGTAGTAGCATACTTTGCAAGATGTTTTTGTCTTTGAGGGATATGGTTATGTTTGGATAACAGTCAAATGATACCGGACCACTACAAAGGCTGGACTCAATAGAACTAAGGAGGGAGTCTTGGAAGTTTTGAAATCTAGCATCACGGAGGACAGCTAGAATTGAGGTGTTTAAGCCTTCCTTTGTAAGGGGTTTTATTCCGACCTGGACAAGGCCAACATGTATATATTTATAATTTCGGGCCAGATGTTTTTGTAAGGATTTTTAAGAGAGGAGTTGAATGGTTTCAAAAGGTTTTGTGAGTTGAATATCTCTTTCTTCAGTTTTGATAGTAAAATCTGTTTTGAAAATATCATATTTAGATTTTTGATAAATCTGAGTATGAGAAATTTTTGGAATTTTCCAATCATCAATGTTTTTTTGTAAAGTCTTCAATAGTTATTTCTTCACTTTGTACTATTCTTCTGCTTTTAGAAGATTCAGAGATAGAGGAAGCCAAAATAGAAGTAGTCCTATGAAAGACGGAATCCTTAGAAATGAAAGATAAATTAGGAAACAGGCTGCAGGTTATATGGATTTATTGCCCTAAAACTCAGACAGGACTTACACCATTCAGTTTCATACCTATAGTCTAATGGTCTCTTGTTCTTTCTAAGAATACTGACTTTTATGATACTATTCCTACCCAGATCCCAGTAGGCTCTGATACAATATTTAATCTGGTAGGAATAAATACCCTACCATATATATATAAACTACAGTTATATTGAAAACAAAATTTATCTAAGGATATTAGAAGAACCTAAAAAACAAATATGAACTTTCTTTTAATAGCATATTATGAATAAACTAAAATCAATCAATGATATGTTAAAAGGGTTAAACTTGTGAACCTTTCGCAGTATAAATAGCACCCACCCCAACTTGATATTTATTTTATAAATTATTCTTAATTTTATTGTAGTTGTCATTAGATCTTCATAACGGGATAACTAAGCTCATGTTCAACTTGTTCTTCATCATCGTACTTATTTTCTCAGGTATGTATGTTTTACTTTATCTCAATTGACGTTGAAAAATAGTATTTTATTTTTTATTATTCAACATAGTTATATTTAAAAAATAGTGAAAAAGAAAGTAATGAATAATTATATTTTGCTTTTGCAATTGCACTAATGGTTCAAGACGTCCAAGCAAAAAGATGTAAAAAACTGTTCAAAACTAGAATATGTTATCCTGAATTGTGTCGCGAAATGTGCCAAGGCGGAGCCGGTCATCCTGGATCCGTTGCAAAGTGTGACTTTACGATATGCCTCTGTTAGTGGGACTGCTAAATGCATCTCAAGGAATAAGTGTACTATGCACATTTTTCAATAATTAAACCCAACTTGATGGGCAAGGGACATGTTTTTCCTTTTCTTTTCTCTTGAACTAACAAAGTATGGGGATAAAAAGTGTTAGGAGGAAGAAAATTAATGGCCACCCCCAAGGTTGTTAAAATCGCGTTTTGACTCGTAAAATCGTACTTACGAGTCAAAACATGCTTTACGTGTTGAATCGCTTGAAAAAATCAAAAATAAGTAAAATCGGGTTGAAATCAGGTGAAATCGCAAAAATCGGATGAAATCGCACAAAATCGCGATTTCAGGACCGATTTTGCGATTATGCCAAAATGAGGTGCTGAAACAAAATCCCCCCCTCATGTCCAGCTGTCAGGTGCCTATTGGATGTTTCTTGCACAGTCACAGACTCACGCGACTCTCTTCACTTCAGGGAATCAATTCACTGTCTTCAATCTTCACAAATCACAACGCACAAAATACTCTTTCCAACCGAACAAATCCCTAATCGGCAACCACAAAAGCGGCGACAACGATCTCCATCCTCCATAAAAGCAGTCAGTGACAGTGCTCGCGGTCAGTGACTCCAGTCTTCACTCCTTTTCTTTCGTCAGTGCTCATGGTCGCGACTTCCTTTTCTGTTTATCGTGATTTTAACAGCGACGAGCCGACGACAATCTCCTCAACAACTCACGGCTTCGGGCTTCCTCTGCAATCTTCATTAACAGCGGCATGCCGGCAACGATCTCCTTTCTTTCCCATCTTCAACAACAGCAGGCGACATCGGGCCTCTTCACCAGCAGTCGTTCAGCTCATCATCATCATCTTCAACAGCAGCAGGCGACACCGTAAGTTCATTTTGCCTTCATCATCATCACTGCAGTAGTAGATTTTGCCCCTGTAATAGATTTGTATTTTGCCCTGTTAAGTGTTAATTGTCCGGTGATTAGTTAGTCTGTTACCCTGTAATTCATTTTGCCCGGTCCTGTAATTTGTATATGTATAATGTTGAATTGAATGGAATTGATCGGGTGAGAAAATTGTTGAATTGAATGCCACAGTATATACTATATATCTTGACTGAATTGGACTAAATATTACTCGGGTGAAAATTGAATTGAAAACTGTTGAATTGGACTAAATTGAATCTCATTTCAGTATTATAGGACTGAATTAATTGGACTGAATTAAATTAAATTAATGGGGTGAAAATTGGACTGAAAAATGTTGAATTGGACTAAATTTAAAGCCATTTCAGTATTATAGGACTGAATTAATCGAAATTTTTTTTTATGTATTTTAAAATTCCTTACGATTTTACGATTTTACGATTCGAGTTTGTTTAGTACTTTCCGTGCCGTGTCAAAATCGCGATTTTAACAACCTTGGCCACCCCTTTCCTTTCACAAAGTATGTGCGTGATCACTGGAAAATCCATATTTTTCTCCAATTCTCGACTTCAACTTTATGCCCGGAAAAAAGAAAATAAGAAAGAAAATTGAATCTTCAGGGTAAAGAGGTGATGGTAAACCAATCTAAAAATCATATTGTCTCATATTCCGTACATCTTAGGGTAATAATCATATGAATGTGTTCACATGCTTTCAATCAATCAATGGAGCCAACAAGAGGTAAAGAAAGCAGAATCTGTCACCAATAAGGCAAGATATCATGCAAAAAATCAAGGGAAATATTCTATCATTGTACATTAGCATATCAATAGACATTTATGCATGTTATAGATTACCTCGGATAGTTTTCTTCCCTATATATAATTTCTGTGTGCAGAGAGGTAATAATATTACTGGAAACCATCTTTTGATTTACTTATTATCAACACCATTTTTCTCATACTTAACCATAATGACGCGCAAATTAATCAACAAATATGAAATAAAGTTATGATTTTATATTAGAACAAAATCAAGTGATATAATTTTTTATCCACCACATCATTGAAAGATAACCCACAATTTTGTAAAGTAATATAACTCAGTCATTGCCTAAAAGAATAAAAGATATAATGTAATTCTCTCTGTATTTTTTTTGGTGCTGCTAGAAAACAAAGATATAATTATTTTTTTTAATCATAGATGATACATACAACTTGTTAAATTATATTATTTATTTTCTATTTTTTTATGCTAAATAAAAAATAAATCTCCACAAAATAACCATAATAAACCTACAATATGGTAGTAAGCAATTGCCTCTCTAGTCCCTTACCAACCAAATGGCAGAAACTTCCACAAACAAAAGCTTTTTGTGGGGACGCAACTCTACTAAAATGCTAGTACACGAGAGAATACACACACACTTGTTAGATGACCCGCGTGATGCCGCGAGTTAAGTTTAAGTGGATCTAGCTGCAATACCAGACCCAATAGTCTTAGATGTGGGTCTGGCTGCAAAGTAATGTCATAAAAGTGTGATAATTAAATAGATTAATTAAAAAGAAAAAATAAAGAAAAAAATCTGAATTAACTGGGTTAACCCTTCAAATCAGGTTAACCCGTCAAACCTTGGATTCGTATCGTGAAAGTTTAATAACTAAATAGAAAAAAAAAATTGACGGGTTAACCTAGAATTAACTGGGCTAACTTGTCAAACCTAGGATCCATGTCATAAAGTTTGATAACTAAATAGAAAAAAAAATTGAACATATCAGTTTTTTAAAAAAAAACAATTAAAAAACAAAAAAACAATGAAAAAAGATATAAAAAATAAACTAAAGGCATCAACTTTTTTACTGTGGACTGCACTGTGCAGTCCATAGTAAAAGGCTTAAAAAAGAAAAAAAAAACAAAAACATACGCCACGGGTTAATTTTTTTTTCTTTCATAAAAAATATCAAAAAAATGCTAAGATCTAAGAGTGTTAGGTCTTTATGCAAAGATATACCCAAGAGCCTTGGGTCTAGCTGCAACGCTTAACCCAAGAGTAATATTTATAATATTAATAATAATTTTAAACTTCCATGACTCAAGTTTAAGTGAGTCTGGCTGCAACACTGAACCCAAGAGCCTTGGAAGTGGGTCTAGTTGCAAGGTCGTGTCATAAAAGTGTGATAATTAAATAAATTAATTTAAAAGAAAAAAAACAAAGAAAAAAAACCAACAAGAAGAAAAAAACTAATGAAGAAAAAGAAAAAAAATTCTGAATTAACTGGGTTAACCCTTTAAACCAGGTTAACCCGTCAAACCTGGGATTCGCGTCATGAAAGTTTGATAACTAAATAGAAAAAAAATGCTAACCCAGAATTAACTGGATTAACCCATCAAACCAGGTTAACCCATCAAGCCTGGGATATGTGTCATGAAAATTTGATAATTAAATAGAAAGAAATGTAACATTAACAAACTAAACTAAATGAAAAAAAATTAATTAAAAAGAAAAAAAAGCAAAAAACAAAATTTCGGGTTAACTCGTCAAACCAGGTTAACTCGTCAAAACCAGGATCCGTGTTATGAAAGTCTAATAACTAAATAAAAAAATTTAACATTAACAAACTAAATTAAACAAAAAAAAATTATTAAAGAAAAAAAACACAAAGAAAAAGGCAAAACAAAAACCCTTAAAGGCATAAAAAACGAAAAAAAAAAACAAAGAAAAAAAAGATAGTTCAACATTTCACTGTGGACTGCACAGTGGACTGCACAGTGAAACACTGAGTAGTTTTAGTATATATATATATATCCAACACATAAACAGGGAAGTGAACGCTATTAGGCAACTAGTACCATTAATTAAAATAAAAGCTTGAACATACGCAGCAAGGACTATAAATTTATTTTACCCAAGTGTTTTTTTTTCCTTTTAAATTTTTGTTATGATTTTGTTTTACATATATATTTTTATAGATTTCATCTTTTAATATTAAAATAATTAAAATTTTAGCTTTATAATTCGTTTCGTTTTATTTTACCTTTCTATAAGATTAATATGGTTTTGCAAGTATCAAGGTAAGTCGGGTTGCACTGATTTATAAGTTTCGTGGGGTATCTTTTTTTATGGATTTCGTGGGTTTTTTTTATTCATCTTGCCTTTTTCATAGTCTATTTTTTTCTCATATAGTTAAAAAAAATAGTTTTAGAGACAAATTAGTTTATTAAACTTTATGAAGAAAGAAAAATTAAAGGATATGGGGAAAACCATTGTTCACAAATTATTTTAATAATCCACAGTGTTTTGCTTTCTTTAAAAAAAAAATTTGTTACGATTTTTTTTTGTCTATTTCATCTTTTAAAATTGAGATTGTTGAGAATTTAACTTTGTAATTTGCTTCCTTTTATTTTACCTTTATATGAGGTTAACATGGTTTATGGGTTTTATCAAGGTAACTCAAGTTGCCTCAACATGGTAGGTTGTTTTCTTTTCTTTAATTGAACTTGACTTTTTTTTATAGTCTATTTTTTTCTCATATAGTTTTAAAAAATATTTTTAGAAAAAAATCATGTTATTAATGTAAACCCCCGGTTAAAATTTTTCTGGGTTATTAAAATATGATAAATTTAAGCAATAGTAAAATGGATTAAATTAAATTAAAGAAACCTAAATTAAGATAAAAATAGTGAAATTAATGAAATGAAAAGTGAATATAGTACTAAATTGTTGAAAAGAAAAATATTTGTGGGGACAAAATGAATACGTAAGACCAAAAGAGGTTAATATTCAAAGAACAGAAGGTTAGGAGTTTATGTACAAATGATAAAAAGGGGTGGGGATAAATGTGCATTTAATAAGATGATAGTACTATAAATATCATTCTATTTTCTATCTTAGAGTGACTTGCAAGAGCAAGAGAGAGTTTAGAGAGAGGCTGGAGAGAAGACATATTGATGGCAAAAAATCCGACAACTATAACTTCATCTTCCACCGTTGGATCAAAACGATATTTAGATATGTTGTTCTCCTCCATGTCATGTACATTGTCACCGGAGGGATCTTCTATATCAGTCCCCGTTTGAGAGATATCACGGGAGGAAAATTTCTGGGAAAATACCCTTCTAGATAGTTTTCGTTGCCGACAGTTTTCTCCTCCGGCCACCGTTGAAAATACACTTTTGGCTTGGGCACTCCCCAATGCGCACGTGGCGCTTTGGGCACTCCCCAGCACACATGTGGTGCTTGGGCTGCGTCGGGTTGGAGACAAGTGGCGCTTAGGTCAGGGCTTCAGACTCAAGGGGAATGGGTCGGTCATCTGGACCCATGATCAATGGGTCTAGCGTAAGGACCCAATTCTATTGGGTCTTTCATCAAGACTCAATGTTCATGAGTCCCAAGATTCTAAATATTATTATTTCTTTTAGAAATATTTTTTTATAATTAATATTATTAATAAAATAATTAATAAATTTGAAATAAAATATTATTATTTATATTATAATTTTTTATAAAAATAAAAAGTGAGCCCACGGCGTAGTATTATTAAAAATATTCAACAATTCTAAGTATTAATATAAAAAAATATTATAATTTGCGTTGTCAATATTATTATTTTTCCTAGAATACAAAGTATTCATCTCAAAGATATTATTATTTTTGTCCTAATATTATTATTTTTATAATAATTCAAATTTTTAATATAAAAAAATATTGTTATTTATGTTCTAAATATTCTTGGTATTAAAAATAGTATTATTTGGGTTATGAATATTATTATTTTTACTATAATCAAAAGTATTAATATTAAAAATTTTATTTTTTTGTGTCATAAATATTATTATTTTTATAATAATCAATATTATTAATAAAATAATTACTAAATTAGAAAAAAATTATTTTTAATATTGAAAACAACCAAAGATTTGATTTGAAAGGTAAAATTAAAAATTACTATTAGTATTATTATTATCATCATTAATAAATTTTAAAAAATTGTTATTATTATCGAAGAAAATCACGTAGGGACACGAGGCGCTTGGCTCCTGCCTGGGGGATGGGCACACCCAGCGCACACGTGGTGCTTGGGCTCTGCCTTTGGGTTGGGCACTCCCCAGCGCACACGTGGCACTTGGGCTCCTGCCTTTGGCTTGGGCACTCCCCGCTACACACGTGGCGCTTGGGCTGTGTTGGGTTGATGACAAGTGACGCTTGGGTCAGGGCACCGGACTCAAAGGGAAGGGGTCGGTCATCTGGACCCATGATCAATGGGTCTAGCGTAAGGACCCAATTCTATTGGGTCCTTCATCAAAACTCAATGTTCATGGGTCCTCATATTCTAAATATTATTATTTCTTTTAGAAATATTTTTTTATAATTAATATTACTAATAAAATATTTAATAAATTTGAAAGAAAATATTATTATTTATATTATAATTTGTTATGGCATTTTTTTATAAAAATAAAAAGTGAACCCGTGGCGTAATATTATTAAAAATATTCAACAATTCTAAGTATTAATATAAAAAAATATTATAATTTGCGTTGTCAATATTATTATTTTTCCTAAAATACAAATTATTCATCTCAAAGATATTATTATTTTAATAATAATTCAAAGTTGTAATATAAAAAATATTGTTATTTATGTTCTAAATAGTCTTGGTATTAAAAATAGTATTGTTTGTGTTATGAATAGTATTATTTTTACTATAATCAAAAGTATTAATATAAAAATTATTACTTTTTTGTGGTATAAATATTATTATTTTTATAATAATCAATATTATTAATAAAATAATTATTAAAGTAGAAAAAAATTATTCTTAATATTGAAAACAACCAAATATTTGATTTGAAAGGTAAAATTAAAAATTACTATTAGTATTATTATTATCATCATTAATAAATTTAAAAAATTGTTATTATTATCGAAGAAAAAAGCACGTGGGGACACGTGGTGCTTGGCTCCTGCCTGGGGGTTGGGCACACCCTACGCACACGTGGCGCTTGGGCTCTGCCTTTGGGTTGGGCACTCCCTAGCGTACACGTGGCCCTTGGGCTCTCACTTTTGGTTGGTGACAAGTTGAGCTTGGGTCATGGCTTTGGACTCAACGGGAATGGGTTGGTCGTCAGGATCCATGATCAATGGGTCTAGTGTAAGGACCCAATTTTATTGGGTCCTTTATCAAGACTCAATATTCATGGGTATTAAGATTCAAAATATTATTATTATTTTTATAATTAATATTATTAATAAAATTATTAATAAATTTAAAAGAAATTATTATTATTTATATTATAATTTTTTATGACATTTTTTATGAAAATAAAAAGTGAGCCTACGGTGTAGTATTATTAAAAATATTCAACAATTTTAAGTATTAATATAAAAAAATATTATAATTTGTGATGTCAATATTATTATTTTTCCTAGAATACAAAGTATTCATCTCAAAGATATTATTATTTTTGTCCTAATTTTATTATTTTTATAATAATTCAAAGTTTTACTATAATCAAAAGTATTAATATTAAAAATTTTACTTTTTTGTATTATAAATATTAATATTTTATAATAATCAATATTATTAATAAAATAATTACTAAATTAGAAAAAAATTATTCTTAATATTGAAAATAACCAAAGATTTGATTTAAAGGTAAAATTAAAAATTACTATTAGTATTATTATTATTATTATTATCATTAATAAATTTTAAAAAAATGTTATTACTATCAAAGAAAAACCACGTGGGGACACGTGGCTCTTGGCTCCTTCCTGGGGGCTGGCACACCCCTGCGCCCACGTGGCGCGTGGGCTGTACCTCAGTGTTGGGCACACGTGGCGCTTGGGCTCCAGCCTTTGGGTGGGCACTCCTCAGCACACACGTGGAGCTTAGGCTGTCTGCCTGGGAGCTGGCCACACCCCCAGCGTGCATGTGGCGCTTGAACACGCCAAGACCCAACTATCCTTGGGCCCCGCATGCTGCAGAACCCAAGATAGCCTTAGATCATTAACTGTGCAGGGCTCAAAATAGATTTGGATCCTGCATGTGTAGGATCCAAATAGCCTTGGGTCCTGTTATTATTAGAACCCAATGTTCTATGAAAATAAAAGGTGAGCCCGCGGCGTAACACGGGCCACCTAACTAATATAATCTATAAAAAAAAAAATCATTTGAATTTTGACCAGTCCAAGCCTTTACCTCCTGATAGATGGATTTAGAGTTTAGTCTAATTTTACCACGCAAATGATTTTAAAAATATATTTATCAATATCAATACAATAATTTTTAATAAAAATTCATTTTAAAAGAATTTTTTTTAACAAAGACGATAGCATGAATTCAAAAAGATTTGAGAAAATCTCATAAAAAGTCCCCATTCGATAATCTTAATTAAATTTCTATTCCTCATTCCTTCTCTTTTTGGCCACCTTAATAGGTACCTAATATATCAATAAATTCTAAATCATATCATTTTTTTAGCCAATAAAATTATTAAGTAATCAAGTCAAGTTGACATGGTTTTTATTTTCCCATAAAAAATAGCCTATATATATTATATATATTTCTTCCTACAATATATTTTTTCACGTGTAGTGAGAAATTTTAATAAATTTATGAAGTTTTAATATATTACAATGTTGTCTTAATTTTATTTTTTAAAACCAAACTAGGTTTAATTGAGTCATATTTAGATGACATTAAGTTACCTACCACCCGGTTTAGTTTGAAACTCAATCTTCGTCTAGCCTCGGTTAAATTAAATAAAATTACCAAAATGCTTCTCACAACAACTCGTGAGTTGTTTATATTTTTGTATTTTTAATATATTAATAGAAATTATCACACGGTTATATTTTTTAATTTAATCTTGCTTTTATATTTATTATGAGATGTTGTCTTGAAAAACATATATTTTGGTCAAAGAATTCTCAAAGAAAAAGCAGCATGTTAATAAAATGATGGGGGTTTTAATTTGAAAGATGACTTTGTTATCCTTGTTTCAAATTCTCTAAATTTCTTTGATGATTGCTCTAATTGTTTTTATTTTTGTTTAATTAAAATCATAGAAAGAAAAAAAATTATATAAGAAAAAAAGAAATTATGCTGGCAAATGATTTTGTTTCAATAGAATTAGAATTATTATTTTTCTTAAAAGATATTGACATGTAACTAAATAAATAGAATAGAATTGTTCATCTCTTAATCTATATTTATCTCTCATCCTGGATTTAGTTTTTATTTTTTTTTAATTTTAATATTTATTAGCAATTAATTAATTTTATTAAACATGTGAAGAATCACGAGTTGATTAAGAAATTGCCGCTATGCATGCATGTTAAGAAATTGCGGTCGTAAATCAGTTTCTTTCTTTTCTTTTCTTATTTTGCAAATTGCCGTCGCAAGTGTTTTTATTCTCCATTTGTTAGCTAATAATTGTATTAAAGATTTAACACAGAATTAGGCTGCATTTAAAAATCTAGAGATAAAATACTAAGGGAATAGGATTTAAAAGTAAAGTATTATAGATATAAAAAAAGCCAGGGGATAGAATATTTGATAGGATTTGAAATTTTTTAAAATAAATGTGGATCTGATATAAATCAAATCAACATTTAAAATAAACTATACTATAAAAAAAACTAAATAATATTATACTTATAGTCCAAAGTAAGAGATGTAAGATAATAAAAATTAAATCAATGTTTGATTTTTTTTTTAAAAAAAATAGTCCAGAGTTCAAGAAATTAAAACAGAAAAAAATTAAATTCTATATGACAAATTGCCATTGGGTTATGAATGGATATTGACCACTTTTATAATAACAGGACCATGTGGTTTCCTGATACCGTCTAAACAAATCCAACAAAACGATACGCTGGCACAGGACTCGTGCACAGCTCACGCGCTTCTCGTAGTAATTCTTGTTTTTTGTTTGATAAATTTTAAATTAATATTTTTAAATAGTTTTGATGTAATGATATTAAGATTATTTATTTTTTTTAAAATATTATTTTGATATATTTTAAATTAAAAAGCATGTTTAAAAAGAATTTTATACCATATTACCAAACATATAATTAGTATTGTAGGTGTAAAAAAAATTGAAAATGAGAAATTTTCTACTTCTCAGGTCACAAGTTGAGTAAGTCAACCAAGATTGACTTGAGTTAATACTAAATAACATCATTTTAGATTTTTTTAGATCATGTCTGGCAACGTGGTTGGCCGTGCTTTTGCAAAAAAAAATGATTTTTTTCTTCAAATTAATTGTTTTTTGGTGTTTTTGAATCGTTTTAAAGTGCTGATGTCAAAATAAGTTTTAGAAAATAAAAAAATATATTATTATGATACATTTTCAAGCGAAACATTTTAATAAATAATTATTGTCACAGCGTCAAACACTATCTTAGCCAAGTTAGGTCTCACTTGAGTTTTAACCGCGTTCACTAATTCATATATTTATATGATTTATTGGTTGCCCATTCAATTTTCATCAAATTTGATATGAAACCTGATTTAGATTGAATCCCAAGTTATTGGATTATTGAATCAACTTTATACTGGTTTTATAAAATTGATATCAATGCCAAAATTTGAAAAATTTTAACTACTAAGAGTTTGTTTAGTATTGTGATAATGATTGTTTTTCAAAGTATTTTTTATTTAAAAATATATTAAAATAATATATTTTTTTATTTTTCTAAATTTATTTTTGATACCAAAATATTAAAATGATATAAAAATAAAAAAATATTTTTTTTTAAAATATTTTAAATATAAAAACAAATATGCTAACCCCGAACCAATTCCAGCAGTAGGGTAAACCGGAAAAGAAAAAAAAAATCTCTACCTTTCTCTTTCTTTATTTGTCTCACTCACAATCATACTCACATTTAAATAAACAAATAACCCCTTCTTCCTTCATTGCAAATATCAGTTTCTCTTTCACAGTCATACTTGGTCAAAAATATCACCGAAACCCATTGACAACGCTCGTCTACTGCCACCAGAAACTATCAAATTGGGTGTAAATGAAGAAAACAAGACAGCTGAATCATTGCCTCCTTCTGCAGATCCGATTATTGATTACATCTCTTCTGAGAATCTTGAACCCATTTCAGATCCTGAATCCAAGATCAATGTAAATGTTTTTTGGATCTTTTCGTTAATTTTAGACCAAACCCAGATGCCATTTTACTTTAGACTTTGAGGGTTTTTGTTTGTGTGTGTATCAATAAATTTGGGTTTTTTTTTGTGTTTTTTGCTTTATTTTTTTCAGGGTTTAGTAGAAGAGTTAGATTCAAAGGATTGGATAAAAGGTTTGCGAGTCATTGAATGATGTTAGGAGATTTGCACTCTATCATTCGTTGCTCTTGCTGCCAATCTTGTATGTATTATTATTGTTTTTTTTTTGAATCGTTTTGGCATATTTGACAGTTTTTCAAGTGTTCTGATAATGGGGTTGTGGCTACATATGTTATTATAGGGAAAAGGTAATGTTAGTAGCGGTGAAAGCTATGAAGAATCCAAGAAGTGCTTTGTGCAAGACATCTATCATGGCTTCATCTGATATTTTCAAGGTCTTTGGTGACCAGTTGCTTGACTCTACTATTAATGCATTTGATAACTTGGTGAGGACTGGGGACCTTTTGTTCTTCGATTCGTAATTTGTTGCCTAATTTGCATTTTAATTTTATTATGTTCATGAGGGTTCTGTTTAGAATTATGGTTAATGTGCTTGAATTTTAATGTGGTTGCACAGTTGTTGCAACTACTACTGAAAGCTTCTCAAGACAAAAGGTTTGTGTGTGAAGAAGCAGATAGAGCACTGAATGCAATGGTGAAATCCGTGACTCCTCTGCCTTTGCTCAATAAGCTCCGTCCTTATGTTAGCCATTCCAACCCCAGAGTCAGGGCCAAAGCTGCCATAACTATCTCTAAATCTGTCTCCAAGATGGTAAAACTTGTATAAGGCTATTTCTTTTGTGTTTGATATTGCCAAGTTTAGCTTGTAAAGGGGAGAATGATATTAATTGGTGGGAATTTATGTGGGTAAATTTCAGGGCCTGGAAGGAATGAATGAGTTTGGATTGGTTTCGCTGGTTCAAATGGCTGCAGATTTCTAAAAACTATGCTTATGTGTCTTGTTTTGTTTTATATGTATAAAGAAATCTAATGTGATTGATGTTTTGACAATTTGAAAAGCTCTTCAATTAAATATTAATTATTTCTATACATCTTATAAAGGTTGAATTGTGGAATATTTAATGTCATTACTTACTTGAATTAAGGAAAAACAATATCATGAGACTTGCTTACAAGGTGATTTTAATTACATTTTAAATGTTTGTAATATTATTTTTTCTATAAACTTTACACATATTTTTATAAGAAGATGAATGATGTCGCAAATCATTTGAATGAATTTAGTTTTTTTAATTTTATACTCTTGATTATGCTCATGGGTTAATATAGAAGTTTTTAAAATTTTGTTTGATTCATGTTTTATTTGATACTATATTTATTGCTCGTCTTTCTCATCTTATTTAGCCATTTTATTAATGGCTATAAACACCTCTTAAGTGTCTTGAGCCTATAACTTACATAGATTTATTAAAAAAAAAATTATATCATCGAGATTTTGCAACTCTTTCAATGTTTATAATGAAGTCCCCAAATAAAAATCCACTAGTTGTTTTATGGAAAAGTTATGTAAACTTCATGTGATCACTCATTTGTTGACTAAAAGCGAAAGAAGTATCTGATTAAAAATTCATGCATACATTAGGGACCTAATTGAGATGAAAATTAGGATGGAGAGCTAATCAAGATTTACCTCAAAGGGTAGGGACTTATAAGAGGTTTGCCCAAAACCCAGTCATATGAGCAACGTGTGGTTCAATGTAGATAAAATGTAGACGGCATGTGAGCAAAAGAACTAACTTTTGTTTCCTTCTCGACAGAGATCGCTCTCCCTGCTGAAAACCCAAAAGCAACAGAGATCCCTTACCAATTTCAACAGGTAAAGCAATCCCAGTTTCATTTTTTTAAAGTAAAGTTTTTTGGTCATTTGTTTGCTTTTACAATCAGGGTTCGCGTAGAACTCATTAATTTTCACTATACTGTTTTTTATTTTTATTTTTAAAATTTTATGATCTGGTTCTTGCTAACTGTAATATAGTAATGGAATTTTGGAGCTAGATTTTCAGTTTTTTTTTGGTGAGTTTTCAGTTTTAGGATTTTGGATGCATTTGGAAAACGTTAGTGTTTGTTTAATGTTCTGAACATATATGTATTGGCAAACTGATAGCAAGTTTATTGCTTTGTGCTTAGTTTGATTGATGATGGGAAGAATCCAGATGAATTCACAAGGGGTGTTATAAACAGCTGCATCACAAAAAATGAAGTCACCAAAGAAAAAACTGATGCCTTCAAGGTACTTCTTTGATTCCCACTATGATATGTTGTTTTCTCTGGATGTATTTGTGCAATATGTATTCCATTAGATATTCATGCGTACAATTTGCTTTGAGTGTATTTGATAAAATTCATTATATAACCATTGATTTTATAGAGTTTACGCAAGCATTTAGTGGAGGAACTTGAACAGACTTTTCCAGATGAAGTTGAATCATACAGGGAGATACGTGCAGTGTCAGCTGCTGTAAGTTATATTTATGACATATTTATTGCTTTGTGCTTTTTTATGATGAACAGTGAAATTATCTAGTGTTTATTAACCTACCAAACAGAGCCAAAACCGGGAAAAAAAACCGAGCCAAACCGAGCCAAACTGGTTTGAACCGGTTTTGTCCAAAAAAACCAAATCGAAACCGGTTGGTTTGAACTGGTTTCGGTTTGTTTTTATTTTAAAAAAATTCAGTTTGGTTACTTTTTTTTGATAAAAACCGAACCGAACCGAAAATGATCACCTCTAAGTTGTGGTTGTCATGATATTGTTAATTGTTGATTAGTTGTTGGTAAGTTAGATTAGTGCTATGTTACAATTTATGAGGTGCTGTTGATTTTGATGCTTTCTAGACATGGGCATTAGTATAAGTCTAAGGAGAATCATGCACCAGGATGGATTTAATTACTTTGATGATAATATTATCTCAAAAAAATAGAAACACCAGTATAACTCCCAACTTCTTTTTGTCTTTCTTTAATGTTTCTTTTGAGTAATGACAACATAAATTATGTTTGATTCTTAAATTTGGCATAGTGTTAAACATTTTTCTTAATGGTGGCTTTCGTCACCTGTCTGAATCTAGATTGCTAATAGTTTGTAGGTATATAATTGATTTATTCCAACCAATGTTGACTTATTCTAGATATTTCAATATTGGAGATGTGTGTCCATGGTTTTTAAGTTTCTATGGATAATTAATCATAATAACATATGAATACGAAAATAAAATATGCAGTATAGTATGAAAAGTTGATAACACATTAGCAACTTTTTTTTATATATATTTTCGAGGCTAAACAGTCAAGGGTTGAAATCAAACATAATTTGATTAAACGGTAAGAAGGAGAACCCATCAATGAATCTGCACCGCGTGACACCAAATATAGAAAGAGCATTGATGAGGCCGGCGTAAGCTCTGTTCTGTAAGCTTTTTTTTAACCTAAAATGAGAAATTTTGGTAAATGGATCATCTCTCCTAGTTCAACGCAGTAAAAAGTAAAGCATACATGTATATTTGACTTCACCGTTTTATGATTTGTAAAGTGAGCGTTGGTGAATTCCGTCCCTTCATCACATTAAAAAGATTTCATTTTACAGTCAAATTGATTAATATTATATATTTGTAAAAATTACGGCTGTACATGATCAGTTTGGTTTGATTTTAAAAATATAAATTAGATCAAATTAAAAATTAATTCAAACTAAATTGGTTTAGTTCCATTTGAGTTTTTTTTTTGTATAAAAACCAGTAATCCAGAAACGTTATGCACGTCTTACACCTAACAAAGTATAACTGGAAATTTATAGAAGGTGCACACAAATAAACTCTAGATCTAGCAAAACAAATAAATAATTAAAAATAAACAAGTAAACAAAACACAAGATTTTATAATTTCAAAAAAAAAAATTAAAATCCTAACAACAAAAATTAATTTCAATTAGATCGTGAATAAAATCTGTAAAAATTACAGATGAATCCAAGCACATCTTAGAAAGAGATTAAAAAGAAATACATGGCTGAACTTGAGAGAGTGTTGTTCATCGATGAGCTGGAGATTAGTGGAGACAAAAACAAGCATGCTA